>Ga0233450_10004206_pt1 | contig 13134 bp, 14 predicted proteins | sample 011ome_30_FD_189956 | JGI IMG/M metagenome (GOLD analysis project Ga0233450, IMG submission 189956) | Coastal salt marsh microbial communities from the Groves Creek Marsh, Skidaway Island, Georgia - 011501CT (spades assembly) | ecosystem: Environmental > Aquatic > Marine > Intertidal zone >... | reverse complement strand
TATGCCGCAGAAAGTGTTGATGCAACTTGATTACATCGACAGAGCCAATGCGTTTTCCGATTTAATGCTCGTCGCCCGTACGCTCCTCCGCATTTTCAAAGGTGGTTAACAACGGATTGAAGAGCTCAAGCAACTGATCAGCCCGCGTTGCATCCGCTTGCTCTCGCAACGCATAAGCCACATTCTTCACCAACCGCTGCATGACCTCCATCGAATGCGCTGGACGCCATTGCTTTCCCGAATGTTGTGCATCCATGTGGCTCAAAAAATCGTTCACATCATCCGGCCCGATGACCGTCCCTTGGCTGTAAGGATTGATGTAAAACAAAATTCCCGATTGACCTTTGCGAATGGCCTCCTCGCCTACGAATGCATCATCACAATAAGCCAAAATAAAGTGACTGGGCAAATTGATTCCGCGCAATGGAATCCCCAACTCTTCTGCCACCGCGAGATACAGCAATCCCAAGCCCAGCGGATTCCCCTTTCCTTCTGTCAACACTCCCGTAGGTAAGGCTTCGAGTGGAACATGAGGCAAGCGCCTCACTCCCTCCATGTGGTGGACACTGAAAAAGATGTGGTTCAAGATGCGAACTTGCTCAAGCGCTGTGAGCTCTTCATTCAACTCCAGCCAGATTTCTTTCTTCAAGGACTCAAAGGCGTAATTCGTATCAGCGATGGGCCAAGCAGGATCCACAGCTCGCTGCACCAATTGAATTCCAGCCCACAGGTTTCTTCCTCCCTCACGCATCCAATCGGCCAACTCGGCTCGAATATCTGACTGCTGCAAACCCGCTTGCAATTTGGACAAGCGGCCTTGAAACAAGGCGCACTCCGGTCCAGTGGCCGCCGCATCCGTCACAAAAGGCAAGACATCCTTTCCTTTTGAAAGCAGTCGATCGCGGACATGGTGATAAACCGTTTCATCCGGATCATCCATCAATGCCAAGAGCGCGTGAATTTCAGAAATGCTCATTGTTCTTTTCCTTGTTCCAATAGGAGGTTGTGTGGGTACCAAATCTAAAAATCCACGTTAGCTGATAAATCATCCTAAAATTCACTTATCCAACTTGACCTGTGGAATGCATCGGCTCGGCAGCGCTTACCTTGCAACCATGCGCTGGTCCAACTCAATGATTCAGCCTCGGTGGAATCCTGAGGTATTGGACAAAAACCGTTTGTTCTATGCGCTGTGGGCTACTGGACTTTTTCTCTTGTTGATCTGGGGCGTCTATGGCATCAACGAGGCCTATACCATGAATTGGCGTCGATGGGGAAACCACCCACGAGAGTGGGATCACTTTTGGGGGGTGTTCACGTATCCATTTTTGCACGGTGATTTGGAACACCTTTGGAACAATACAGCGACGTTTTTCACGCTCAACTCCTTGCTCTTCTATTTCTATCGTTCCATTGCAGCACGCGTATGGTTGGGGCTATTTTTTTGCTCGGGCATCGGGCTTTGGGTATTTGCACAAGGTGGAAATCACATTGGAGCAAGTGGCGTGAATTACGCCTTGGCCGCTTATCTCTTCGCATCCGGAGCCATCCGGAATTCACAGTTGTTGCTTCGCGTTTCCCTCTTGGTGGCCTTCTTGTACGGTGGTATGGTCTGGTGGATGCTCCCCATTGACGAGCACATTTCCTGGGAGGGCCATGTTGCGGGAGCCGTCAGCGGAGCTCTACTCGCTGTGCTCACCCGCCATTGGGGGCCACTTCCCGATCTGGCATTGAAGCCCATCGACCCGGAAGAACCGCTTCCCGAATGGTGGATGAACGCACATCCAGAACATCCGGATGTCATTGCCCAACAGCAACGCCCGGTTGATGGTGAACCTCAGGAGCATGGCACAGAAGTCACCACGACTTCGACTTCCAATCAGACACAGCTGAATTACCGAATTACATCTCGGAATAAGGACGGAAACTGAATCTGCGCCTGAGAAAATTAAGCATTCAACATGACCGGCATCACGAGCATGAGGACATCCTCACCCGCTTCCTCTGCTTCTGTAGGCTTGATGATACCCGCACGATTCGGCGCAGACATTTCCAACGAAATTTCCGGACTCGAGAGGTTATTGAGCATATCCATCAGAAAACGGCTGTTGAATCCGATTTCCATGTCCTCACCCGAATAACTGCAATTCAAGCGCTCGTTGGCCTCATTTGCAAAATCCAGATCCTCTGCGCTAACGACCAGCTCACTCCCCGCCAATTTCAATCGCACTTGATGCGTGGTCTTGTTTGCGAAAATCGAGACACGACGAATCGCTTGCAGAAAATCTTGTCGGTTGATGACCATGCGATTGGGGTTTTCCTTCGGAATAACCGCCTCATAATTCGGGTATTTACCCTCAATCAATCGGCAAATAATGGTCACTTCATCGAATTCAAAGCGCGCATTGGAATCGGTGTACGTCATCTTCACCGTCTCCGCGTGTGAAGCGGCGTTTTTTAGCAAATTCAATGGCTTCTTTGGGACAATGAATTGCGCCGTCGAAGAAGCTTGCACATCCGTTCTTGCATACCGTACCAATCGATGTGCATCGGTTGCAACAAATCGTACACTCTCCGCATAGAATTCAAAGAAAATTCCAGACATCACTGGACGCAAGTCATCATTGCCAGCGGCAAAAAGTGTTCGGTTGATGGCGCTGATCAATGCTCCCGCATCAATGCCCATACTCGCCGCATCATCCAATTCAGGTGACTTTGGAAATTCATCCCCGTTCGCTCCGGTCAGTTTGTATTTCCCGGCGTCGCTCGTCAATTCGATGGCGTATGTAGCCGGATCTACTTTAAATGTCAACGGAATGTCCGGAAAGGCTTTGAGGATATCCAAGAGCATTTTCGCCGGAACCGCAATCGCCCCCGTATCCGTCGTTTTGACCTCCAATTTGGTCGTCATCGTCGTTTCCAAATCACTGGCGGAAATCACCGCCTCACCCGGTCCCAACTCGAACAAAAAGTTATCGAGGATCGGGAGCGTATTGCTGCTATTCAACACCCCGCTCAATGAGGAGAGATGACGTAAAAGTTGGCTGCTGGAAACGATAAAATGCATAATCTCGGTTTATACCCCAAAGATGCCTCAACATCCTACGAAATCAGCACTTGAGGCCTGAAGAAAGAGTCACTATTTTTCCACATCAAATGAACGATTCACGTGATTTTTTTCACGAAAAACACACTAAATTGGACACATGAAAACAGCACTGAACACCATGGGACTGATTGTGTTGGCCCTCAGCACAGCTTTCACCGGATTTGGACAATCAGAAAATATTCAATCGAATTTCCTGAATATCCACGTCAATCAAGCAACTTCACGGACAGAATTGGCTCAATGGCAAAAAGAAATGAGTGCCGTTGGGATTGGTTTCCGATATGACCTGGTCAATTGGGTTGAAGGCGAACTCCAATCCATTCGATTCGCTGTCATCCTACCAGATGGAACCATGCGTCGTAATGTGGTTGAAAACATGGACGGTGAAACAGATATTTGGATCCGTTTAGAAGGAACAGGTGATGAGCGCGTTTTTTGCGCAGGAAACGAGTGCAACGATTGATCTGACTTATCCTCTAAAGCTTTAAAAACACTGGCAATGCCGGTGTTTTTTTTGTCTTGAACGATAAAAGATCTGAATCAGAATTTAGTTGGTAGACGACCACCTGCTCAAGGCCTTCAGCACTTGATCTACCTGAATATCGATTCCACATTGGTAGTGTCCCTCGGGGCACGAGCGATGACCATGCAATCCGCAAGGTCTGCATGGAAGCTCGACGGTGCTCTCGATTACAGCATTTTTTGTGGACATGGGACCGAAACCAAAATCTGGCGTGGTAGAACAGAATATGGCCACGGTGGCAGCGTCCACAGCACTGGCAAGGTGCAGAGGTCCGCTGTCATTTGCAATCACCCACTGGGCCTGCTTCATGGCACCAGCAGACTCGAGCAATGAAAAATGGGTGCATACCAGCAACTTTGGATGAACGGAATGTTCCTGAATCCGATTGAGCAATTCAAAATCAGACGCCCCTCCAAGCAACACAATGCTTCCTGAATTTTCCCGGAGCCTGTTGCACAATTCTACCCACTTGTCCTCTGGCCACTGTTTCGTGCCCCATTGACTGGCAGGCGCCATGACACCAAACGGTTCCTGGGGAAGGTTCCCAAGGGTTGAGGGATATAACCTTGGCGGCCGCAGCTCCGCCCCATTTAACCAAGGTTCAAGCAACGCATGATTCCGCTGCGTCTCATGCAATCCGGCTTCGAACCGATGATGTGCCCCATGGGTGAACCAGGCCCTCAACGGATGTTGATCAAACGCCGCTCTGTGAGGCGCAGAAGTCAAGCGGGCCAAAATTCCGGAGGACGCATGGCGATGCGGCGTAATGACCACATCAAAACGCATCTTTCGCAATTGCAATCCCAAAGAGACCAATTTGCTGTATCTCAACATGCTACCACCGCGCTTTTGCCACACATGCACTTTCGCCAAAAAAGGATGATCGCGGAACAGCGATTCATTGCCCGCTCGCACACATACGTGCAGCTCATCTTCCGGATGCTGCGCATGCCAGCTCTCCCACATGGACGATGCTAAAATCGCATCGCCGATGAAGGCGGTTTGGATGAACAAAATCTTTCGCACGCGTCCCATGATGCGAAGATAGGCTGCACGGCGACTGCGATGTAACTTGCGGTATGCCACGATGGATAGGAATCGACTATGGAGGCGTACGGACCGGCCTTGCCGTCACGGACGATAACGCTAAGCTGGCCTTTCCACATGCCACGGTATCCACCCGTGAGTTGATGGCGGAGTTGAAGCGATTGGTCAACGCATCTCCATGCCAGGGGTTTGTCATGGGCTTGCCCAATGCCTGGGGTGTGGAACTTGGAAAAGGATTTACGCACAGCACGGAGCCCATCCTGCAGTTTCGTGACCAGCTCAAGAAGCGCTGGCCTGAACTTGAAGTGGTGACCGTAGATGAAACCAACACCAGTGAGGAAGCCCTGCAAGCATCCATATCAGGAGGCATGAGGAAGTCGAAGCGCTCCGCAAAAGGTGCACTGGATCATGTGGCCGCTGCCATCATTTTACAGCGCTATCTTGACCGCTGAATTCCTTCGAAACCAGCGGACTAGCCCTTTTTAAAAACTTCAATTTCGGCCTTTTCGCGGACCAGATCACTGAACGTCCCTTGGTAACGCGTTGCCCGCACAATGTGGTTATCGATCCAATGGTAATTGCCACCGCGAGGCTTGCCCATCAACAATCCATGATAGAGGAAGCCGTGCTTGTCCAACCAGGCCTCAGTCACCACTCGGTGCTCCTCCGTTCGGGACGTGAAAAACGTAATGATGTGGCCTTCCTCGTACCATTTATTGAGGGTCTCAAGCGCATCAGGAAAGGGCTCACACGTTGCCATCCGTTCCGGTTCTTCGTTCGGCACATCCTCTGTTACCGTTCCATCGATGTCGATCAGGTAATTCTTGATTTCCGCAGGCAACTGAGGGGAAGCGGTTAACCCTTGCGCGTCTTTAGCGGCTTGGAGTTGCACTTTTTTCGGCGCGCCGGGACGCCCTGCTGGTTGTGACGATTCGATCATGGCGTGAAATTACTTTGACCGAACGAGTTGCGCAATTCCTAGCCCTCCGATTGATAGACCAAAAATGCCGACTCATCTGCTGTGAGGAGCGACTTAAACCAAAGTGCCTTGAAATGATCCCACCCCCCGGCGGCTTGGGCAAGAACGAGAGCGCTGATTACCCGCTCTTGAGGTTGGCCTTTTGGACAAATCCATTCATCAAAGGCTGAAGCTACCCGCTCGCACTCCGCAACATGCGCTTGCTTCCAAACTTTCCTCCACTTTTTCCGCACTTGAGCCAATTCTTTTTCCATTCGAGCAAGAGCAGCGCGCGTGGTGGGCACAGCATCGCCAGGGATTCCTTCTGCGTACGCGACTAAGGCTTCGGACCACGCTTTAAATTCCATTTCGGGTTGCCCTAAGGCATTCAATGCGCATTCCGCCAAGGCACTCACAGCGGCATCTCCTGTCATTGGTGATGCCCCGGGTAGCCAGCCCAATTGCTTCGCAGCATCCGAGGCCACCGCATCAAACACAAATGCACCATCGCGCAAGAGCAATGTGGGGTGGGCAATGCCATGACGTTGAAATGCGGAGCCGAGCATCAGCCAATAAGCCACCTCTGAAGGGCCACCCACAAATCCTGCGCTTTCGAGCAAATATTCCTGGTATAAGGGCCGCAGTGCTGCATTGGGACTGTTTTGGTTTGAAGACAAGGTTGCCGGATCTCCGTTCCATCGATCGGCCCGGATGCGCTGTGAATCCGTGTCAATCACAAACAGGTTGTTGGCACGAGGCTGCAACGGAGTCGCCCCCCACCGCTGCTCGTATTGCTGCGCTTGCGCCTCGAGACTAGCTTGGATTCCTGAGCCCTCCCATTCCGCATCCCACAGCGGTTGTGCGATGGTTTTGAGCTGAAGGTGATCGCCATCAATCACCAACAAATCATCTTCTGGGAACCAACCTTGAATCCATTGGCGAAGGCGATGAGCCAATGATTCCGTCTGCCCAGGTACTTGAGAAGAAGACCGCTCCGAAACCAAGCCCTGTCTTTCGCAAAAAGCCAACCAATCACGCTCAGCGTTTGCATCCCACACTATTCGCCCTACCGGTGCAGATCCCGCAATTGTTTCAGGAGACCAAACAAAGGCGTCGGATTGAGCCCCCACCGTTCTCGAGACCTCCTCAAAATCATGGTCTTCCGAAGCCATCCAAAACACAGCGACCGATTCGATTCCCGCCTCCCGCAATTGCCGAGACCATCGCAATGCGGACAAAATCTTGTAATGAAAATATGCCGGACCACCCCCGGCCTGCAACTGATGACCCACCGTGACCACAGCTGCGCCCTCTTCAAAAGCCTGAAGTCCGGCTGTTGGCGGCTTTAGGGAGGCCGCTTCGTATTGTTCGACAATGACTTTCGATACCGCAGAGCGCCGCTCAAGATTGGGCTTTCGATGCGCCGAATCCAACAATCCCTTCCAATCTCCTGTACCGGTCCAAAATTCTTGGCATGCTTCAGGACGTGTGCACCAATCATGTGCCGCCTTTCCTTTCTCAAGCAGCAGCGATTGCGCAATGACTTCGACCATGAAATTTCGTTTTGCTGAACAAGCGAATCAACGGATCAGGGTGATTGCTCCGGATTCAGAAATGGTCTTGCCGGACGCCTCCTTCAATTCCAATTGCCAGATGTACATACCTGATTCTACCGGACTCCCGTCCGGCGCAGACCCATCCCATGCGGTCTGTTGGCCATTCAATTCAAACACGCGTTCTCCCCAACGGGTAAACACTTCAAACCGCTTCACGGTAACGTTATTCCAAACCGGTTCAAACACGTCGTTTTCACCATCACCATTGGGCGTGAACGCATTGGGAACAAACCAGCTGGCTTCAGTTTCTAGATTGACGGTTTCCGATTGAGGCTTCGAACCCGGACCACGCACCTCATCTTCATCCACGGTCACATCGTCATTTGCCAGTGTCAATGCAAAGCCATCAACGAAGCAATACGCCATTGACGGGGAGCTTCCTTCTTCTATGGAAATGGTGCGTTCCCCATCAAAACCGAAAGCACCCCAAGTGAAATGCGTCCAGGCGGCCTGTGCGACAAATGTGAATGAAATGGTTTCCCATTCGCGGCTATGAAACACCGGGGTAAGAGTAAAATGTGGCACTTCGACCAACGGCGCTGCGCCCAATTGCTGAAGTGGCCCCATTGAAAAGTGCATCCCCAAATTGCTGATGCCCAAGCCTCCTTCCGAAAACGTGGTCAATTCGCCATTGGTCATGCGAAACGTCAATTGATACGATTCCCCCACAAGCAATGGGCTCGAAAACGTCCCGGTGATGTACTCTCGCCGATTTGTGCCGGGTTCACCGCATGCCATAAATCCGCCCACCGCCATGCCTTGGTATGGCGACACGATCGCAACAGGCGTTTCGGGAAGATCACCGCCTCCAGCCCCTTGAATGTGAAACACGTCTGGTGTGTTCGAGGAACTGCCTGTCGACGTCCAGCCCGTAGCCAAAGACCATTGACCCGTCGTATTGGGCATCGCCGCCAGCGATTCGAAGCCACCATTCACAATCACCTGACCCCATAGCGGGGTTAAACTTGGGAAGGATACAATCCAGAGGAAGGATACAAGGAGAGTAATGCGCTTCATGTTGGACAAGATACGTTACACTTCATGGTTACAACATATAACCAACCCCAATTCCCAGCCATTGGTTCTGTTGGTAGCCTAAAATGACACGCCCACTGGCTTTGAAATTCCAATGGTTCCCAGGTAGTTGGACCCCAACTTGCCAGGATAAGACGGGCCTCCATCCGGCACGTACCTCATCACCCAACACAAACGCTGGATTCGTCAATGTCGGAGGATTTAAAAGCAAGCGCTCCGTATGCGCTGGCACGCGAATGGCGCCGGCATCCAGGGAAGCCTCGAACCGATTGTTCTGAATCGTGAAGCGAGATCCTAAAAACGGCATGTGCACCGAACTGCGCGATGTACCAAGTGGAATGGTATCGGTTTCAACTCCAATTGAAAAACGCTCATAGGTGACCATCTGAAGCCCCGCATCAGGCCCCGCCTGCGAAAACCCAATCAACGAATCTGGAAAAAGCCCCGAATCAACCCCGAGCAGTGAAATTCCGCTTAGCCCCAATATCCCGGACACCCGCATGACGGGATTCGGAGTCAGATTCGATCGGCGCCTTGGACCGAAGTCCAATGTGATAGCCCACGAACGGTCATGTTCACCTGTCCATTGATGCCAGCGGTCCTCCGGATTGCGGCCGCCCACACCCCAGTAGTTTTGGGCCTCCAGTGAAAAAAGTTCCCAAGACTTGCGCTGATTCTTTCGTTGGCCGTCTATTGAGCGCAAAGAATCAAATCGAACCCGTGCGTCAATGCGCACGGCTTTATTGTCGATAAAGATGCTGTCGTTTTCAAACGCAGTCTCAATGGATGTTGTCGCTGTCGTCGCTATTGCCACGAAACATGCCACAACCAAAATCAGCCAACGCCCCATGCCGGGAAGTTACTCCTTTACCGTGACGTTTGCCGGCATCACCCACGTTTCTGACGTCTCGATCTGCAAAGCTGGTGTTTGGATCGATGGTCCACGATCCAATGCATTCATGGGCTTGATGCCTGCCTCTTCCATTCGGAGCGGCGGTTGAGTCTCGAAAAGTGGATCCAAGATTTCCTCTTCCTGAACGAATTCAGTTTGAGCTGTTGAAACGACTGTTTCAGGTCCGGCCCAGGTTGTTTGCTCATCCAAAACAGCAACTTCTACCTCCTGCATTTCCTGCAAATCCTGAACTTGAACGGACTGTTCCTCAACAGGAATGGCCAAGGAACCCGAGTCTTGGTTCAGGTAAAAGCCCGCACTGCAGATGCCCGCCGTCAGCACCCCCAAACCAAGCCGTCTCAGTTTTGTCCGTCGTGCACCGGCAGCCAACTCGTTGAACACCGCCGTCTCGACATGACTCGGTGGGACGACAGCTTCATCTGCAAATTGCGCTTGAACGTACGCATCAAAATTTCCTTCCTTCATCATGACTGTAACCCGCTATCCGTTTCCTTTTTTGCTCGTTTCGACATGGTGTACAAGACTTCTTGCAAGTATTTCCTTGCCCGGCTCAATTGACTCTTCGAAGTATTCAAGTCAATTCCCAATTCCTCGGCAATCTCCTTGTGCTTGAAGCCATCAATGACGTACATCTTAAACACCATTCCATATCCTTTCGGCAACTGCTCGATGGCATATGCCAGTTCTTCTTTTGTAAATTCTAATTCCTTGAACGCTTCAATATCCCTTGGGGTTGCATGCACCTCATCAATGTCAAATTGAAATTGGTGTTTTTGATTACGTCGGTAATGGGTAATGGCCGTATTCACCACAATTCGCCTCAGCCATCCTTCGAAACTGTTATGCTCCCCAAACGACTTGATGTGGCGAAACACTTTGATCCAAGATTCTTGCAACACGTCTTCTGCATCGATTCGGGCGTTGGTATACCTCAAGGCCACAGAAAACATCATGGGACTGTAACGTGCATATACCGTACGCTGGGCACTGGGATCTCCCTTCTTGCACAATTCGATGATATGAATTTCAGCCGCATCCATGGTGCATACACTCGCAAAGCTAACCTTTCCAAAAACCGTATGGTTGCACGGTTAGGTCGGCGAAAAATGCGAAGCCTCCACACCCAGCCATTCCAACGCTGCGCCAGCAAATAAATTTTGTAATTCCTCCGCGCTCAACCCCATGTCGAGCATGTAGGCGCCCAAGTCCAAATCACCGAGCGGGAAGGGGTAATCCGACCCCATGCATATCCGATTCGAGCCTTGCAACTTGAGCACGTAACGCAACAAATCAGCATCGTGCGTGATGCTGTCAATCCAAAATTTACCGAGGTACTCCCGGGGATTGACATCGTTATCTACCGCCACCAAATCGGGTCGACAATTGAAACCGTGTTCGAATCGACCCAACGTTGGCAAGAAAGACCCGCCAGCATGGCTGAACATCACCCTTAGATTGGGCAACCGCTCAAGGACGCCCCCAAAAATCATGGAACTCGCTGCCCGGGCCGTTTCGGCAGGCATGCCCACCAACCAAGGCAGCCAGTATTTTTCCATTTGCTCCTTCCCCATCATGTCCCAAGGATGGATCATCAGGGCCATACCCAATTTTTCGCACGCTTCAAAAAATGAGAAAAATCGCTCTTCGGAAAGGTTCATACCGTTCACATTCGAGCCAATCTGCACACCCAAATGACCCAACGACTTCGCGCGTTCCAATTCCTTTATCGAAAGATCGGTGTCTTGAAGCGGCACGCTTGCCAAACCCGCGTAATGGCTCGGATCGTCAGCCACAAGTTCTGCAATGTGGTCATTTAAATACCGCGCAATGTCCGCTGCGTGATCGGTTGGTGCGTTGTAATTGAACATGACAGGAATGGTGCAAACCACCTGGACCTGTGTATCGCGTTCGGCATACTCCGCCTTTCGAATTTCGGCGTCCCAACAATTCTCACCGATCTCGCGAAAGAAACGATTGCCTTGCATCATGCGAGCAAACCCCTCACGCGGGCTATCCTCGAGGTGAATGTAATTTCCCGCACCAAACCGCTCGGTCCAACGGGGCATTTCACGAGGGAGAATGTGAGTGTGACTATCAATACGGAGCATGGAATTCATTGATTCTTGCCTCCAATTTAAGGGTTTGATGCCAACTCGATGGGTATTTTTTGCACTCGCCTCAAATCCAAACGGTTGACGGCGTTGATTTCCCATCCGGTGACCTCATTTCTCAAAAAGTGGGTCACTTGGTCATGAAAAATGGGGATCACGGGCATGGAGGACATCACCCGCTGATGCAATTCGGCATACTTCATCAATCGATTGGGAGTTGAAGTCATGCTCACCGCTTGTTCCATGCCCGCATCGAATTCAGCATCGCTGAAATGCGTGTAATTCGGACCCCCCGGCGCGAAGTTGAGCGTTCGAAAAAGCGACAAGAAATTCTCGGCATCGGGATAATCGGCCAACCACGATTTTCGAAACAGATCGGCTTTTCCGTTCGCGACTCGCTCGCGTTGGGTTGATGCGGATACAACATCGACTTCCACATCGATGCCCAATGACTGCCACTGGTACTGAAGTGCCGCGCACAAATCCGCATAATCCGGAGTTGTCGAGATCACAAATGGCGGCCAGGGTGAGGGATGTTCATTCCGAACAGTCGCCAGCAGCGCCTGCGCTTTTGGAAGGTTTTGAATCGGACGACTGGATTGCGATTCTGACAAGAGTGCCGGAGGTACAAATCCCGAAGTCGGCACAGCGGTCCCTCGACGCAGGGTACGTGCTATGCCTTCCCGATCTGTCGCCAAAGACAACGCCTGACGGACCCGATCATCGTGCCACGGTTTCCATTCACCGGCTGTCTCATCCAAATTGAACCCGATGTAATCCGTTTTCAAAAATGGCATCCGCTCCATTCGCATTACTGCTGCATGTCGCTCTTGGAGCTCCCCAGTTTCCGTGAGGATCTCTTCCATGTAGGCAGGATGAAGGCCGCTCATAAAATCGTACCGGCCTTGCAAAAGCCCTTGATATTCCGCACCGAGATCAGCTACGAAACTGATGTGCACGGCATCGAGGTACGGCAAAGGTGCACCGCGATCGTCTTTCTCCCAATACGAGGGGTTTTTGTGCAACACGCAAGCCACATCCTCCATCCACCAAGCCAATTTGAAAGGGCCCGATCCGACCGGGTGACTCCGGAAATCAGGGCCGTAGTGCTCCACGGCTTCGCGGGGAACAATATTGGCATAAGCCGTGGCGAGCAATCCCAAAAACGGGGAAAAGGGCTCAGTCAATCGGAAAACAACGGTATCCGTGCCTATCGCTTCAATCCCTTCTCCCGCTTGATGCACATCCAGAGGATCAAGAATCCAACGCCCGGCAGAAGCCACTGCTGGGTCGCGCAATCGATTCAAGCTGTACACGACGTCGTCCGCCACCACCCGTCTTCCTTCTGAAAGTCCGGGGACTTCAGCACAAGCTGCAAAATGCACATCCGTTCGCAAGACAAAGGTCCACGTTCTCCCCGAATCGGACGGTGCAAACGATTCGGCCACAAGCGGTCGGACTTGCAAATTCGCATCCAACTCCACCAAACCATCGAAAATTTGATCCACCACCCACATAGGCTCCAACGTGCGTGCTGCCGCGGGATCCAGCGAATTCAAATTTGCACTTTCATTGTAACGAAACACCCGTAAATCCTCATCAAAAGGAGCCCCACACCCTGCCCAAATCGACAGCGAGACCCAGGACAAACAGAGGGCTTTGAGTGTGCTCATTTTCACCCCTGCAAGGTAAGGTCCAACAAATGCTAAAACCAGTTGTTAACCTCCCATGAGCCAAAACCCTCCCGCTACCTTTGCCTCCATCATGCGGCGACTGCTGACCCTCCTTCTATTTTGGTTTTGCAATACGGCAGTTGGGGTTG
>Ga0233450_10004203_pt1 | contig 13146 bp, 10 predicted proteins | sample 011ome_30_FD_189956 | JGI IMG/M metagenome (GOLD analysis project Ga0233450, IMG submission 189956) | Coastal salt marsh microbial communities from the Groves Creek Marsh, Skidaway Island, Georgia - 011501CT (spades assembly) | ecosystem: Environmental > Aquatic > Marine > Intertidal zone >... | reverse complement strand
CCTAAACCCTAAACCCTAAACCCTTCTTTTCAGTGAAAATTTAGGGGAGTTCCGGATTGGGTGATTTATTGTAGGGTTGTATTTAAGAAATATATCAAATGCAAATTTAGGGGATTAAATGAATACTCTCCGCTTTCTCGCGCGCTCGCTTGAATTACATCAAATTAACCACATAGGGTCAAGATAGACATGATTATCTTTCATATGATGTGCTTGAATTGATCAATGGAGTCGTAAACATTGAATTATTGACACTCGTATTTTTTTCAGTTGTTGTAGGTTTTTCTCAAGTGAAGGTGTATGTTTTAAATTAATAGGGTACATGATGGTTTCTACAAATTTCTATACATTTCCAATCCAGTTGATATTCGTTCGATTGCGACTTTCAGAGACTCAAACGGCGTCGCTGCAAAACATGCACGGAAAGTCCCCGGTTTCTTGTTCTTTGCGTCTTTACCTGGAGTGAGCATGAGATGCGTCTCTTCGAATAAAATTTTCCATAGTTTCTTTTCTTCTTCGAATGTTTGCTCTTTCAACTCGTTGGATAAATCAATCCAAATGAATAAGCCTGCGTTTGGAACGATGTGAGGTATCTTTTTTTCATTTAACGACGCGACGAGCACATCTCGCGATTGCTTCAAACGCGTTCTATTCATTGAGAACAGCTCATCGACCCAAACTTCATCTTCAAGCATTGCCGCAATCACGTGTTGAAACGGTCCCGGAACGGCACAAAAGTAAGAAACGTTCGATAGTGCAGTTTGCACAGGTTTTGATTTTGTTAATATAGCTCCTACTCTGTAACCTGATGCACAAAAGTCCTTCGAGAGCCCGGTGAGTATATGCGGGCCGTAGGGAGTGTGCTCTTCGACCAGCTCCGCAGCGCTGATAAAGCCGCGCGTCTTCGCGTTCATTTCGCTATCGTAAATGCTTCCGGCGTATACCTCATCCGAAATACAGTGAATTTGTCTCTCCAGTGCCCAATCAACACACCTTCTGTAATCTCCTGGCTCATATATAATTCCTAAAGGGTTGTTCGGGTTTGTTAAGAGTAACGCCCGACACATTCCTTCGCCTTCGCCGACGGCGTTTTCTTCGGCACGTTTGAAATCTTCGAGCGAGGGTAGCACTGTCACATCTCCGCTCGAATTATATACAGGCACGGCTCGTACTCTACAGCGAACTCCTAAATCGTTTGTGAATGCTGGATAATAAGGTGCTGGAATAAGAATGAAATCATTCGAGTCTGCAATCGCAAAGACTAGGTTGTCAATGCAAGCGCCGACGCCCGAGGATACGCACACATCGTCCTCGTGCCACGCGAAGTTGGGAGAAATTATTCTATTAGCGTGATTTCTGAACGCTTTCCTCAATCTTTCGATTCCCTTCATATTGTCATAACCAGCCGCCTCGAGGCCAAATATCAAAGCATCGTTTTCGTTATTCTTACATATCTCTTTCACTTTGTCCTGCACGTCTTGTTTGGCGAGGAAATTTTGAGCAACTGCGAGATTAATGTATCCTTCTCTATCGTTCGTAGCATCAAACGGCCGATTTGCACACCGCAAAAAGTACGGCCAGTACGAGAATGGCGGTTTGCACGCACCGTACCCACGCTCGCTCAAGATTGTTCCCTTTTCCGTTTCTGCCTTTATAAAAACCGCAGCATCTTCTTGTGTTTCTATGCGCTGCCCTATTTCGTAATTTACTTCTTCCTCGCTTACCATCTTCGACCGTGAAGAACGCTGAATCGAGACACAGTGACGAGTAGAGCGTTGGTATACTTTCTTCGCCAAACTGCGCGCAACGAACTTGGAATTGTACTGATTTACTCCGGTGGTGTTCATGCCCGCGTGTGAGGATAAAGTTTTACAATACGAGTAATCCCCTATTTTTCGAGGAGCAGGGATTTCGAAGGCAAACACAAGACATCTTCCGTATATTGAAAAGCGACGACGATAATGATGTGATTATTGTGATTATTATTAGTATTATTTGATTACAATCTCTACATTCCATTTACCATAAAGTGGGTTAAAATAGACGCAAAGTATCCAACCAGCACGATTGGAGTCCATCTGAGATGAGATAAAAAGGTGTACGAGTGCGAAACACCCATCAAACCTACGCCCGCAGCAGAGCCGACTGAAAATAAGCTCCCACCGACTCCCGCCGAGAGGGTGATGAGCAGCCATTCGGATTTTGACATGGCTGGTTCGGTGGATAAAACCGCATACATCATCGGTATGTTATCAATGACCGCACTCAATAATCCAATGAGAATACACGCCGCGTTTGCCCCCAAAACGCGAAACGAGTTGTGCGAAAGTAGTTCTAAATATCCTAAGACACCTAAGCCTCCGACGCACATGATCACGCCGTAGAAAAAAATTAACGTATCCCACTCCGTTTGTTCTAATCGCTTAAAAATATCTAAAGCTCTATCGTTCCCTTTTTTCGTTCGCGCGTACTCCAAGTCATCCTTTTGGTTCAGCACTCCATCCATTTCTAAACTATAATTACCTCCCCCAGCGTCGTCGCTCATCGTTCCTCTTTGGGAGGAAGTCTTTGACGTCCGACTCCATCCGAACAGTTTAAGCAATCCTAAACCGGTCATCATGCCCAAAACAGGTGGAAGGTGCGCGTAGGAGTGAAACATGGCCGTCATGACGACTGTCCCCAGAAATAAACAGATGACTTCAACGGCACCTGGTTTCAAGCGCGAACTCGCAAGGTCTTCCTCTGACGCTTTCTGGGGCGCACCATCTTTAACGTACGGGTGCATCAAACACGCCGGAACGACCCAGTTGACTATGCTCGGAATAAGAAGACGAGGAAAATCTGCGAGTGACAGTGTGCCTCGCTGCCACACCATGAGCGTCGTCAAATCACCAAAGGGACTAAATGCTCCGCCAGAATTTGCGGCGACGACGATGTTCACGCAACACATTGCCACGTACTCTGGCTCGCCTTTACCTACAGCTGAGACGACTGCACCCATCAGAACGGCGGTCGTTAGGTTATCCGCAATTGGCGACAGCCAAAAAGCAACAGTTCCAGTGACCCAGAAGCAACTGCGATACGAAAATCCACTCTCTTGTAACCAGGAGCGAATGCGCGCGAAAACGTTGAGCTGAGTCATCGTATTAATGAAAGTCATGGCGCATAAAAGAAACAGAAACACTTCGACAAACTCTGTGAGATTATGTCGAGCGGCTTGCGTCACCAGAGCGACGGCATGTCCTTTATCGCGATAACCCAAGGCGACTAATACCCAGATGATCCCAGCGGCGACGGTAATGGGAATCGATTTCTTAAATCCGCGTCCGATCGATTCCTCGGCGATGGCGAGTGCGTACCCGCAAACAAAAACGACAACGGACAACACGCCTTGCCAGGAACGAGTGAGATCTTTTTGATTCGATTTATCGCGCTTCCCTTCGATGATAACTTTCGGTTTTGATTGTCTCGTCGTAAATGTGTTGTTGCTTCCGTCCGATGATTTCGACGACGCGCTCGAAGTGCCCGAGTTCCACGGATCGTTCCACACTCTTCTGTAAATTTGGTCCGCGTTGATGGGAATGAGCGATCGTTGCACCGGAAACAGTTGGTTTTCGGTTTCAAATAACGCCGTGAGCGCAACTAATCCAGTCAAAAGTGCTAAAATAGAAAACACTGCTCTTCTATTTTTCGGTTCCTCCAACGAGCGAGAGACTCCGGCGAGCCAAAGCGTCGGTGATTTCGCAAACGGCTTGGACGCCTTCGGAGAGTGCTGACGTGAGCTCATGTTTCAAAATCACAGGTCTTCTCCCTCCCTTTCACTCACTTAATGTCCTCTTCTTCTTCTTTTCCTTCTTCTTCTCCTTCTTCTTTATACAAATACACCAACACGCGCTCGATTTCGTTGTTGTTGTTGTTTCTTCTTGAACAAATCAGTGTGTGGGACAGAAGATTGTTCTCTAGTATACGTACTTTCCTCCCGATGAATATGTATGTGTGTACGTCTGTATATAAAAAGGGAGAGACGTGTATGCCGCGAGACAAATACGCGACGGAAATAGAACGAGCGCGTAGTCGTGCGCTATGTGTGAGGGTATCTAAAACCACTTGGATCGAGTTGTCCCACAAGATAGACGATGAACTTTTTCTTGTTTTCTCTTCCTCTGAAAAAAGCAGATAGACTTTAAGAGAGAGGACGTCACTGTGTGTCGCGTGGGAGAATTCTTTAGAAAAACCTTTTAGCGCGGACGCGTGAAGCACTCGAGACGAATTGCACGCACAGTGCGTCGAAAGAGAGAAACGTACCGAGACAGACGTTTTAGTCGCGTGCAGAGGGAAAGAAGGCTAAGCGAATACGACCAATATGATGCACTCATTAAATGCAACGAGAGTATTAACAAACTCGTCGTCTCTTGTTTGCCAATCAGAGTCGTCGTCGTCGTCGTCGTCGCGAAGAGGTGCGAATGCGACGTATTTGACGCGCGTGAAAAGAGGCGGGGCCGTAAGAATGCGCGCTAAACGAGGGAATAAGAATAAAAATGGCGGAGCGGGCGGAGGTGGAGGTGGAGTGGGCATCGGACTGTCCGAAGATACCGCTGAACTGTTCGAGGTGACACGAACGAACCCAAACATGAGAACGCTGGAAGAGTGCGCAGACCTCCTGCGAAGAGGAGGCGTTGGAATCATCCCCACGGATACAAAATACTCGTTCGTCGCCGATTTGAATAATAAGGACGCGATTCAGAACCTATACACCATTAAAGGCATCGACTCGAACAAACCGTTATCCATCTTATGCAGAGGGTTTCAAGATATCGACACCTATACGCTCGGGTTTCCGCCGGCGACGCGACCGGGAATGGCGGATCCGTTCAAATTAGCTCGGAAGTGCCTTCCAGGACCGTATACTTTCATTTTACCCGCATCAAAATCGTTACCGAAAATATGTCTCCTGGATACCTCATCGGCCGGGCACACCAGGCTTTCTAAATGCCAACAGCGAAAGACAATCGGATGTAGACTTCCTGACTGCGAAGTCACTCTGGCCTTGCTCGACTTGCTCGATGCGCCGTTGATGTGTTCGACGGTACCTTTTGATGGAGATGTTCAACCTATCGTTATGAGAGACGAATATTCGAGATGCGCCTTCGTATTGGATGCCGGCACGGACGCTGAACAACTCGCTTCGACGGTTATCGATTTGTCTATCGGAGACGTGCCGAAGGTTTTAAGAGTCGGTGCCGGGGATGCATCCGTATGGTCCGAAGACGGCGACGTTCACGTTGAAGTAGATGATCCCGATTTAGCGTGGGGTTTTGCATAATATCCCGGAACTCGCGTGCTACTTTTTGTAATAAACTTTGTAATCTACGGTACAATACTTTTTCGCGTTTCGCATGCACAAGAATGAAGAAAAAAAATGGAGCACACACGCGTAGCCGAATTTCCTTCAAAAGATGCTCCGGCCAGGACATAGCTTAATACTTCGTGCGATAAAAACGCACGTGCACGCGCTCCCACGACTTCTTACTTCTCGTACATCAACTTCTGCATCGTCTGCATCATCACCCGGAACTATTGCACGCAGCAGACGCTCGACGACGACTTTGTCCAAGAAAGTAGTAACGAAAAGGAGAATGGCTTCCGACGTCGGATTTCTAAACCATGCACTTGACGAAGATGGTAGTGAGATGACTAGGAACGAAACAGTGGTGAATCCAAACAGTGAAATTACGTTTCGACCGTCTCGGCGCGCATCGCGGACTGAGAATAAGCGAACGCATCCGTCGTATTTTTGTCCAGCTTGCAACGCCCAATGCAAAGCAACCGTATTTCGGCGTCACACTCAAAAATGTTGTCCGGATATCGAAAGCGCCGTAGGGAAAGAAGCGTGGATGACCGAGGATATGGATTTAATCATGGTAAAAGCACAGAAGCACGCGAACGAAATGCTCGAGGAAATGAAACGCTTGGCTTTCACCGATGGCGCTCGAATGTCGCATGCTGAAGTTGCGCAAACTTTGAACGTCACCGAACTTCGAGTCAAGAACGCGCTCAGGTTACATTCAAAATCCATACCCCTCAATAACGATACGACTCCAGTTGAAGTTATATTTGAAAACGAAGATATTTTAGTCGTCAATAAGCCGCCGTATTTACGAACGCATCCAATCCATCGACACACTGGAACGAGCTTAATCAACAGATGTATTTCGCACCTCGGCGGGAAAGAGTGTTACATCGTGCACCGATTGGATATGGACACTTCTGGTGTCATTCTGTTTGTAAAGAATCCGTTATTAACGAGAGGTTTTGCGGAGCAGTTCATGACACGCGAGGCAAAGAAAACATACCTCGCACTGTGTGTTGGGGTTCTGCCTCTGGGGAAAGAAGAAGTGCAAGCTTTTGAAGTAAACGCGCCGATTTCAAGTTGCAATAAGTGTAAAGAGGGGCGGGCAGTTTCATTTGCAACAGATGACCTTGAGGCCAAAGAGTCGAGGACGACGTTCGATTTCTTTTCTTGGAAAAAAGACGATGAACTAGCGATAGATAGCTTACCCACGGAGCGTGCGCGCGGGGTATCGATTTTGCTCGAGGGCACAGAAAATACGAACGTTGAGAAAAAAAACGAAAGCGGCTCGTGGAATCCCATTTCTGTAGCAGCGCTCGTGTTGGCATCTCCAAAAACAGGTCGCACACATCAGATACGCGTTCATTTAGCACACGCTGGTTTACCAATTCTTGGCGATATGCTCTACGGTCCACACGCGCGGTGGGTCGTTCCACGCTGCGACGCGTGGTCGGACGATTCCACCTCCAAGCCGCGATACAAATGGTCAGCGGATAAACCGAAGGGCAAATGGGCGAAAGATGGCTTAGATTTAGATAGGCAAGCGTTACACGCGTATCGATTAGAAGTTACGCATCCTTTGACGAATGAACGGCTGAGTTTTGAAGCGCCTCTACCCGATGATATGAAGAAAGCGTTAGATGTATTAGGAATAGACTATTAGAGCGAGAGAATATCTCGCAGTTGGTTGAAATAAAATGAGGCCACACAGATTTTTAGGACACAAACACGCAAACGCAATCCTCATTTTATATGCGCGGTGGAGAAACTCTGAGAAGGCGCGAATCCGTGCTCCATTCATTCACGCTCGGAACATTTCATCCTGAGGAACAAACCGTCTTTTTATCCTTCTTCTCACTTTCGTTACCGCTCGAGGAAGTGAGGGAAACTTGCGCATGAGAAAAGGAAGATGAGTTCGCCATCATCTTGTCGCCGCCAGCAACACCGACTTCAACATCAACGTTCGCGCACAAACGAGTACGCATCGGCAACAAATGGTAATACGAATTCACACTCGCGCGATGATATGAAACAACATCCAGTCGCTGAAAAGAGATTCGTTCAGAAACAGAGACGTCTTGGTCAAAACAGCAACGTCTTCGCCTCCGTTACCTCTTCTTCTTCCTCTTCTTCTAAGACGAAAGGTGAAAACAAAAAGCAGAAATCGAGAACGCACGCGAGCGATGGCACGACGAACACAAACAACAAGAAAAGAGCCATTCCGCTGTCTATTTGGGAAAGCCGGAAAGGCTCTAATTTTAAGCTTCAGTATGCGCTCGATGGCAACAAGCTTCGTTTACTGTCGCCGGAGGAGGCACGAGACTTGAGCTCAAACAAGAACGGCGCTTTCTCTTTCGATCCGTTACACTTGGGTAGGAAAAAACGAGCTTTCCTTCGACAAATAGATAACATCCGAGACTCGTTCTTCCCGCAGAAAACTTCCGTGACGTCGGATTATTGGGACTATGCGAAATATCGCTTCACGCAACGAATCGCGAGTTCTTGCATGACGGTTCTAGCGACGCAACAAATGCTTGCGGCTATCGGTCTTGGTGCTTCAAGATCAATACCGGCCGCGGCGGCTTTGAATTGGGTGTTGAAAGATGGATTAGGTAGATTAGGAAAGCTCTCTGTGGCAACTAACTTTGGTAGAAGTTTTGATTCAGATGTAAAGCGTTTGCGATTTTCGTCCTCCTTGGTGTACACAGGCGCTGTGTTTATAGAGACGATAACGCCCTTCTTTCCCAAACATTTCTTGGCCATCGCCACGGTTGCAAACGTTGGCAAGTCGATCGGGATAACAACTGGCAACGTTGTCAGACCGCCGATTCAAAAAACATTCGCATTGGAGGAGAATTTAGGTGAAATAGCAGCGAAAACGTCCGCGCAACAAGTCTTGGCGGATAACATTGGCTTAGCTCTGGGAGTATCAGTCATGAAGTTTCAAACAAAGTTTGTGTCTCTAGCTCTTCAACGCGCGGTTCCGTTGGCGCTATTTCCTATTTTAGCGTCGATTGATTTAGTTTCGATTCATAAACAGCTGAAGTCGGTTCAGCTTCGAACGGTGAATAAAGAGCGCGCTGAAATTATTGCCGAAGCTTTTGTTCGGGAAAAGAAGCTCGCTACTCAACTTCAAGTTGCGGAAAAAGAGCGCTTGTTGTTCCCTGCCCGTCTCGATGCGTCGGCGCTTCCGTTGAGAGTAACAAGTTTAGGGAACGCGTGTTCGACACTAGACGCGCTCGCATCTGCTTTTAAAGATGACATACACAGACCGTACGTCTTATCTTACGAACCGTATGTGCAAAAGAAAAGAACTGTTCTATCTGGAATATTCATGCGTGATCGGAAACCGTTAAAGTATAAAGGAAGGGCGCTCCTCGCTTTGTCGCACCGCGCAACTTCGAAAGACGTTTTACAGGGTATTTTGCAAGTCGCGCATATTCGCAACTTGCCGTTTCGAAAGGATTTAAACGAGAAAGAAGCGTACGATTGGGCAGTATCAGAATCATCTCGACGCGCGAAAGCAGACGTGAATGCGTTTCATAACCAAATAGTTAGCAACGGGTGGCAAGCGAACTTGATTTTACTTTCGAGTAACGAACGGATGCCTTATTTTCTCGACGAGAAGGAAATTAGGAGCTTGCTCAAGCTCGCACACAAGTAGTCTTTATAAGCGTAGTAAATGTAAATGCCTCTGTCTAATAGTATGATTAATAAACTAGTCGAATTCTACCGCTGGAGCTATGAATGAGAGTACAGCAAAGCCCAACGCCCATCTGACCCGCCAACGCGCGAAGAAATATGCCGCAATATAACGCACGCCCGGTGCGATTAGTCTACGGACAACCTCACGAGAGACTTCGGAGTTCTGGAACAAGGTAACAGGATTCATCAAGCACCACTTCACGGTTGCAAAATGCGTCGCTTGAACTGCCGATATCAAGAAGCACGCGCTCAATATCAATCCTACAAGTGTGAGGCGTTGGAGAAATCCATCACCTTGCACTTCTATTTTTGCTTTTCCTTCTTCGTTTTTGATTGAATTAGGTGTTTTGTTTTCCTCGGTTTTATAACGTTTAACCTTTGGGACACCGCTTCCCGATATCTCGATTGCATCTGTTAAGAAGATATTCCAGAATTTGGCTTTACGTTCCTCGCTCTCGGCTTTGCTTTCATCGTTTTTGTCATCGTTGGGTGACGATGACGGTTGCGTTGCGGTCGAATATATTCGAAATTTTCTGCTTCGTCGGCATTTCTTTATCGATGAAGACAGACATTTATACTGGTTGCCGTGGAACAATGTACGATTTACAGCGGGTATTCCTCGAAGAGACGACGACGGTTTTGAGAGCGAAGTAACTCGACACGTATACATAGGTGTCACAGACAAAAGATTGACTCGCTCACTTGCTGACTCGCACGTGAAAAAGTGAAGTACGTAGGGACTTTTGTGAGAGGTAAATCTGCACAATTTAGGTGTATAAGTGTCGCGGCGTGAGTGGTTTTCGTGTAAGAAATAAATATCGCGATGCTTCGAAATGAACTAAAGTAATGCGCTGCGCGATATGTGCTCCATCATCTCTTGTAAGATAATTTAACGTATTCCTCATGTCAACAACAGACGAAAGTGACGACGATAAATTCGGAATATTAGGGGATCAGACCGATTTTGAAGCGCGGCGAGAGCCGGATTGGCAATGGTCCACAGGCAGGGATGATAATAGCTTAGTTAATAAGAAAGCAAAGAAACGCTTCATCATTCCAGGCGAGAAGAAGCAAATGAAGAAATTGCACATGGCACGTTTGAGAGAGGAGAGAGCGGAGCGAAAAATCTCGAGAAGAAAAGAAAAACAAGGAGCTGTGAACAACAGTGGTGAAGGGGATAATAAGGATAATATGCGGTGGATAGAAAGAGTGCGAAGAGACTTTGAATTACTCGCTCACTTAGAAAGCGAGCCAAGTTTGAGCGATGGTGGTGAGGAAGAATCGTATTTAATCTTCACTGATGTGTCTCGTACTCACGCGAAGCTTTTGAAAGCGCTCGCGCTGAGATACAGACTTGAACAAACGACGAACACGAAAGAGGATACTTTGATTATCAAGAGAACTCGTGATTCTTACATTCCAGAACCAAACAGCAAAGAGCGTGCAGAAATTGATGATATCTGCGCCCCAATTATGAGCAGAGAGGAGTATCTCAATAGTCCCGAGAGAATGGAACGTTTACGTTTACGAAAAATTAGGCACGCCGCCGATAGTACTAATCAAACGAAGAAAGAGAGCAAAAAATCCATGTTTCGCAGAAAGAAAGATGAGAAGCTCCCCTCATTTTCGATTTCAGTTGATTTTGTGCCGAGTACTGGAACGGATGTAGATACCAATACCACACGTTCGAAAAAGCTCGTCGACGCAGTCGAAATTGAACAAAGCTCTGCTCGATTCGCAAAATTCGCAAACGACATTTCTAGGAAAATGATGGAAAAGATGGGTTTCAGCGGAAGAGGCCTGGGTCCGAAGGAAGATGGGATTAAGACACCCATTGATGTCACGCAACGGAAGAAGAATCTCGGACTCGGCGCATAGTCTCTTAAGTGATAATTTTGTTGAGCATTTTTTATTACAATTTTTGCGATGATGTTGAACGGTGACGATGATGATGATGATAATTCTGCTAAGTTGTTGCTTTGATTGCTTTCTTGTTTGCTACTTTATACTATTCTACTACCCTTTTCGTTTCATTGTCTGGATGATCTTCTTTACACCGAGAACGATTCGCCGCATCCGCACGAGGCTTTCGCGTTTGGATTCTCAAACGTAAACTCGGAGCGAAGATTATCGCTGACGAAATCCATTTTTGTTCCTATAATTGACATCAAAGCGTTCGGCTCTATGATCACTTTCACTCCGTGTTGATCAACGACTTCGTCAAATTTACCTCTATCTTTCTCGTCTGCGTAGTTCATCGTGTACGTCATGCCGTTGCACCCTCGCGTGCGAATGCCAATTTTAAGGTATTCGGCACCCTTGTTCCCGAGCAATTCGTGTATTCGCTTCGCCGCCGCTTCCGTGAGCTCCATGACCTGTTTTGTTGACTTAATCGTCGATTGTCTCGCGGTAGACGATGAAGAGGACGCGGCGGCGTGTGTCATAGCACGCCTAAGCATTCGTGTCGTAAACATGGAGAGGATGCTTTCTCGTAAGGACACGTGTTCTCTTTCTTTCTTTTCTGCAAAGGTCGTCGTCGTCGTCGTCGTCAAAATTCCCTCTTCTTGTTGTTTTACTCGCTATTAGTAGTCAGATTACGACGCGCAAAGAGTGGTACGCACGATGATCTCGTGCGCGCGATGAAGATGATGAATGCGTGGTATACGTCTGAGTACGACTTCTTACTTCTTCTTCTTATTATTATTATTATGAAGATTTTTATCTCTTCCAATTCTTGTTGTTGAAGTTGCCTCGCCCCCCCCCTCAAAAATGCAAAAATGTGCTCATCAGACATCACAAACTTTGGACGACTTTCTCGTGTGAGAAAAACACACATCAAAACAAAACAACTTTCTCCGCGCTCGCTCGATAAACTTCTCCAATCCTTCTTTAAATTTAACATCGAAATGAAGGAGAGGAAAAGAAAACGTAAACGATACGAGTCATCTGAATCCTCGGACTTGTTGAACTCCTCCTCCTCCTCCTTCTCCTCGTCGTCGTCGTCGTCGTCTTCTTCTCTGTCTTTTTCTTCTTCTTCTTCTTCTTCGTCATCATCGAAGAGACGGAAAAAGAGTAGCGACAAGAAAAGTCGACGTCGTAAAGAAAAGAGAAAGAGCAAAGAGAAGAAGAAGAAGAAGAAGAAAGAGAAGAAAGGCGACGCGGCTTCAAGAAGACAACGACGAAAGCGACGAGAAGAAGAAGGAGCAGAAGTCGTCGAATTAGATTCGAAGAAGAAGAAGAGGAAATGTGAAACTTTGGACAAAAAAGAAATAACAGAAATAACGACAGGCGCACCACCGTCGGCACCGAGAGATGAAGATATAAGCGACAAAAACAATCCCCAGCACGAGGGCAAAGACGAGGTGAAGAGAAGCGATGCTCCTGCTCCGGTAGATGCGACTCCACCGGTCCCTGGATTTGGAGCCGCTATGACGCTCGAACAATATCGCGAGCTCGCGAAACAAAAGACGTATTTACAGGGCACGGTACACGCGAAAGATAAAGCAGAAGCGGACGCAGAAAATAAAGATAAACAAGAGAAATTATCCCGAGGATGGTGGCCGTGCCAGAGCTACAAGTGCGACGGTCACATGAATCCAAAAATGATGGATAAATGCAATCAATGCGGCGCCATGCGAACTCTTTCAAAATCAGGAGGTACTTTCAAACATCGAGCGTCGGACGCGCAAATAGCCTTCAACGCGAATAGAAGATAGAATAGCATTAATATTAGTACAAGTTTAGTAACTCAAGCGCTTTCTGCTCCGCGTCGTTAGATAGGTTCACGTATGATTTACCCTCCGAAGACTCGAAAAACATCGTCGCGTCTTCGACTCGAACACCTCGACCTTCTTCTCCGTCGGAAACTTGCGTATGTTTACTCCGAAGTTGACGAATTTCCGTGTTCACTTTTCGATCTAATTTTTTGATTGAAGGAGGTGGTTGCGGCGATACCGACGACGAATGCGGCTCCCTTTCTTCTTCTGCTACTTCTACTACTTCTACTACTTCTACGATGTGCTCTACGTCTACTAATCTTTCGATTCTTCTATGCTCTTGCTTGACGTCTATCGCACGTCCACTCGCGATTC
>Ga0233450_10004156_pt1 | contig 13248 bp, 9 predicted proteins | sample 011ome_30_FD_189956 | JGI IMG/M metagenome (GOLD analysis project Ga0233450, IMG submission 189956) | Coastal salt marsh microbial communities from the Groves Creek Marsh, Skidaway Island, Georgia - 011501CT (spades assembly) | ecosystem: Environmental > Aquatic > Marine > Intertidal zone > Salt... | reverse complement strand
AAGCACAGTCCATACTTCTTCCGAGAGCCCAGAGGCATTAGCAATACCAATCGTTAAGAATCAAGATTTAGATACAAATACTTCCCTTTCCATACCAACCGATTGATGGGGCGCAAAATACTTTGGTTGATCAGTGGCGTAATTCTGGTTTTCGCCCTTCTGATTATATCTTACTTTATCTTTATTCGAATAGGAGGGGAAAGTGCGCAGGCTTGGTTGCATCATTCCTGGGTGACTATTAAGTATGCACTCACTGAAAATGGCCTTCTTCTATTTCTAGCAGTAGCAATATTGCCGGGATTCGTATTACCCGTTGCTCCATTGCTTGGTCTCGCAGGTATATGGGGTGGAGAAAACGGACCATGGTTAAGTTGCTTCTACTGTACTGTCTCCCTGTTTGCTAATTTGTGTTGGACCTATTGGTTTGCACGAGGCCCAGCTAGGAGCTTATTGGTAAAACTACTATCCCGTACTCGCTTCCACCTTCCTAAAAATACACCTAAAAATATGTTGGAATGGGCAATCATCCTTCGGCTTACCCCTGGAGTCCCATTTATTTTTACCAATTATGGCCTAGGGCTTCTTCGTATGTCCTTTCACCAGTATCTGTTAATCTCCCTACCCATTCTTACTTTTACAGCTTGTGGGTATGTACTTGCGTTTGCCGGGATTTTTGGTGGCGAGTGGAAATATCTTTGGACCGGTACTTGTATTATTATAATCACCATTTTACTAGGTAGGTTTGCCCTGAATAAGAAAAAGTCGCATGCAGACTGAGTTATTTGAACAGGAAGAGGACTCCTCCACCATTTGGTCGATCACCTCATTAACACAGGCGATTAACAAATCTCTCCAGTCTCAATTTCCAATTGTCTGGGTACGCGGGGAAATTTCCAATCTTAGAGCTCAAGCTAGCGGCCATCGTTACTTCCAATTAAAGGACAAAAATTGCCAACTTAAAGCCGTGATGTTCCGTGGCGATGCTACTGGATCCCCATATCTACCACAAGAGGGAGATGAATGCCTGGCCTATGGAGAAATCACTGTTTACGAACCCAGAGGAGAATATCAATTGAGAGTACGTCACCTTCTCCAAGATGGAATAGGTAATTTGCGCTTACAGTTTGAAAGGCTCAAAAAGAAATTACTCGAAGAGGGGCTTTTTGAGGATGATCAAAAGAAAACGCTCCCCACTTTCGCTCATACAATTGCAATAATTACTTCTCCTGATGGTGCTGCGTTGCAAGATTTCACCAGCATCCTACGCCGCAGAAACTGGACAGGTCAAATCTGGATCATTCCTTCTCTTGTGCAGGGTAACGAAGCTCCCAGCCAAATCACCAGAGGGATTAAGCTTGCCGCTCAAATACCCGAACTTGATTTACTCGTTTTCGCTCGAGGGGGTGGTTCGATAGAAGACTTATGGGCCTTTAATGACGAAGGTCTTGTACGCTCAATCGCAGCTTGCTCAACTCCCACAATTTCTGCCATCGGTCATCAAACAGACTTTACTCTCGCCGACTTTGTTGCAGATTTGCGTGCAGAAACTCCATCAGCAGCGGCTGAATGGATAAGCTCTCAATACCTCGAACAAATAGATCGATTCAATTATCTTCAGGAAAGGCTCCTAAGCATTCCAGAGGATTTTCTTTCCCGAACACAAGACAAACTTGCTCTTCTTGAATCCTCATTAGAGAAACTCTCTCCCCAAGCCCGAATGGAACGCTATCATCAACAACTTGATGATTTGGAACACCGGTTACAAACATGTACCCATGCCTTTCTGGAAAAAGCGTCTCACAATTTAAAGACGATTGAGCAAAGGCTGGAGACAAACAGTTTACCTTCCACTCTTAAGCGTGGATTTACTTATTTATCAGATGATGATGGTAATTTGATTCGTTCCGTCCAACAACTTCCAGCAGGGAAGCAAATTATGGCACATTTTCAGGATGGAAGAAAAGGGCTGATCGCAACGGAGGAAGAATCAAGCTAAGTCATACTCTACGAAATGGCCCAACTGCTTGAACCCCATTGAATCATATAAATTAGGCTCACCTTTCCAGTCGCTAAATAACAAACATCCTTCATAGCCAGCCCTTTGGGATTGTTGAACCATAAGATTGATCAATTGCTCGGCAATGCCTTGTCTACGTAATTCATTGGGAACATAGACCATATTAATCACCTGATAACAATTGGTTGAGCGGCCAAATCCGGCCATCGCACAAGGATGGTTTTCCATATCCTTTAAAACATACAACTGCTTAGAAGAATACAACTTTTTGGCCAGTTGGGTAATTGCGGACAAATTCATGGGGGGGTCAGCCTCCAAAGCAAATTGCTGTGCCCAAATTCTTACTCTTGGCCAATCAAGGCTGCTAACTTGCTCAAGTTCATAATCCAGACATTCAAAGGTTTGTTCCTCAGTTCCAGATTGAAATAGTTTGAATTCTCTACCCGACAAAGTATCGAGGTCCATGCTAACTAAATTTGCACCCAGGAGGAACTGCTTGACCAAGTTCCTCTCTCCACTCACCCCATCCAACTTCCATTCCTGGCTAATGGCATACTTAGCCAAGGCATCCACCGCCAAAAGTTCCCCATGTGATAAGAGTAAGAAATTTGACGGTGTCTGGATGGCAGATAAAGCAGTTTCTCCGCTTACAAAAACATTGGCTGCCCATCCGTCATACCTTTCTTTTTCTCGGTTTTGAATAATTTGCCAAAATAGATTGTTCCACCCCTCATTTTGCCTCAAATGAGGGAGGGCTTTGGGTTTCCAAGACTCAAGCTCGGAGTAAGACTGGACCCTGAATTTCAAATATAATTTACCAAATTAAAGGGTTCAAAGTGCTTTCGGATGGTCAAGGGGGCAAGCAAGTAGTAGGAAATTGGATATGGAAGGTTCCCAAAATCGATATAATCAAAGAGGAGTTTCTTCGAGCAAAGAAGAAGTCCACAAAGTAGTGGACCATATGGACCGAGGCCTGTTTCCGGGTGCATTTTGTAAAATTACTGAGGATTCCCTAACTGGACGGGGGGATTTTTGTAATGTGATTCATTCCGACGGTGCAGGCACTAAATCAATTCTTGGATATCTCTGGTACCAGGAGACTGGTGATGCTTCGGTATTTAAAGGGATTGCTCAGGATAGCCTGGTTATGAACCTTGACGACCTTGCCTGCGTGGGGGCATGGGAGCGGGTAATGATTTCCAGCACTGTGAATCGGAATGCCCGTAATTTTCCAGGTGAAGCCCTGGCTGCTTTAATTGAAGGAACCGAGGAATTTTTGCAAAGTCTAAGAGATATGGGAATTTCTGTTGTAAGCGGGGGAGGGGAGACTGCCGATGTGGGAGACCTGACTGGTACTGTTGCTGTGGACTCCTGTGCAGTTGCAGTGCTTGAACGCAAAAAGGTAATCGATAATGCAAGCATTTGTCCTGGACTCGCAATAGTTGGCCTATCTTCCTGTGGAAAAGCAAACTATGAGGATTTTGAAAATAGTGGCATTGGAAGCAATGGACTGACCAGCGCTAGGCATGAGCTTTTATCCAAGCATTATTTCAAGCAATATCCTGAAACTTATGACCCCAACACTCCCGAGGAATATTTATATTGTGGGCCCTATCGCATGAGTGACCCACTCCCCAATTCCTCGTTAAGCGTAGGAAAGGCTCTGCTCAGCCCAACCCGCACCTACTTACCCATTGCCAAAGCTATTGCACAGGAACTGGGGGATCAACTTAAAGGACTTGTTCATTGCTCAGGTGGCGGGCAGACGAAATGTATGAGATTTGGAACCAATGTTCATCATATTAAAGATAATCTTTTCCCAATTCCGCCTCTTTTTTCGGAAATTCAAAAGGCCTCCGGTACCACCCATGAGGAAATGCATCAGGTATATAATATGGGGCACCGACTTGAGGTTTATTGCCTCCCCGAATATGCCGATCAGGTGATTGAAATTTCAAATTCTTTTCAGATCGATGCTCAGGTAGTTGGCCGAACCGAATCCTCCAGCCGCCCACAAGGCTCCAATCATGTAACCATCCAAAGGGATGGGCGCGAGCTTTCTTATGGCTAAAAAAACTTCTCCTGTTCTTTCCCAGGCTTGCGAAATAATCCGTGAGCACTGGGGAGACATTCATCCTCACGCTTGTTTGATTTGCGGATCGGGATGGGGTGAAATTATTGATGGTTTATCACCCATTTCCTCTATTGCATATGAGCAAATCGAAGGAATGGGGTCCACCACGGTCGATGGGCACCAGGGTAAGCTATGGCTAGCCAAGCCTGGGGGGCTTGATGTTCTTGTTTTTCAGGGTCGCAGACATTTTTACGAGGGAGCGGGCTGGAATCCTGTTGTTTTCCCGTCTCTTCTCTCTCATGAACTTGGGGTACGATCTCTCATTCTCACCAATGCATCAGGAGGAATCCGAGAAGATTTATTGCCTGGAGACTTTATGGTGATTGAAGACCACTTAAACTTTATGGGAGACAATCCATTAATGGGAGCCCTTGCCCACCCAAAGGTTCCCCGTTTTCCTGACCAGTCAAAAGTATACAGCCCAGCAATCCAAAAGAAATTACAAGTTTCCGGTGAAGCCATTGGGCAGAAATTGAAAACCGGTGTATACCTTGCCCTATCCGGCCCTGCATTTGAAACCCCTGCAGAAATTCATGCTTTTGAAAAGCTGGGGGCCGATGCAGTGGGCATGTCCACCGTACCCGAGGCCATGATGGCCAATGCACTTGGGTTACAGATTGGGGCGGTCTCCTGCATCAGCAACCTCGCAGCCGGCCTATCTGCCAAGGCTCTTTCCCATGAGGATGTTACCCGCACCGCGGCACTTGCCTTGCCCAATATGACTCGTCTACTCGCCCATTTTCTCCCATCTTTAGCGGAATAAATGGTAAATTATTTATAGAAAACGACCCAAGTCCTTAGCCTTAGGCAAGGAGCAGGTTTCTTTTTTCCCAAACCATCGATAACGGATGCCCGCCACCCCTAGATAGAAAAGATCTCTCAAGGCTTTCGGAATAATCAAAAAGAAAAGTGCCATAGACCATGGAAATTTAAGTTTTCCGGCAATGTGCAAACAGGCTGAGGAACGGTTATGTGCCCGGTTTTGCTCGATATAGAGCAAACTGCCCAGATAGTTCTCTGGATATCCATATTTTTTAAGCAAAGCTTTACCCGCGGCCGACTGGAGAGGGGCAAATTTAATTTCTGCCGTTTTTTCCCACCTCATGATAAATCGTACCGCATAATCACAAAGGTGGCATACCCCATCAAAAAGAACGATTTGATCTCCCTCGCTTTCACTCATTTAATTATAATCATATTCTACCCAAGATATTGTTTACAGCTAAATATCCTGCCTGCTGCTTTTTCCACATCGACTATCGAATGGGAAATTTGTAGAGATGAATTATGGACCATCACGAACTGGAAAACGGGACCACCCTTGCCCTAGATTTTAAGAAACTCGCCAAGGTTGCAGCCTGTGGGGAAGACCTTATACCTGCCGTTGCTCAGGATGCAGATACCGGGGAAGTCTTGATTGTGGGCTATGCTAACCAACTCGCCCTGGATACTGCCCTGCAGGAAGGAATGGCCACCTTTTGGAGTTCCAGTCGGAATGAATTATGGATCAAGGGAAAAACCTCCGGGGACTATCTTGAGATCGTGGAAGTACGGGTAAATTGCGAACAAAATTCCATACTGTACCGTGTACACCCGAAAGGGCAGGGTGCCTGTCATGTGAAGGACGAACAGGGTATTGCCCGAAAAGGTTGTTACTATCGAAAGATTATCGGTCCAAATGAAATCACTTTTTCCTAGATATGCTCAGCTTTTTTCGCGTTAAAAAATAAACATAACACGCAACTTTACCTTATTGAGTAGGGTTGGTCGCGTTATCCTCTGAAGGAGGTTCATTAGTCAAGGGACTCACTCCATACCCAAATGCATTCTCATAATTTGAATACCTTTCAATCAAAGTATATGGTTTGATCGTGTTACCCTTGGTATTGATGATAAAAATTCCACGTTTCTTTTCAAAAGCACCTATGTTTCTCTGCATTGCCAACTGATATTTTTGGTTTCTCAAAAGAAACCCTTCAATTTCAAGGCTCCTTTTTGACTCTCCAGCCTTGGGAACAATCAATCGGTTCCCCCCTCCAGACAGTTTAAATTTTTGTGATCCTACCCGGAAAAAAGTGTCTTCTTTTGCGAATGATTGAAAAAGGAAACTTCCCTTCGGTACTTTGGATTCAGAAAAAGAGAGGGCAAAGACATTAAATTTATTTAAATTCCCCTTTCTCAGCATAAGCACCTCCTCTTTGATAGCGGTGGCCACATGATCTCCATCTATTTGAAAGTTATATTCCACCGCCAGTTCCCATTGATTGGTATCCAAGAAATTACTGCTCGATGTATTTGGACTACCATTACCTGCACCCTCTTTTTGCCGATACAACTTTAGGGGACTGGTACCATAATAGGCAAATCTTCGAGTCAATGTATCTGAGGAAATGGAGATGCTCAAAAGACTGGCATTTTGGTCTTCACTATTACCCCAAGGTGCATAAGTGAAGGTTTCTGCTTCTTCAGAATCCCATAAAATAGCCTGAAAATAAGCGGTCGGCTTTGGTTTTTCCCCACTCAATCCAAATAGAATCAAGGGCGTAATCTGCAATAGGAAAAACAGGATCAAGATGTGGAATAACTTACGGTTTTGGTACATCATTACTCAAATAGGAATCAACAAACTAGACATCCTGTTCTCTTAACCAACGAAAACGAACAATTTTAAATTTTCTGCCAAAGCGTTGATTGATTCCAAGAAAAGAAACACCCACTTCCGACTGATCATCCGATTCTTCCTGGCCATCTAAGTTGAAGCCAAGGTCCGAAGGCATACCATCCCGATATTTGGACGAAGCCGAACCCGGTAAATCTGGAGTGTCTTGTTTATCTCCATTTCGGTTCAAGTCTATCCAAGTTTCAGGTACATTATCAGAATTATCCCAATAGCCGTTCAGGTTTAAATCCTTGAAAGGCTCGTGGGGGCGATGATGAGGGGCATCTACATCCGCCTTCACATAATCAGGGGTTCTCTGTACCACCAATTCAATCCAGGTGCGGGCGGGCATGTTGCCATCAGTTTCCCCCATGACCCGGATTGTAAAAGTATCTGACCTGGCGGAAGTGACCGGAGCCAAAGGTGAGAGAATATCAGACTGCATAACCCACCCGGGTTTATTTGCACCCGAAGCCAAATGCTCAACCGCGAGAAAGTTTTCCGGTGCCTCGCCATAATTGTTCGACTTGTATTGTTTCTTGTGAGGTTTAAATCTATACCCCTCATGCTTACCAAAAGGCACATTGGGCAAGTCCCCACCAGGAGAAATTTTTTGTCCCCAAAAATTATCTGGATCACCTGCCCAACCAGGTAGTGCAAGATCCTCAAAGCCATAATTCAAAGCACCCAACCCCCACCATCTTTGGTTACCATTTTTCCAAAGAGTCTTTTGGGTGCTCGAAGCCTTCAGTCCAAACTCAGAAACATTGATCTTATCACCAATCCATCTGTCTTGGGGAGGTTTTGGCAATTCACTGCTAGTAACCCATTCGTCAGTATCATTCAGCCCGGCGTTGGCGATCGCACTTTGAACCGCTCCTCTTAGACCCGTGACGGTATCTCGGGTTTCAGCATATCGCTTCCAATCAGATAGTTCATGCTCCATAAAGTTGACAAAAGAACCCTTAGATTTGCCTGGATCTTGTGGTCCGGGAGCGAGACGGCGGTTTACAAAGTCTGAAAAAGATAAAAATGGCCCCCGCAACTTCACCTGCTTGACCATCGATTTAGCCAAATCTGAAATTTCCTCATCACTTAATTTTCTCAAAGTATTCCAGCTGTTACTGTTATCAGGCTCATTCAAAAACCGAACCACCGGAGTTTCATTTGAGCTCACCGGCACATCTGCACCACTTGCCCGTTCCATACCTTGGCCACGCAAAGATGACAACTGAGCGATCCACGCATCTACCGAAGTGGAATTAATGTTAAAGACTCCATCAACAAGCAGATCTCCCGCCAAAGACTGATAGCGTCCTTGCTTATTGGTGAGTCCCGTCGAACTTCCATATTCTGTCTCCGACCACTGCCCATCCCTGTAGTAAGAAATCAGTCTGGGGTTACCCTGCTTTTCACTATCGGAGAGACTGTAGACAAACGGGGTAAATCTTGCCCCAATCTCGGGATTATCAGATGTGGCAGTAGGTTGAGCGTTGTATCCACTTAAAAAATATCCATCCAATAAACTTCTGTTTAGGTAGAAAGAGTGATCAATGGTGATGTTTTGATGACTCAATTGCATGCCTGAATCCGTACTTCTCCAGGGAGCAAAACCCTGATTGAAGTCAATATTGTGAGACGGGTATGGCTTAAAAGGAGTCTCCCCCCAATCATGCATTCCAAATAAATCGTCAAATGTTGTTCCAGCTTCAAATGTCTCTTTGCTTTGCTTAAAGAGTTTCGCTTGTGGATCTTTAACCACATCTGCCAAATATTCATTCTGAATCTTTTCCATGTTGCGAATTTCGCTAGGGGTAAGCCCACCTTCACTTGTAGGTGCATACATGATCGTTTGATTTCTACCATATGATCGATGCCTTCCGACCTGTGTGCTGGCGTATCCATTACCTAGGGCATAACTGGGACCATGCAAGTAGCTATTTAGATTTGCATGCCTGTATTGCAGAATAGAAAGAGTTGTCTCCTTGGGAGTTTCAAACAAGACCGCATTTTTTACGGCTTCAATTTGATTTTGACTGGGTATTAGATCCTCATCATCAAGATAAAACCCCGCATATGTATTAGTATTTCCCCAACGCCTGATCGAGTAATTTAGGCCTCGGTCCTCAGGTTCAAGAAAAAAAGAATGGGGATAATTTGGATCCGTGTATAAATTATACTGACTGCCCTGAACAAAACCAAGGGCTTCCATCCTGTCCAAAAGATCCGTTTGGTTATTAAAATCAAGGATTGTTTGAATAGTTGCGTCAAACTCATCACCAGACCAAGAAAAGATATCAGGGAAGGAAAGTCTTGTCTTGTTGAAAGTGTTTTCTCCGGGATCTCCTTCTCCTGTCGGTATATCAAATGTGTTCTGATATAGGTCAGAATTTGAATTGAACGGTTCGATTGGTGTTTTGAGATTGAAACTGGATGCTCCTTCCTTGAAAGAAAAGAAGGTATGCTCACCACCACCCCTTACCCAAAAACCTACTGACCCTGCAAAATGTGATCCCTTACTAAGATATCGGGTATAATATAGACTACCCATCCCCTGTTGTTGGCCGTGAATAAAATGTCTAAGGTTGAAGTCGTTGAGGGTAATATTTTCATTTCGTCTCTCTCCTGGGAGGCTCATTTCTAGTGAAATGGATTGGCCAGGCAATTTTCCCGAGCTATGATCATTGCGATCTTCCCATGCCTGCAGTAGCCAATCTCCAGTCAAAAGCTTTACCTGGTCAGTTCGGCCAACATTATCCTGCATATCATAGGGAAATGAATAAATCTTCTTTGCCTTACGAGGATCCCCAGGATCAAAAGTTTCGGTACCACCTTCCCATTTATACATCGTAACGCCATTCATGAAGTAATCCCCAATAGGAGAGTACCCAAAGCCATTTTGCTCATAAATTAAGGAATCTGATGTTCCATCTCCGACACCTTTCATGCCTTTAAAACTGAGATCATAGCCCCCAAAAGAAAAATCCGTAAATCCAGTCTTGATTAAAAAAGCCTCATCTTCCTCTCCTTTCCTTAAAGTGATTCGGAGCGGTTCATTGGCATCATAATCAGCCTCCTCCAATTCGACACCAAACCCTGCTGCCTCCCCAGGGGCCAAGATTGTCTCTTCAAGTTTGAGATGAAGGTTTTTAACAGCAAACCTTCTATTCTGGAGCCTCGAATCCTCATAGGAATGAAAGATAAATTCCGGATCCAAACCATCTACCGGATAGTCATGCGGATAAACCCACTTACCGTTTTTCTTTTCTAAGTTCATTTTCAAGCCCTCGAGCCATTCAGTTTCACTGACTTGTTTTGACAACATAACTCCATATTCTTTAAATTTATAATTGTAATCAGTAAAACTGAAAGCCGACCATGGTGTGTTCCAGTTCTTTATCTCATCTTTGGCCATTTTGTTTGTGTAAGTAGGAGAACTATGCTGATTTTGCGGCTTAGAAAAATACATCCACCACTTCCTGAATAAATCATATTCTGCAAGGTCAAATTTAAAGACCGCAAAGGAGATATCAGCAGGTGTCCAAGTGACATAAAGATCTTTGACTCTCATTGGTTTATCGTAGGGATTCCACAGCGATAAGGTTGGGGTGATCACAAGATTAACCTCCATTGTGGAGGCATTGCTGATAGCGAGATTAATATTCAATTTTATTCTCGTGAGAATCGGTGTAATGGGATGATTTTCCGGCTCTGGACGAACCGCGTTTTCATTTTCATCTCTAAAACTGTTGAAAAACTTCAGGACATTTTTGTTCGCTTTGACGGGAAATTGCTTGGCAGGAGCTGGTGATTCCCCTGGTTTAAAAATTACCGCATTATCCCCCACAATTCTGGGGAATTGGGTGGGGGCGGTTACTTCCAGAGTTGAATCAGTAAGGTTATGAAAGTCATAGAGGACAGACCAGAGCGGGCCTGCCAACAAAGCATCCTCATCATTGACCGGGGCTAGGTCACCATACAGCCATTGGTTTTTATGAACCTTTTTGTCGTAAGGATCATCGAAATTGGCCTTAGCCTGAGAAGCGTTTAGCGGAAATTCTTTCTTGTATGATATTTTATCTCGGAAAACCCAGTTGTTTTCAAAGTCTGTAAGCCATAGACGGTCACTCTTTTTCCGGGAGAAAGCATGACTAAGATCGCGCTTCAGTCCACCTGTGCGGGTGTCGGACAGGACTCCAAAGGAATCCACCGTTGTATCGTGATAATGAGTGCCAATCCAATTCCTGGCTTCTTCAAAGCTGAGGGTAGATGCTTTCTCTGAATCTGGGAGAAAACTTAGACTGGTTAAATTCCTGAGGTCACCAGTATTTAAATTTAAGGATTGAAGGTTAGGAGAAGTTGCCACCATCAGGCGGCTCTCGTTATTGAGAGATGAAACTTCGGGAATGTTGACTTTGGCAAGTACGCCTTGGTCACCAACCCAGTAGGCATAATTACCCACTTTTTTTCCAGAGGATTCTTTAATTTCTGATTTAGGTACTTTTACAGGATCAGCCGCGTAAGTCCCATCGGTCTTAGTTACGGGTGCTTTTAACATCCAGGTCACTGAATCATTCTTATCTGGGTCTCCCAATTCAGACAGAGGATGGAAATAATTTTCCAATTGATCGGTTACCACCTGCCTATGGTCTCTCCAGGCATTTTCCTCTTTACCATAGACTCCACCATCTGATCCAGGGATGACTCGATTCCCCTCATCATCAATGTAAATACCATCAGGCACCTCGATGTAATCTTGTACAAGACCGATGGGGTTCAGAATGGCTAGCTTATTATGCCATCCTTCATTACCACTCACTAACCAAGCCAGCTCCACCGCAGGATGATGATCAAAGCTGGTATCAACCGACCATGATTCTGTGATCGAATTACTTGGGTCGGAATTGTAAGGAAGGGCACGGGTTGCCAGTTTATCAAACTTTTCCAAGTCGAGGTAATTATCGGAACCTTGACCACGATGCTTCCAGACACCCGTCCACATTCTCTGACCTAGTGGAATGGTATCTACCAAGTTATCCTCATTCAAATCAACAGCATTAGAAATGGTGGTGGTTTGGGGATAAGGAGAGGAGATAAAGTCCATAGACGATTCAACCCGTTCATCATAAATATCCGCAGTAGCCGATACTCGTGTATCCGGACCCAAGTGTTTTTGAATTTCCCCAATGGCAATCATCATACCCATTCGGGCGTGGGCTTTTGCCAATATATGATTCTGGCGAGCATCGGAATAAGCGAGACCCTGTCGAACCTCACTCACCAAAGTGATGACCAATAAAAAAACAAAGCTGATCAAAGCTAACGAAAGGATCATGGCAAAGCCAGCAACCTTGCGGTTCTTTTTAATGGGTGGGCCTACATTATACATTTTGATACCTACGATAAAACTGACCGCAAATGGGCAGGTATCGCAAACTTTTTTCGTTCCTTACCTCTCAGGAAATTTGGCAGGGATGCTGAGAAAAACTTTCCCAAAAAACTGAAGGAGTGAAAGCAATGAACACCCCAATCCAAAGAGAAAATTACCTAGATGGGATCGCGAGGATCTCCTCCTCCGAAGGCCAGTATTTTTCAATATCTTCCAAAGATGGAATTTCCCGAGGGCGGACCACACGAAATCCAACAAATAAAGCATCGGTGTGATACCATACACTTTTGGGAATTTGGGGGTCCTGCTGCTTCCATGATTCTTCAGATGCCATACGAGCTGCTGACCGATGGTTTTGAACACCATCATCCCAGGAACCACCTTTTACTACACGGGGATACAGAGAGGTGGGAACCACCATGGGATTTATTCTTTTTTCGGAAACTTCCTGGGGTGGGGGGGCAAACTGATCAAGCGTCCATTCCCAAACATTTCCGTGCATATCAAAGAGGCCAAATGGATTGGCGGGTTTTTGCCCCACAGGTTGGTACTGAAATAAGCTATTATTTAAGAACCAGGAATGCTCCGGTAGTTGTTCGGGATCATCCCCAAAATGATAAGCGGTCTTTGTGCCTGCCTTACACGCATATTCCCACTCCGCCTCTGTGGGTAACCTGTAAAAACGACCTGTGCGAGCACTCAGCCACATACAGTACATCTTGGCAGAAAGCTGGGTCATACAAATGGCAGGGTAGCCACTTTTCCCCATACCGAATGTCATGTCGGTGTAAGGGGCGGTGGGCTTGGTTACGGCATCTGAGAGGGAGTCAGATTTAGTTTCTTCCAATTTTCTGTAGACCCGATTATCGCGGTCAATGTTGAGCATCCATAACTCATACAAATCCCAAGTAAGTTCGTGTTTTCCCATCCAAAAATCAGAAACTTGCACTTGGTGGGCAGGCCATTCATCGGGGCCACGATTGGTATCATCTGTAGGACTGCCCATTGTGAATTCTCCTCCCTTTACGGGTACCATGGAGAAGGTAACT
>Ga0233450_10004153_pt1 | contig 13258 bp, 5 predicted proteins | sample 011ome_30_FD_189956 | JGI IMG/M metagenome (GOLD analysis project Ga0233450, IMG submission 189956) | Coastal salt marsh microbial communities from the Groves Creek Marsh, Skidaway Island, Georgia - 011501CT (spades assembly) | ecosystem: Environmental > Aquatic > Marine > Intertidal zone > Salt... | reverse complement strand
AGAGAGAGAGAGAGAGAGAGAGAGAGAGAGACAATTTTAATGTTATAAATAAGACGACGAATTTCTTCGTCGCTGATATATACAACGTGCGTGTAATTTTTCAACTACACTTCATATATATTTAAGTAAGTGACCACACACAGAATGTGGAAGGAAACAACTGAATACGCATCATCACGCATCCATCATTTTTTGAGTCCGCGAAAAAACAACATTCGCAAACTCTCGCACGAACGATTGCACGCGTTGAAGCTCTTGTTTCATCTCCTCTTGACTCGGACCAAAGCGATGAATGAACCGTAAAGATTGCACGATCAACGCGAAGATGACCAAGGAGAACAAGATCAAGCCGGCAATCCAGAAAAATTTATCGTAGGCTAACTTGGCGCCGAACGAGACGCCGCGGAGGAAACTTTGCGCTCGGTAAAGGAAACGTCGCAGTTTGGCCACGGCTCGTATGCGTGTGACGCTCCTATGCATGCGATTGTTCACGTTATTGGTCGTGAGATAGAAGAAGTTGCTGTTCGTCGCCGTCAAGTCGTGACAGAATGGGTCAAACATGTGGAAAAACTCGTTCTCGTCGAGGTTATGTTTCAACGCCTTTGCCAACGCTCGTAAATTCAGGACGCGTTTTCGTTGCGCCTTTCGATCGTTTTTTCTCTTGACTTTTAGCAACACGTCTCGAAGCGTGAGAGCTAATTTATGCGCGCCGAATGAATCGAGCTCTTCGTCCGTGAAAACAATGCGGACGCCCGAGACTGTCGGAATGCTCGTATTTTTTGCGTCTTCGGCGTCGTTCTTCGTACCATCGGCATCGCCACCGTTTTGTTGTTGCCGTTCTTCTTGTTTTTCTTCCTTTGAATACTCGTAGACGATACTCAAACACGTTTCGATTAAAATTCTCAATTTCCTTCTGTTCGCGCTGTCTTTGCCAATCTCTTCTTTTCTTATCGTCGCCGCCGAGATCGTTTCTCTCTCTTTCGAAAGCACCTCGCCAATCTTCTTCATCAGTCTTTTTTCTTTCACGCATTCCCAATTCATCCATTCCATTGGCGCGTACCCCAAAACGCGAACGATTGAAACTGAAATCAGTTTCGAAAACAACGCAAAGCGCGTCTTGGCGTCTCCGGTGCTCAACATCGACGGTCTGATTTCCAAAGCCGCGCCAGCAGATGGGATCGGATTGACGCATCGAACGAACCACCACAAAAGAGTGCTCGCAAACTGCTCCGGACGCGACCGAACTTCCTCGAAGGATGGTCTTTGCATGTTGTTCATCCCTCCTCCTCCTCTGCTTTTGAAACGCGTGAGCAATTGTTGGCGACGGAAGGAACTCGCGTTGCCGCCGTCGAACGCGAGGTCGTAATCTCTTTCGTTGTTGATCTCGTTGAGACGTTCGAGTTCTCCGTTATCTTCTAAAGACGATTTCCATCGAAAGACGACGTCTTTCAGCGGTAAGTTTCTCTCGCGCTCGTCTTCTGCGCTTTCATCAAGCGCGTGTGGTCTTTTACTTTTCATTGTTCCTTTCCTCGTTCGTCGGTGGCCCTTCTCCATTCCTGAAACGCAATCGTCGTGCGCGAAGCACGCGTGCGAGCCGAAGTATCCGCTCTTCTCCGCGAGCGTCGCCCACGCATAAAATGTCGCCTCGGCTTCGTCTACAGAGAGCAGCAACGAAGCTTTCGCTTCATCGGCGCTTCCAGCGAGGCGTTCAGTTAATGACGACCAAGGCGCGTCTATGCGTTCCGTGTAATCGCAAATCGGAAACGCTTCTTCTCTCATGTTCTCTTCTTCTTCTGTTCCTTCTTCTTCTTCTTCCGATACTACTTCTCCTCCCGCGTATCCTCCGATTTCTCCGTTTTCTCCTCCTCCTTCGTTATTGTTATTATTTCTATTATTCACGCTCGACTTCTGTATGACGACAACTTTCTCTGAATCCGCGCGTATGCGAATCAAGAACCTCCCGTCGACGGTTTCGCTCGCGGCGATAATTCGAGCGATAATTCCGTGTCTCGCGATGGTATTCCTTTTACGATGGTATTCTAAACTCGTAGTGTTATTTATATCGTAACGTAAACTCCTCTTTACCGATCCATCGTACGTCCTCGCGCACATCACAAACGACGGATTATAATGTTGCGTCAGCACCGTTTGCACCATCAAACGTAGTTTCGGTTCGAAGACGTTCAACATCAGCTCCGTCCCGGGCACGACCGCGTCCAAGACGAACAGCGGTAACCGCTTCCACTTCTCTCCTTTTTCTTCATTTTCTTCTTCATTCTCGCCGCCGCCGCGTACTCCTCCTCCTCCCTCCTCCTCCTCCTCGCCGCTCGAAACTCGAGTTTCGCTTCTGCTTTTACTTCTTCTTATCATTTTCTTCTTCTTATCATTCATTCTCTTCGTTAAAAACTCCACCGCGTTCTCGACGACTTTGTTCACCCGCATCTCCTCGTTAAAGTCGAATATAAATTGACTTTTCCGACACGTCGGACAGCACGGATTCTTCGCCATCCATCGCATCAAACTCGTTTTCGAAAACGTGTGTCCGCAACGCAACGTCACCGGGTGTTCGAATATCTCCTGCGTGATTGGACAGTGGAACACGCCGTTTTCGCCGCTCAAGAGAAGATCTTCTTCTAGAGAAAGGCGTTTCTTTTCATCATTTTCATCATCGTCGTCATCATCATCATTTTCATCATTTTCATCATCATTCTCTTCTTCGTGTACTCCCAACGCTTCCCTGCTGCGCACGTTTCCTTCCTCCTTCTCTTCTTTCCTCTTCTTTAAAAATAACTTCTTCTTCTTCTTCTTTCTCGCAAAAAAGCCTTCACCTTCTTTCTTCTTACGAGAGGAAAGAGAAGGAAGGAAACCCATGTGATACTAATTTATTATAAATAAATGTGTCTTTTCCTTCCTCTGACTGATGAGTTTTCTCTGTGGTTTTTTCTTCTCGTCGTCGTGTAGGAAAAATTCATCGTCAGTTCCTTTTCATGCATCAACGACACATGTCAGACAAATCAGACAAAAGAAGAGAGAAATTTTTGCGAACCACTCGCTTAAAACTCAAGAAGAAAAGGCGAAAGAAGAGCAAAAATTTCAACGAATTTCAACAGACTTATCATAGTAATTGAACGACAACTTTGAAGCAAAAAAGAAGGAAAAAGACCTTCACTCTCAAAGTCCTTAATAAATTTCTCTGCATTATTCTCTCTTTGATAGTAAGAAGAAGAGACAAGAACTTAATAAGAACAAAGAATACACTAGAGTAATATGAGAGGGAACGCGGGGTTCAGAGCACGACGGAAGAGTCGATCGGAAACGCCGTCTCCGCCTCCCTCGCCTTCGTTTTTGACTAATACGAATGCCGAAAGGACGATGCAAAACGAGACGAGAAAAGAAGAAGACGATCTCAATCGCAACGAGGAGGAGGATCAAAAAGTTGAACGACTCGTGCAGTGCGAAATCGCGCGTCGTAAAGAATTGAAGAGGAGAAGAAACGATATGCTGGACCTAAAATGCGTGGAGTGCGGGGCGACGGAAACGCCGCAGTGGAGGAAAGACGAATCCGGCGAGTCCGTGTGTAACGCGTGCGGGGTGAGAAACCTGAGAAGGAGACGCAAAAAGCAACGAGAGAAGCAGCGAGAAGAAGACAACCAACAACAAGAGGAAAAGAAAAAGTTAATCAAGGAAAAGAAACGGTTGGTGAAAATGGCCTTGTTCGGAGAGGCATCGACGTCGACGAGTGGTAGTAGCAGCTTTAGCGACGACGAGGATAGCGAAGAGACCGAGTACAGGAAAGCACAACGACGAGAATACTATCAACAGCTGCTTCTTTTGCGGCAGCAGGAACTAGAACGAGAACGAGAACGAGAACAACAACAACAACAACGCGCGTGGAGGGGGATGCTGCAGTTTCCATCGGTTATCAACGACATCGTCGAGGCGGTTCGATATACTTTTTCTTCGAGTACGAGCAACTGGAAAAACGAGGACCAGCGCGTTCGCGCGGCGGAAAAGTTGGCGAATTCGTTGTGCGAGATGGAGGAGGAGTTTTTACAAAAAGAGGGCGCAAACGACGATATCGCGGCGAAAGCAGCGCAACATCAACAAAGACAAGAAGAACCAGAAGAAGAAGTAGAAGTAGAAGATCAACAAAAAACAATCACCGGGAGCGACAATGAAGAAAATGAAAACAACTTCGTATCCAACGCCGTGCCGCCCAATCACATGTTGGGATACAATCACGCCATCCAAGAAATGATGAGGTCAGTTGTAGATCAATCAAATCGCCCGAGACCGTCGTCCTCGGCGAATGACGGAACCGTCGAGGAGGAGGAGGATTTGGAGGAGGACGCCAACAACGACGAGGGCTTTAGGATTCAAAACTTAGTCTCGAACAACTCTCCAAAGGGCCCGTCTTGGAAGGCGGCAAAACCGGATATCATCAATTCCATGGAGAAAGAGCGCATCGTTAAAGCCATTCGACAAAAATATTGGTCGAACAAGGATAAGGATGGTCTTTCGTCAGCACGACAACTTAGTAAAGAAGAGTGAAAAGTCATTTACTAGAGCCATTTAGTATTAGTATAGTTAAGGGAAAATTTGTTTTAAACTTTGTAAAACACCATGGTATTATTTTCAAATCAAACCTTGCGAGCGCAACTCGGCAAACGTTTTCGCGTTGTACACGTTCCCGTCCGCGTCTTCGCACTCTTGGTCTTGTTTGCGATCCCATTTCCCGACTTTCTTCTCTTCTAACGACCGGTGCAACCTTCTCGCCTCTTCAATCGTGGTGACTTCGTTGAACGCTTTGCTAAAAGGAATGTTCAAACATCGCATGCCGTGTTGATGGCGCCACTGCGTGAAGTGTTGTTCGTAGGCGCGTCTACCCCAGTACGAATAGTTGCCGCAGATTTCGCATTTAAACTCTACGTTCAATCCGTGCAGTTTATATAGCCAATACGGGATTGGTTTCCCGTCCCATCCCATCGGAAGTTTCAACGGGTTATAAATCTCTTTGTTCATCTCGTCTTCGTCCTCGTCTCCTTCGGAAAAAGCGAAATCGTCGTCCTCTTCGTGTTCTCGTTCGATTTCTTGGCGGGACATGGTGAGTTTCTTTTCCGCTTGCGATTTCGTGTTGTCTAAGGTTTTACGTAAAGCGCCCGCGAATAAGAGTTTTAATCGATATTCGAGTCTGGCGATGTGTTTGGCCTTTTCTTTTTGCGTTTTGCTTCGATCCTCGGCTTTTTCGTCTTTTTTATCTGCGCCGCCGCCTACGACCACGCCTTTGCGAATGTACTTGGACGGGATGGTCGCGTCGTCGTCTTTCCCTCCTTTCGCCGCCGATACCAATTTTATAACTTGGAACAAACGCTCGCACCGCTCGTCCGGCGTGCCTCCCGTTTTCAAACCGGCTTTGTTTAGCGCGTCTTTAATCTCCTCGTCATTCATGGAACTTTTCAACGCTTTCGATGACGACGCGTTTTTACCTTTCGCGATGCCTTTGATCGCGGCCAAATCTAATTTGACGGTACCAGTGGTAGAAGCGACGACGCCTTTATCTTCCCACCCTTTCAAAGCTCCTCGTTCGAACAGCTTTTCAAACTCTCCGTCGATTTCCTCTTTCACGAGCACGTCGCGGGCAAATTGCAAAGGACTCGCGCGTTCTAAAAAGTCGACGAGATATTCGCACAACTCTTCGCAGAAAGAGACGTACGCTTTGGAGAATTTCTTCGATCGATCGAGGTTGGCTGTTTTTTCAGCGTCGAACAAGTTTGGCAGCTCGTGGAGAAACGCGACGTATTCGAGCGGTTTACGTCTCGTCTCTTCGTCTTCGTCGTCGCCTTCCTCCTCCTCCTTCTCTTCGTCTTCTCCATCCGAAGGTTTTTTCCCCGACTTTTGCCGCTGCTCCATCTTTCTCTTCTTGGACGCGTTCTTCTTCACCTCCTCGGTGTAACTCACTCCGAACGTTCTCGCGACGTCCGCGACAAACGCGTGATGAAATCTCACTAAATCCAAATATCTGCCCTGATGTTCCTCTCCCGAAAAATCCACTCCGTCCGGCAACTTCTCCGCGTTCGGATCTAACCTCGCGTCGTCCTCTTCTATCTCTTCTTTCCCGTTACTCTTCGCGGTTAGCTTTTTCCTCAACCGTTCTTTATTCGCGGCGATCCTTTGCTGCTCTTCCAACTGTTCTCTCATCGCATCCGTATCGTCGTTAGCGTTCGTCGTCGTCTGCATCGCCGCCGCGCCGCCGCCGCTCTCATTATTACGACTCTGTAATCTCATCTTCTCTTCTTTCATTGCTCGGTAAAACGTTTCGAACGGTTTCTCCCCGATGCCGCCAGAGCGTTCGATTTCCTCTTTTCGGCTTCCGTCGAGGTCTTCATAGTACGCTTTCTGTTGTTTTTAGTTCGCGTTTGTTCATAAGAGAAAAGGTCAGTCGTTTTCAATCTTACGCGCGCGCGTTGTTCTCTCCTTTAGAAGAACACGGCACATTACATCTGACGACGACGACGACGACGCGTAAAACAACGCACAAAAGAGAGGAGTATTTGTCGTCTTAAAGAATGCGACGAAAAAGAAGTAAGAGAGAAAAAGAGAGAAAAAGAGGCGCACCAATTTCCGCGCGTTCGTTCGCATTCGATCGAGCATTCCTCTCACTCGGTGCGATTGCGCGAGCCGTTTCTTGTGCGAAAAATCCACCCCTTTCCTGGAAAACTCTCTCGATACAACAAGTTCCAGAGATTCGTTCTCGAGGTGCATCGCTCGCGCGTTTTCTAGGTGCGCTAAGGACATTATTATTATAAGTTTAAGTGTGTTAAAGTGTCTCAGAAATGAAGTAAATTGGGGAAAGTTTGCTTCATTTTATTCAGCGCGGAAAGGAAAACATGACGACGGCAAGGACGACGACGAGTTCTTCTCATCTCTCCCTCGCGAGAAAGGGCTTTAAACAAAAGAGCGCTTCACTTCCGCGTCGCGATCGTTCGAATACAAAGCCTTCTCTCGAAGGCGTAAAAGTATCGCGCAGTTCTTCTCATCATCATCATCCTGATGAAACGACGACGGGGAAAAGCAACACCAACGACCAAAGACGACGAGTGCTGTTTTTAGGGATGACGACTGTGGCACTCTTATCCGCAGAAAAAGCGAAAGCGTTTACCGTCGGCGGAGAGAATTTACCATCCGGGTCCATGTTTCCATCGTCGAATGAAAGTTTCTTTAACGATGAAGATGAAGAAGAAGAACGATACACGACGAAAGATTTGGTGTTGGACTTTGTCTCACCAATAGTGGCGTTGCGCGTGGTGAATATCGCGTTCAACGGAGGAATGGGAGGGAGCCCGAAATGGCTGGATTATTTGTGCGTAGCAAGTGTTGGTGTCGTGTTGTGGGTGTTTGCGACGGATTATAGCGGGTTAGATGCCGCGCTGCATTGATGTGATTATTATTAGTAGTACTCTTTAACGCGAACGCGGTGTCTCGTCCGTATTCGATTCGTCTCTCTCTCGATTGGAAGAAGGGTTTATTATTATAGTAAACTCTTTTCGATCATCGATGATGCTTCTTCCTCCTCTTCTTCTTTTTCTTTCGCGCGGATTTTTCTCATCTCGTCGTAACTTTCGTATTGTTTCACGATGTTCAAATACTCCTCGCGAGTCGGCTCGACGTTTCGCACGTTTTCGATGAAGAAGTCCCAGTCTTGATTGCTGAAGGATTCCGCGAGTTTCGGGTACAGATGTTCGCGACGGAATCGGTCGATGTCGTTTTTTGTCTCCTCGCTAATAGTCAACGAACGAAGTTTTCCTTTTTCCGTCTCTTTGTCATCTTCCTCTTCGCTCTCCTCCTCCTCCTCCGCTTTTGCCGCTCGAGTTTTTTCTTCGTGATTCGTTTTGCGGAAACTCATAAACTCAGCGCCGGTTAGAAATAAAGTCAACGGTGGTGCCATCGGGGTAACCACTCGACACGGGCGACACAAACTCGCTTTGATAAAACTCAGCGGCATCGTCGGCGTTTCTTCGCTATCCAACGCGACCAACACCGCGGTGGCAATCATCTTGCGGATTTGGTGCAACATGAAACTTTCGCCGTAGACTTTAACCCGAACGAACGGGTACGACTCGAATCCTTCTATGATTTCCGGTTCTTTCGAACACGTAAATTCGTGTATTCGTCGATAGTGCATGACGTGCACGAGATCGTCGACGTCTTTTTCCAACAGCCAATACGTGTGTTTGCCGCTCGTCTCGATGCGCTTAGGTAATTCTTTTTCTTTTTCTTCTTCTTCTAATTCTTGTTCTTCAGACGACGACGTCTCTCCTAACCCGTCGTCGTCCTCGGTCAACGCGTTCTTTTTGTTTCGATTACCTCTGCCGCCTTTTCGATTTTTATCGTTCCCTTTTCCGGCGCCGTACAACCCTCTCTTGGTGTAGTTATGAAACGGATGCGAGCCTTCGAAGGTCTTCAACGCCTCTCGAAACATCTCGAGTTCGCCGTTTTTATCATCTCGCAAACACTTCAGAGGGAGTAAATACTCGTACGTTCTCGAAATCGCCGCGCGTCTGGCATCGAACGATTTCGTCGCCTTGAAGCACGCGAACGCTTTCACCGTATCCGTCGGTAAGTGTCGGTTGATTTTCTCCACTATCAACGCTTTCGCCTCCGCGTCGTCTTCTTCTTCTTCTTCTTCTTCCCTCCTTTTACTACTTCTATTACGACTACTACTCTTTCTCTCGTCCTCCTCATCCTTTGTCTCCTCTTCACCAACAACTTCTTTTCCTCCTCCGTACGCTCTCACCGGCGCTTCCATCCTCAGCCCGCCCACGGTAAACAAACTCGACACGCCTTTATCCGTCCTCGAACTCCTGGACCATTTCAAGCGAGATAACCCTTTCGATCGATAATTCGAGAATAAAATCCCTCCGGCTTTATATATCGCGTCTTCGATGACGTCATCTACCGTGGATCCTCTCGGGAGCATCACGTTCTGCGTGTTCCCTTTAAACGTATCGCCCACGTACGCCAAGACTAAAGCTATTGGGATTTTTTTCCTCGGGAGTTCAAATTTTGTTGCATCTTCGTCATCCGTTGGTGATGGCATAAAATCATCCGGACAGAGCACGTGCGACGGGTGCACGTTTTTGTTGTCTGTCTCGTTCAACAGAGAGATGCCTCTGATCGTTCTCTGTTGCTCGCGCTGAAAAGATGACGATGAGTTTGCGACGATGCAATTCCGCCGCCTTATCTGTTTTTGCGGGGAAAAGAAACGAGTGAAAGTATTCCTATTCCCGCTCGTGCTGCTCCCGCAAAACACCTGAACCATGGCTCTTTTGAGTATCCTTTGCGTCGTCGTTTCTTTATGAGTAGTGATGAGAGTACTGATGCCTTTTCCGCTGGTAAAACTGATGTTGCGCATGTGTTAATGTGTTACTTTTTTATGCTGTTGTTATACAGTTGGTAGAACAAAAATTATTAAAAAGCGGTTTCATCGTCGTCCAACATTTTCATCGAGTTGGTGGTGGTGTTGTTGTCGTCATTATTCGGTCTTGCGACGATTTCGACATTCTCCGGATGATGATGATGTTGTTCTTCTTTTTCTTCTTGGTCTTCATTTTTTGTTGGTTTCGTGCGTTGCGACGCCAAGACCATCCAGACGGCGTCTCCGGCGATGATCCCGTTTTCGTCAATCGGGCACACCAAATGTTCGCCCGATTGGACGTTGTAATCGGTGATTTTACAAAGCAGCCAATCCGTTGTCGATTTTGTTGCTTCTTTTAAAGCTCCTTCTTCTTCTTCTTCTCCTTCTTCTTCTTCAAAGACCGCGTATCCGTTTTTGAACACAAACTGACTTCCTCGATGGCAATTCAAATCCAACTCTAACGTTTTACCGATAACGACGCCGCCCCACTGGTCTCCTTGAGTAATCAACCATTTCAACAGCGGCATCTTCTCGTTTCCGTATTTGCGTTTGAGTTTTGTAGAGGAAAGATTCGATTCTTTGCAGTCTTGCCACCCTCGAGGATTGTACGCGACGTTTTTACGCCATCGACGCTGCGCGTTGGCCGATAAAAGCTTGTTGAATTTTCTTTCAAAATCCGAGCCTTTCATCGCGTGCCATTTCGTTTTCTTGCTATCAGTATCTAATCTCTTCCGTTTCTTCCCTGACGTCGTCGGTGGTTTGAAGACGATGTACTCTTCGTGCCTTCTCGCGCCGATTTCCAAATACCCTTCGACGCCGCCAACCTCCACCGGCACGCGCAACGGCGTGATGCCGTGTAAATCCTTGTGGGACATATCCGTCGGCGGCACGTACTGTTGACTCCGTTCCGTCCATAACTCGACTTCTTCTTCAAGTTGATCTTCCACGTATAAAACTTTCACTTTCTTCGTTTCCTCGTCAAAGCTTAAAACGTCCGCGACGTACCAGACTTTATCCAAAGGCCAGTAGATTTTAATCTTTTGATTGACTAACCCGCGGAGGAGTTTGATATCGGCGTCATTCAAGGTTACTCTCTTCTCTTCTTCAACAGAAGCTTCAGGGTGCTCTGTACATTTTTCAGCGTTCACTTCTCCATCCGCGGTATCGGTCGGGACTACTTCTTCCTTCTTTGAATCGACGCCGCCGCTGAACGCGATGGTTTTCCAAAAGCCATTCCTCGATCCTCCCGTCGTCTGAATCGTCGTCGTCGTTTTCCCCCGGGCTTCGTTATCAAGCTTCTTTGTTTCCACGTTACGCAAAGCCTCCAACTTCTGCATCTCTTCTTTCTCCTTCTCTTTCTCCTTCTCTTTCTCCTTCTTCTCCATCTCCCTTTGCTCTCGTCGAATCTCCATCTCCGCCAACCTCTCCGCCTCTCTCAAAGCTTTTTGCATCGCAAACTGTTTCCTCCTCTCCTCTTTAATTCTCTCTGATTCTTGATTCCCGCACGGCACCCACTGCGTTCTGCACCCTTTCTTGTGCGGTTTATATCTCAACTCGACTCTTTCGTTCCGAATGTCAATCTCTTCCTCGACGCCGTCTTCGGAGTAACAAATTTTCGTTGTTTTTTTACCGCTCTTCTTATAATCTTCGGCTTGAACGACCTTAGCTTCGTACCACTCCTTATCGTCTGGCCAAAACACTCGAATAGTGTCGCCTTCTTTCACCTTGATGTTTTTCATCTTTTCGAGTTTGATGATTTGCGATTTGTCGGTGAGAATTTTAGCGGATGCGTTTACGCCGGTTGCCGCGTTGGTCAGTTTCTTGAACGCGCCGTTCGCGGTCGTGTCGTCGTCGTTCGCTCCTCCGCCGCCACCACCGCCACCGCCGCCACCACTTGCTATCGCTACGTGTCCAACGATGCCTCCCATCTCTTGAATAATCGTCGCCTGTTCCGCGGCGATGAGTTGTAAAAACAACCGCTTATTCGAGAGAAACTTCGTCGTTCGATAATTACCGTCTGCGGAGATCTCCCCGGTATTCACGTTCAGAAATCCTAACCGTGCCAAGGAATCCGCCGCCATTTCGCGAACGGTTTCGTCTGAATCGCCGTGTAACATCCTCGCCATCTCCGTTCTTCGCGTATTCGCGGCACCTCTCACGTACCCTAAACACTCGATCGCTTTCGCCCTCACGCCGGCGTCCGGATCGCGCATCAACTCGCCCACGCACTCGGCGGTTTGAAACAACTTCAAATCGTCCGACCCGTCTGTTTTCGGCTCGCACTGCTTCCCTTGCCACGATTTCTTCAACGTTTCGCAGAGTTGCTCGCGAATTTCGCAAATTTCGTCGTGCGCGTTGAACAAAATCAACTGCGTGTAATACGGCCTCGAATGAAACCCGAGTTTCGCGAACGCTTTCAGAGCGGCTAAGCGTACCGACCAGTGGCGTTTGTCTGTGCACGCTTTCGCTAATAAGACGAAGTCTTCCTTTTTCCGCGCGCAGTGTGCTAAGTATTCACACCCGGCGGATTTAATCCACGCCGGAACGTGATGGCCGCTTTGTAACGTTTTCTTGCCCACCAAGGCGGTCACGGCGTTGAAATCCACGCGATCAAAGACGTCTACTACTTTTTTGCTACTATAAATGCTATTATCATTATTACCTTCCTCTCCGATGATGATCGTTTTCGAGTACATCTTCAGTTCCATCTCTTCGACTCCAGTTCGTCGTCCTTGGCCTAAGAAATTCGCGACGACGATATCGTTGTTGTCCCCCCCCGCGTTACCGTCCGCCTTTTCAGCGCCAACCCCTACGCCGCCTCCACTACCACCACCACCCACTAATAATCCATACTTCCGTCTTTTTTGCTCCAACAACTTCGGCATTAAAAACGTCAACACTCTCAAACTCCCGCCGCACGCCAACGTCCCTTGACTGTCCCCAACCGACGTCCCTTTTTCCACGTACCTCAACAAACTCTGAATATCTTCAATCGTAAAAAAGGAAGTCCCGTCGTCGTCTAAATCGTTATCTACATCGTCGCCGTTTTCTAAACCACCGTTCTTCTTCTTATCAGTCTCATTCTTAGTAGTAGTAGTAGTGGTATTGTTTTTCTTCTTTTTCTTCTGTTTCTTCTTCTTCGCCAGCGAGGAGAGACAGGCGACCGAAGCGGTGTACAACTCTCTGTTCATATCTTTCGTCGTCTTCGCGTCGTTCGTCGCGCCGGGGCCTCCTGAATCTTCGACGATGTATAACTTCCCGATGCAAAACTTAACCACTTCATTGGTCAACTTTCCAAACAACACTCTTTCTTTGTTTTCCTTTTCCTCCTCTAAATCCTCCTCTTCGTCTTCTTCTTCAAAGAAGACGTTGATTTTCCCGCACGCGTCGAGCGCGAAAAGGACTCGTTTTAACAGTTGTTCTTTACTGAAATTACTCGTAGTACTCTCGTCGTCGTCAAGAAGAATCCTCATCCACTCTCGTATTGGGTGCACGCACATTTGCTCGTAGATGATGATGATGCTATTCTTCTTCTTCTTCTCGTTATTCTCGCTTTTATTCGCAGCACTTCTCTCGTTCATCCTTTGCAAAAGTGCGAAACACTTCGCGCGAATCAACGTTGAATTCGACGCATCCAACACCTCCGATGTCAACGCCTCCGACATCATCATCATCTCTTCTTCTTTGTTTTCTTCTTCCTCAAACAGCATCATCGTTAACGCGTCCAACGCTTCCACGCGTGAATCGTCGTCCACGCGAGGTTTCGAGAACGCGATGTGTTTCATTTGAGAAGAAGAAGAAGAGTTTATGTTGGTCGTCATCTGAGCAGACAAGAGTGATGGA
>Ga0233450_10004132_pt1 | contig 13294 bp, 6 predicted proteins | sample 011ome_30_FD_189956 | JGI IMG/M metagenome (GOLD analysis project Ga0233450, IMG submission 189956) | Coastal salt marsh microbial communities from the Groves Creek Marsh, Skidaway Island, Georgia - 011501CT (spades assembly) | ecosystem: Environmental > Aquatic > Marine > Intertidal zone > Salt... | reverse complement strand
GAATGACTTTAAACAGTGTAGCTCCCGCTTCAGCCACTGTGAACGAACCAAATTCCGTATAAATATCCGGCGCTGGAACTCCTGCTTCCTCACAGGCCAATTGAACCTGCTCGAGAATGGCCTCGATCATGTACGTGTAATCGTATTCGAAAGCCAATGAGTTCTTTGTCGGCAAGCCGCCTCCGATATTCAATGCTGTCAACGTTGGGCACACCTTGCGCAACTCGGTGTACACCCGCATGGTCTTGCGCAATTCGTTCCAATAATACGCCGTGTCACGGATGCCCGTGTTGCAGAAGAAATGCAACATCTTCAGTTGCATGTGGGGGTTTGGCTTGACATGATTTTCGTAAAAACCCGCGATGCGCTGGTAGCCAATGCCGAGACGTGAAGTGTAGAAGGCGAATTTGGGTTCTTCTTCTGTGGCAATGCGAATGCCCACTTCGATTGGGGCGTCGATGTGTTGAGCCAGTCGTGTGTATTCGTCCTGGTTGTCGATCACAGGCAGCAAATGATCGAATCCCAAGCGCCGCAAATTCACAATGCGTTCGATGTATCCGTCTGTTTTGAAGCCGTTGCAAATGATGGTGGCATCGTTGTCCAGCTTTCCGTGATCGAAGAGAGACTTGACAATGTCCAAATCAAAGGCACTGGATGTTTCCAAATGTGCTCCGTGCTTGATCACTTCTTCGGTGACGTGACGAAAATGCGAGCTTTTGGTTACATAGCAATAATGATAAGCGCCGGGATAATTGAGCTTTCGCATCGCATCCCGGAACCAGCCGTGTGCGAGGCGGATGTTTTCTCCAATCTTGGGCAAATAGGTGATGCGAAGTGGAGAGCCAAAGCGCTCAATCAATTCCATCATGGGAATCCCATGGAATTGGAGTTCATCGTTGTTGAGCTCGAACTCGGGTTGGGGCCATTCAAAAGTCTGGTCCACCAAGTCAAAATACTGTAGTTTCATTGCATGGAATCTGAAGGGTAAAACGCTGAAAGAACTGGCGAGACCCGCTCGCGCATGGCGGCGGGTGTTCTGTTCAACGCTCGATCAGATCCGGAAGGCAAAAGCACATCCTCGGCGCTTCGAAACGATGCGCCAGCGCTCTGCTATCCATTGAGCAAGAGAAAGTTGGAAGTGCAAATGAGCCATCTTTCTGTACAAAATGCGTGCAATGATACGCTGAAATCAATTTTGTCAAGTCGAGATTCCTAAAATTTGCATCAAGGAGACGCATAAATTTGAAGCCATGGATAAGAAAGCTTGGCTCAATGCCATGGTCGAAGGTATGAATGCAGCCCTCAGCCGGTTGCAATCCGACATGGATGCTTTGCACGAGAGCAGGCAGTCTGAAACGAAAAGTTCGGCAGGAGACAAGCACGAAACGGGGCGAGCCATGGTCGATCAAGAGCTGGGGCAATTGAACCTTCAGCGTGAGAAAGTGCAACGCAGTTTGGCAGATTTACAACGTTTGCCCAGTGGGCCGTTCGACACCGCTCAAATCGGCGCATGCGTTGAAGTGGAGCGCATGGTGTACTTCATTTCGGTTTCTGCGGGGAAAGTGCAGGCCCCATCTCCCAAGCCGGTGTATGCACTCTCGCCAATTTCTCCGGCGGGCCAAGCCATGCTGGGAAAACGTGTCGGCGAGACATTTGATTTGAACGGCAGTATACACGTGATCCAGGCCATTTACTGAAACTGGGCGAAATGCTCGATGCTCGGCTCGCTTTCCAGTCGATCGGCATGTTCAAGGCGCTTGAAGGCCACAGCTCGGGTTTCGCCTGGATATAACACCAAATCGTTTTCATGGAAGTGGAAACCGTCCATGGAAATCTTAACACCCATGGCCACAGCGTCGGACGTGAGGTATAACGTGTCCGTGGTCAATTCCCAAAGGATGGAGGCGTCCGGCCACTGGATTTCAGAGGGCTTCATGCGCAAATACTCTCCGGCATCGATCAGACTGCCGTTGGAATCCAACCATTTCCAGCGGATCAGAGCCCAACGATCTTCGGCGAGTTGGTCAAGGTCGATGTGCGCATGGCTAAACGAATCAAGGTCTACCCAACGCATATCCGTTGCAATTGTATCGCCTCGAGCATCCAGTAACGCCACATGCAATGCCGATTGTTTGATTGCCTCTGGGTATTCATTGAATGCAGAAAGTGCCAATCTTTCTTGATGGTGGACGCGTTGGATGCATCGGGGTTTGTTGGCCCGTTGGACCGCATAATGCGCCATTTTCCATCGACCGTCGTAGTCCACGGTTGACCATGAGACCGTAGGCCAAACATCACTAAGCTGCCAGTAGAGTGAGCCGGCATACCGCCCGCCGCTTGTTCGATGTCGTTCAAGGCCTTCACGCAGGCCAAGGCTTTGTGTGTATTGCGTGAGGTAAATCCAACGCTCGAGTGGCGTATGCGAGGGGTCGGGTGCTGCTGGGTCTGCAGGGTAGCGCCGGGCATAAATCCGCATCATGCCCCAGCCATCCAATCCGGGTTTGAGCCATTCCATGGCAGAGCGTTGCCTGAATTGCAAAGCGGTATCCGAAAATGCGGTGACACCGACGCGAGCCAGTGTCGCTGCCTCGGGCAAACTTTGCAATCCGTATTCGCTGACAAAGCGACCGGCTTGCCGGGAATAGAAATCAAAATCGAGGGTGTCGAACCAAACATGCCATGCATGCTCATCTCCCGACTCGATGTTTTCGGACTCCAGAGGGTCGGGCATGGGCGAAGAAGGCCAATAGGTCGCATTGGATTCGGTGGCCACTATTTTCGGAAGGATTTCGTGAAACATGCGCTGGTATGCCGCCTCGGTTGCGACTGAATCCGCGCCATGCAAATCAAAAACATCCGGCCATCCCCACGTTTTCCAAGCTTTTCGAGATTCGTTGTTCCCACACCACAGCGCCAGGGAAGGGCGGTGCCGCAACCGCTTGACTTGGTAGAGAGCTTCTTCCCGGACATTTTCCACATAGGCCGAGTCTTCCGGAACCATGGCGCACGCAAACATGAAATCTTGCCAAACCAACAATCCGTTCGCATCGCAAAAATCAAAAAATTGCTCGCTGGGGTAGGTCGCGCCGCCCCAGATCCGCACCATGTTCATGTTGGCATCTACAGCACTTTGCAAGCGATCCAATTCGGTTTCCCATCCTCGTACCGGGAAGAAATCGGCAGGAATCAAGTTGGCCCCTCGTGCGTGCATGGGCACACCATTGACTTGGCAAGCAAATGACCGCCCCCATTCGTCGCGCTCCCGAACCCACTCAATAGTCCGCAACCCAATGTTCCACTCGAGACCATGATAGTCGCTGTCGTCGGGATTCCAAACGAGCCGGTACAGCGGTTGATCGCCCATGCCATTGGGCCACCACAATTCCGGGTTGGGAATTTGAACTTTCCACTCATGTGGCGTTTCTGACGTGCTTGGTGAGCTGGATGAACCGTCAGGATGCTCCACGTGCCACGTGCCATCCGGCCAATTTCCCGCGGGCTGAAATGCAATGGTAGCCGAACCGTTGGAAGAGATTTCCGTGGTGATGCGGTTTTGGGAAGTTTGCGGTTGGTCCGCTGCTGCGATGGTGACCGCACCGGAAATGCCAGCAGATACGAACCGGGGTCCCCAATCCCAACCGAAGTGGTAATAGGGCTTCCGCGTGACGCTACTCGTTTGGGTGCCGATGGGCTTGATCTCGTTGCTCACGGGGATGACTCGAGGCTGGGTGTTTAAGATTTCCTGTCCTCGCGCAACCGCAGGGTCGAAGTGGATTTCGATGTCCCAATGCGCCGCATCTGCCGGAAGCGGTACTTCGTAGGCGCGATGCGCATTGCTCGTTTCCAACAACAATGAATCGTTGACCGTGACCCGTGCGTAAGTATCCAGACCGTTCAGCCGCAGCACCGCATGACTTGGATAATCTGAAGCGGAAACCTGGGTCCGATATGTCCAGCTTTCGTTTTCGATCCACTGCAAATGGGTCTCATTGACGCCATGAAACGGATCTTCAATCAGTCCATGCTCCAAGAGGTCCGTCATGACATCTCCCGGTACATGTACGGGAAGCCAGCGTTGGGTTGGAGCATGATGCAGTTCCCAATGGACGAGGCCAACACCGGGCTCACGAAACGATTTGCCACAACCGGTTATGAAACCAATTCCCAACACCAAGCAAGCGACTGGCCAGAATCTTTGTAATAATAACAACATCGGTTGCGCCAAGATAGTAAGTGGAGAACGTTGAGCGCATGAAAATACGCGAAGTCAAAAACATCTGTAAATCAAAATAAACGTGTAACTTGCACACCGGCCAGAGCAATGTACTAGGCAATCTCGTTGGTGAATCGTGCTCTCTTCAAGTGAACTTATCGCTCAATTTTCATTGTTTTTCTATCCTCGGCGCAATGCTCATTGCTGCTGCTGGGTGTGGGGTAAGCCCGCGTTTAGATGACAGTGCCAGCGATACGTTCATCGATTCATTGATGGCCGAGATGAGCATCAAACAAAAAGCTGGGGAAATGACCCAGCTTGCCCTAGAGACGATGCTGCCATCTGAGAACAAGCAGCTCATCGAACCCCAACACATCGATTCAGCTCTTGCTCATCACGTGTTGATAGACTACGAAGTAGGAAGCATTTTGAATTGCGGCAACCATGCCCACTCGCCTCAGAAGTGGCATGAATTCATCACTGATATTCAGACGATTGCCGCTAAAAAGGATTCGAAGATTCCGGTTCTTTATGGAGTAGATGCCATCCACGGTCCCACGTACACGGCAGGAGCCGTTCTGGGACCGCAGCAAATCGGGCTCGCAGCGACGTGGAATGAAGATTTAGTTCGGGCCAATGCGGCCGCGACCGCGAAACAAGTAGTCGCATGCGGCATTCCGTGGAATTTTTCGCCGGTATTGGACCTGGGACGGGACCCTCGTTGGCCGCGTTTTTGGGAGACGTTTGGCGAAGACCCCTTGTTGGCCTCCCGCATGGGGGTTGCCATGGTACGAGGGTACCAAAACAGTGACGTCCGATTTGCTGCAACACTGAAGCACTTTTTTGGATACGGTTTTTCTTTGTCTGGAAAGGATCGGACGCCCGCATGGATTCCCGAGCGCGAATTGCGCGAGTATTTTTTACCGTCTTTCAAGGCTGCCATTGAAGCAGGCGCCATGTCCATCATGGTCAACAGCGGCGAAATCAATGGCGTTCCGGTGCACGCAAACCGTCATTTGCTCACGGACTTGCTGCGAAATGAACTCGGCTTCGAAGGTGTGGTTGTGACGGATTGGGCCGATATTGAGTTCCTGTACTCCCGCCACCGGGTGGCGGCGGACTACAAGGAGGCCACGCGCATGGCGATTGATGCGGGGGTAGACATGGCCATGGTGCCGCTGGACTTCGAATTCAGTGAAGCGCTCGTTGAATTGGTTGAGGAAGGAATCATCTCGGAAGAACGCATCGATGAGTCGGTGCGACGGATCTTGCAGATGAAATGGAAACTTGGACTCTTCGAGAACCAAGGGTTTCCACCACCGCTTGAAGCGTATCCGGAAAAATCAGCGTTTGAGGGCCCAGCGGCGCGTGCAGCGTTGGAATCCATTACCCTCTTGAAAAACGAGGGTCAACATGCCGTTTATCCTGACCAACCGCTCTTGCCCATTGGGGGTACCGGCAAGGTGTTTGTGACCGGGCCTACAGCTCACAGCTTGAATGCATTGAACGGTGGCTGGACGGGAACTTGGCAAGGAACGGATTCGCGTTATAACACACCGGGTAGGCCGCACCTCGTGGAGGCCATGATAGAGCAGTTTGGGGCAGATCGCATTGATGACGTCGTGTTGGACATGGATTTTTCGGACGATGACATCGCTCGCGTTCTATCGGAAATCCGTCGGGTGAGACCCTCCACGGTGGTGTTGGCATTGGGGGAGATGCCGTATACCGAGTTTGTAGGGGATGATGAGGACTTGAGTTTGTATGCCAACCAAAAGGAATTGGTTCGCTCGGTCCACGCTCTGGGTCTCCCGGTTGTTGGCGTCTTCATTGAAGGTCGTCCACGTACATTCGATGACATCGAGCCGCTGATGGATGCCATTGTGATGGCGTATTTGCCCGGCGATTATGGAGGACCAGCCATTGCGCAGGTGCTCGATGGTTCGTACAACCCGAGCGGTCGATTGCCCTTCACTTGGCCACGGCACCCGTCCGCACACTTGACCTACGATCACAAATACACCGAAACGCGACGTCCCAAAGCATCGTCGGGAGGCTTCGATCCGCAGTACACGTTTGGACACGGCTTGAGCTACACCCAAGTCGAATACGGTAACCTCGTCTTATCCGATTCGATCTACCACATTGGCGATACCCTCTACGGATCTGTGGACATCACCAACACGGGAAGCCGAACGGTGAATGAGCTAATCTTGGTTTTCAGCCAAGACCATGTGGCGTCAATTACACCCAGTGTGAATCGCTTGCGCGAATATGACCGGGTATTCATCGGCGCCGGAGAGAAGATTTCTTATGACCTAAAACTGCCAGTTAGCGCCCTGTCCTTTGTACATAGGGACTTGAGTTCACAGGTTGAGCCTGGCGCCTTTACCTTAATCGTGGCTAATAGCCACGCAGATTTTAAAATTGAATGAAAACAACCTAAACCAATCATTAATGAAACAGTTTTTTACCCTTGCGTTTCTCGCAACCTTCGGCTTGGCAGCGGCCCAAGTTGGAATTATCACTTGGGAGGTCAACATGGCCAACGAGGAGGTCTCTCCGGATGGTGTGTACCTCGCCGGTGGTGACTACTTCGGAATTCCGGGCGACAATCCCATGTCTGACGACGACGGGGATGGTATCTGGACAATCACCTTGGCGATGCCACTCGGCTACTCAGGAGCCTATACATTCACCAACGGTGCGTGTACGGATTGGTCTTGCAAAGAGAATATCGTGGGACAAGAGTGTGCTTATGGCCAATGGTCGGACCGCTTTCTCCCTGAGGTAACTTCCGCAGGCGCCACCATTTCAACCTGCTTTTCGCAATGCTCAACAGATGGAACTTGCGCTACGTTGAATGCGTCTGATGTGACCTTCCGAGTTGACATGTCCGAGCAGATGGTGACAAACGGCGTTTTCTTGCATGCGGCATTTGACGGATGGGGTGCCATCCCAATGACGGACGATGACGGTGACCAAATCTTCGAATACACCACCAACTTGGAGGACGGTGTTTACCAATATCTCTTCCAAAACGGAGAAGGTGGAAATGAACAGTTTGATTCAACATACGTTGAGTGCACATTGACCAGCGGCGCATTTACCAACCGATTGTTGGAGGTGTCAGGTGGTCAACCCATCGTCATGGATCCTTACTGCTTCAACAGTTGCTTCGCATGCGAAGGCGGTGGTGGTAACGACAGCATTTTGACCGTGACTTTCAATGTCAACATGGCCAACGAAGAAGTCGATCCTACAGGCGTATACCTCGCCGGCGGTGCGGCATTTGGTGTTCCTGGCGATAACCCGATGACCGATGATGACGGCGACGGCATTTACAGCATCACGTTGGAAGTGGATTCAGGATTCTCTAGCTACTACACGTTTACGAACGGTGCTTGCGGTGACTGGTCTTGCAAAGAAAACCTCGCGGGCCTTCCTTGCGGTGATCCAAACAACTACAACGACCGTTTCCTCCCAGAGGTGACGCAAGACGTAGTGGTTAGCACGTGCTTCGGTCAGTGCAGTACAGATGGTACTTGCGAGGCAAACGCTCCAATTCCGGTGACGTTCCGTGTCGACATGAGCGAGCAAATCGTCGTGAGCGGCGTGACCATTTTCGGCGGTTCAATCAACGGTTGGAACAACACGGCGACACCGATGACAGACGATGACGGTGACGGCATCTACGAGGCTACCGTAGACTTGACCCCAGGCGGTCATGAGTACAAGTTCGTGAACAGCGGCGTCGAAGAGATGTTTGATCCCATTGTGCACGGTGAGTGCACGGTCACCACACCGGATTCGGTTTACACCAACCGTTACTTGTTCATCGAAGCTGAAGAAGCCATCACCACGGAGGCGTACTGCTTCAATTCTTGCGACGCATGCGAGACCGGAACAGGCATCCTCGAGGCGGCAGGCGTTGAATTCCAAATCGTACCGAACGTGACTTCAGATCAAGTGGAAGTGCGCATTGCAAACCCAAGTGCAGCGCCAAGCCAATTGACCGTGGTTTCTTATACCGGAAGCATCATCAAGACCCAGCAAATTCCGGCAGGAGTCAACACATGGACTTTGGATATGACGCAAGAAGCGAACGGATTGTATTTCGTTCAATTGCAGTCACAAGGACTTGGAATCACTCAAAAACTCTTGAAGGTGCAGTAATGCGCTTTCGAAACTGAATTTATCACATTGATACACGACGAATGAAAAAGTTGCTCTTAGCAATCAACTTCGTTTTTGCCATCCTGGTAACGGCCTTTTCGCAAGGAAAGGTCGTTACCGGAGTGGTAACCTCTGCCGACGATGGCATGGCGTTGCCCGGGGTAACGGTAGTTGAGAAAGGCACGCAGAATGCCTCATTTACAGACATCGACGGCAAATTCTCCATCCCCGTAGCGGGAGGGGACGCCGTTTTAGTTTTTTCTTTTATCGGCTATTCACCGCTGAATGTTGCGGTGGACGGACGTGCCTCTCTGACGGTGTCTCTTGAGGCAGACGTTGCCGGTTTGGAAGAAGTCATTGTTGTAGGTTATGGAAACCAAAAACGCAGCAAGATTTCGGGTGCAGTTGGCACCATTGACACCAAAGAAATTACATCATTGCCCGTCTTGCGCACGGAGCAGGCCTTGCAAGGCCGAGCTGCCGGTGTGCAAGTCACCCAAAACTCGGGGCAACCGGGATCGACCCAGTCGATTCGAATCCGAGGTACGGGATCATTGAACAACGCCGAGCCGTTGTACGTCATCGATGGAATTCCCAGCGCGGGCATTGACTACTTGAACCCTGCGGACATCGAGTCCATCTCCATATTGAAAGACGCGGCTTCGGCAGCGATTTACGGTGCGCGCGGTGGAAACGGTGTGGTGTTGATTACCACGAAATCCGGTTCTAAGAACCAAAAGCCGCAAATCACCTACGAAAGTTATTATGGCATCCAAGAGCCCTGGAAATACATGGCTCTACTGAATGCGGAAGAGTACGCCATTCTGATGAATGAAAGCCGTTCAGCTGCCGGTTTGGCGCCGTTGCAAGCGTTATCCAATCCGACCGCGCTCGGCGAAGGATTCGATTGGCAAGATGAGATTTTCCAGCGCGCGCCGATGATGAATCACAGCTTCAGTTTCACAAAAGGAACCGAGAGTTCGTCTACGGCGGTTGGCGGAAGTTACTTCCTTCAAGACGGTATCGTGGGAGGTGAGAAGGGACGTTTCGAGCGTTACACCTTCCGCATTAACACGCGCCAAGAAGGAGGGGAAAAGTTCCGCATGGGACAGAACGTCAACTTCACGCACTTGACGCGTTCGGCGTTGGCCGAAAACAATGAGTTCACGTCGGTCGTAGGCCGTGCGTTGAACATGGATCCCATCACACAGGCGACGCGCCCGGATGGTTCTTATGCGTATTCGACCTTGATCAGCTCGGATATCGCAAATCCGGCGAACCAAATCGCACTGAACAACGACTTCTGGACGACCAACCGTTTTGTGGGGTCTACCTACGCGGAGTATGACATCCTGAGCAACCTGAAATTCCGCTCAACGATGTCGGTGGATTTGAGCCTCGGCTCGCACCGCGTGTTCTACCCAAGCTATGATTTGGGAATTGGCCCGAACGACCCGGCGCGTCCAGCGTACGAGTGGCGAGAAGTCAACGGCTTGATGCTCGGCGAAAACAAGTGGAGCAACTGGCAGTGGGAGAACACGGTGACCTATGACAAAGAATTGGGCAACGGAGACGATGTGCAGGTTGTGGCAGGCTACTCGGCATTGAACAATTTGTCGACGAGCTTCTACGGTTTCCGTGACAGCTTGGCGTCGAATGACTACCAATATGCGTACTTCAACAACAGCTTGAACGCCCAAGAGCAGGCACCGACTGCGAGCGGCGGCATTTCTGAATCCGCGTTCATCGGTCAGTTTGTGCGGGTGAACTACGGGTTGGGCGAACAGTGGTCGCTTTCTGGTACCGTGCGCCGGGACGGTTCTTCACGCTTTGGTGCGAACAACCGCTACGGTATCTTCCCTTCATTCTCTGCTGCGTACAACATGACGGAATTGCCATGGGTTGCTGAGAAAGACTGGATCGACTTCTTGAAGCTGCGCGCCAGCTGGGGTCAAAACGGTAACGCCGACGGCATAGGCAACTTTGACTACACGTCATTGGTGTTCAACGGATTGAATTACACCTTCGGAAGCGACCAGGTGCAAGTGAACGGCGCAGGTCCGGTCAACACCTCCAATCCCGACTTGAAGTGGGAGACGGTCGAGCAAACCAACATCGGTGTCGATGCGGATCTGTACAAGGGTAAGCTGAATGTCGTGGCCGATTACTTCATCAAGAACACCAACGACATGTTGGCGGTCGTACCGCTTCCCGGCGTAGTCGGATTTTTGCCATCGGCCACCAACGTGGCATCGGCGAAGAATTCCGGATTTGAATTTGCTGTAAACCACCGCAATCAGAAAGGCCTGTGGAATTACTCCATCGGCGGCAACATCGCGTTCATCAAAAATGAGGTTACGGATTTGGGTGAAGGCGGTCAGCCCGTTGCTACGGGTTCTGTCTTCGGAATTGGCGACTTGGTTTCTTACACCGAAATCGGACAACCCATCGCGTACTTCTATGGATACGAGACCAACGGCATTTTCCAAACGGACGAAGAGGCCACGGCCTATGCGGCCTTGCCGGATGCGCAAGCCGGTGATGTCATCTTTGTGGATCAAAACGAAGACGGTGTCATAAACAGTGAGGATAAAGTCATGATCGGGAATCCGCATCCGGACTTCACCTACGGCATCAACATGGAAGCCAGTTACCGCGGTTTTGATTTCACCTTGTTCTTGCAAGGATCACAAGGCAACGACATCTTGAACGGTGTATTCCGTTATGATCTGAACACCACCAATTTGCCAGTGGCTGCATTGGAGCGTTGGACGGGTGAAGGAACCAGTGATTGGTACCCGCGCATCTCGCATGCCGACCCCAATCAAAACAACCGCATCTCGGACCGATTTGTCGAAGACGGTTCTTACATGCGCGTAAAGAATGTTCAACTGGGTTACACGCTTCCTGAGAGCGCCATGCAACGATTGAACATCGGCAAGTGTCGTATTTATGTGGCAGCGAACAACCTCTTCACGTTCACCCAATACTCCGGTCTCGATCCGGAAGTGGGAACGCGAGGCACATTGGAGATTGGTATTGACCGTGGATTCTATCCTTCGGCCCGCACCTTCCTCGCTGGCATCAACGTAAACTTCTAAGCACAGACAGATGAATCAGAAAACAACTTTGATGATGGGATTTCTCGCTGTCGCTTTGGTAGCGTGCAAGCAAGAATTCCTCGAAATCACGCCGTTGGTAGGATCTACCGAGGCCAACTTTTTCCAAAACGGCGATGACGCAGAATCTGCGACCATCGCGTGTTACAACAACCTCCAGCAGGAGGTCACGAACATCCAGGGAAGCGCGCAATTAGCGCCTCACTTCCGCTGGTACTTCGGCGACATCTGCTCGGATGATTCGCACAAAGGTGGATCCGGCGACGGTGACGAACCGGATTTGTTCCTGTTCGAGAACTTTTCGGGGAACTCCTCAAGCAAATTGGTCCTTGCAGAATGGCAAGTGGCGTACCGCGGCATCGCGTACTGCAACTTGGCGTTGAGCCGCATTCCGGACATCGAAATGGACGAACAAGACAAAGCCCGGTACCTGGGCGAAGCGTCGTTCATTCGTGCTTACTGGTATTTCAACTTGGTTACCATGTTCGGCGATGTGCCGTTGATTTTGACCAACCTGTCTCCCAGTGAGTACCAGCAAGGGCGAACACCTGCTGCTGAGGTTTGGGCACAGATTGAGGCCGATTTGACCTTTGCTCGTGAAAATCTTCCGCGCCGAAGTGCCTTGAGCATTGCGGAAACAGGTCGTGCGACTTGGGGAGCTGCCACAGCGCTTTTGGCCAAGGCTCACGCTTACCAACAAGAATGGCAACCCTGCAATGATTTGTGCTTGGAGGTCATGACCTCAGGTGAGTACTTCCTCGATCCGAACTATGCCAACATCTTCACGGAAGCAGGCGAAAACGGTCCGGGTTCGATTTGGGAAATTCAGTACATGAATGCTTCCGGTGGAAACTGGGGCAACCAACTCGAAGGAACCTTTACCAACGTTTGGCAACGTGCGCGTGGTCAGTTCGGTGGGTACGGTTTCAACATCCCAGAGCAAAACTTTGTGGAAGAGTTCGAAAGCGACGATCCTCGTCTAAGTGCAACCGTATTCCAAGTGGGAGACCAAATGGGTGACCGCGGTGAGTTCACGTTGGAAGCTACCGGCATGCCTCACTTGTACTACCCCAAGAAGTTCTTCATCAACGCTTCTGACGAAGCGCCATTCGGTGATCCCAACCCCAACGGATACTCAAACGATCGGGTCATCCGCTATGCCGATGTGATTTTGTTCCATGCAGAGTCGTCTTATCACTTGGGCAACGAAGGTTTGGCGCGAAATTCGGTAAACATCATCCGCTCCCGAGCGCGTGGCGGCAACCAAGCGTTGCTCCCTTCGTTGGGCGCGGACGTCGCAGGTCAAGACTTGTTGGATGCGATTTACCACGAACGACGTGTGGAGTTGGGCTTGGAAGGGCACCGATTCTTCGATTTGGTTCGAACCGGTCGCGCTGCAGATGAGCTTGGCGAATGGGGCTTTCTTGCTGGAACGCACGAATTGTTCCCGATTCCTGAGGTGGAAATCACACTTTCAGGAGGATTGATCACACAAAACAACGGATACTAATGAAAGCATATATAAAATTCGCAGGCGCTTTGTCGGTAACGGCATTCTTGCTTGTGCAAGGCTGCAAGCCTTATGAAGAGGAGGGGATTGACCTTCCCGGAGCACCATCCGCGTCCATCAACTGGAACTTTATTGACGCGGTTGATTCTTTGGGGCAGGTCGTGGGAATCGATTCAAACCGGGTGTTTGTCTCTGCTGCTCCGGTAGACGGCGCATTCCTTCATTTGTGGGATTTCGGCAACGGACAAACATCCGATCAGACATCGGATACCGCTT
>Ga0233450_10004129_pt1 | contig 13300 bp, 11 predicted proteins | sample 011ome_30_FD_189956 | JGI IMG/M metagenome (GOLD analysis project Ga0233450, IMG submission 189956) | Coastal salt marsh microbial communities from the Groves Creek Marsh, Skidaway Island, Georgia - 011501CT (spades assembly) | ecosystem: Environmental > Aquatic > Marine > Intertidal zone >... | reverse complement strand
GACCAGTCTCCTGATCGGATTCCTGCCTCGATGTGAGCGACCTTGACCCCATTTTTTTGGGCAGTGATCGCACAAGCCATGGTCGAATTTACATCACCCACAACAATACATAAATCTGCCCGATCTTGTTGAAGCAGTTTTTCATATCCGATCATAATTCCTGCGGTTTGCTCAGCCTGACTACCCGAACCAACCTCCAGGTTTATATCAGGTTGAGGAATCCCCAATTGCTCAAAGAAAGCACCTGACATACTCGGATCATAATGCTGTCCCGTGTGAACAAGCCTGAATTTGAATGGTAAAAAAACTTTCTTACTCTGCTTTGCCGCAATGAAAAGGGATGCAACCTTCATAAAATTCGGCCGGGCACCAACTATGATATCGATCTTTTTTTTTGAGATCCCCATACCTAATTAAATAGAATGTTATTGAACATATCTTAACGAAGATCGCTTTAGTTTTAAAGCGTTTCTTTCAACAATGAACCAAGAAAACATGGCAGACAACAAACAACACGCAAGGGCAACAGGAAGACTGGGCTTATTAAAAATCAAAAGGAGATTTATGATAGGCATGTGCCAAATGTAGAGGCCATAACTTAAATCAGATTTAATCTTAAAGGAGGGAAGAAAAAAAGCGGACCACAAAATTAAACTGGCATAACTTATAAAGTAAAATATACCAAGGTTGTTCCCACTGCATTTGAACCAAATCCCCTGGCAATTGCTGTGTATCATCCAACCTATTGGTAAGATAGATGAAATTAGATATGGTAAGGCTTTTTTTATAAAATAAAAGTACTTTACTGAAAGTATACCAAGACCAAACATCCAACCCCACACTACAGGGGTGAGAGATAAAAAATCGTAAACTGTGTTATCTCCGTAAATGGGTATTTTAAGTAGATCATTACCCATTGTGTAAACAACAAGAGAGATTAGGATAAAAAGAAGGAGGGAATGCTGATATTTCCGTTCGCAAAAAACTAAGACTGGAATAAATAAATAAAAAATAATTTCAGTCGTAATAGTCCAAAGAGCTCCATTAATTACCCCGACTCCAACATCATTGAATTGAGTTGGGTTGAAAGCCTGTAAAAGTGTAATTTGCCCCAAAAACCAAAAAAGTATCAAAGAGAAATGATCTAAAAGGTAACCCCAGCCTTTGGCACACAAAAGTACAAATAGACCACCAAAAGCAACTAGGACAAGGGCTGGAAATAATCGTAAGCAACGATTTTGAAAATACCTTTTGGGTGAACTGCATTGATAAGATGAGTAAATCAAAAAACCGCTAACAAAAAAAAAAGCTGGAACACCAGGAAAGTACGAAAAGAAAGTAGGTATATTGCTACCAAGGTGCTGACCTGCATGTTGCAAAATTACTTGAACCGCAAATACAAGCCGAAGCAAATCAAGGTTGTTTTCTTTGGGGAAATCTAAATGGTGGCTAAGCTTCAAAAGGATTAGCGAAAATCATGCTTTATATTGTTGAGTGGAAAGCGCGATACAAACTCTGGCAACCTCTTCTATTTCATGAAATGGAATCGGTGGAGCCATCCCTTTGTTAATGGATTTCACAAAAGCATTAACGCAGTTTTGTTGCCCTTTATCTTGTCTCCACAAATTCATCTTTGAAAAACCCTTCCACCCAAATCCACGAAGAGACCTGAAATTGTTTAATTGCAAAATTCCTCCATCACAAAAAACCTCAAGTTTTTCCTTTGGGAAAGCTTTGGACCCATTGGCAAAATAATGAATCGTTCCAATTGATTGATCTTCAAACCTTAATTGAATGGTAAAAGTATCACGAGATTGATCATTGGTTGATGTACATGAGTATGAAGTGATTTTTTTTCCAGATAAAAACCTAAGAAGATCAACAAAGTGACAAGCTTCCCCCAATAACCGTCCACCTCCAATATCAAAATCTTGCGTCCAGTGACCGGAAGGAATCTCACCTGCATTTACGGTCATAAGAAATGCTTTTTTTCCTTTTTTTTCTGCGAGAAGAGATTTAATTTTTTGAATATGAGGTGAAAAACGACGATTAAAACCAACGAATAAACAAACACCCGATGTATTATTGTCCAAGTATTCATTGGAAATTGAATCCAATTCTAAAAGGGTCAGGCATAAGGGTTTCTCCACAAATACATGCTTTCCAGCCTGTAAAGCCTTGAGTACGAAGTTTGCGTGGGTGTTGTGTCTGGTTGCCACAACTACAACATTGCAACCTTTGTCTTCGCAAACTCCATCCGCACTGGTGGTGGTTTGAGAAAAGCCAAATTTTCTTGCTTTGTGTAAGCCACTGACTCCCTTGGATGATGCTATACTGTGGAGGAAAACACCTGACTTTTTGAAAGCTGGAATTAAGATTTTGGATGCATAATTACCCGCCCCAATGAAGCTAACTTTGATTTCCGAAAGATGAGATTCACCGTCATTCTGACTGTCTTTTGCTAATGTGACAGTTTGAATTTTTTTATCTTCACTATCCGATTGATAAGTAATCAAGATACCAAGAGACTCTTCATTACTGGAAAGTAAGCTGTAGGCATCCACCGCATCGGCAATATCAAAGCGATGGGAAACCAAGGGGCTAACATCTAATTTACCCATTTCCATCATGTCCAAGATGGCCTCAAAATTCCTTTGCTCCGTCCAACGGACGAAACCAACAGGATAATCATTTCCGTTTTCTTCATAGCTTGGGTCATACCGACCCGGACCGTAGGAACAGCTAACCTGAAAACTCAGTTCTTTTTCAAAAAAGTCATCACGGGAAAGCTGTAAACCCGTTACTCCAACAAGCACAATCCTACCTCGTTGCCTGCTCATTTTGGCAGCATAGCTGACCGGGTCATTACTTTGGCTAGCTACGGTAATAATCACAGCATCCACTCCACGACCACGGGAAAAATGCATCGCCTCGCTCACGGGATTATCAGTACCGGAAAGATTGTAAATCTCGGCACCGAACTGAGAGGCAAGGCTCAACCTGCTCTGATTATAATCCAGGGCCAGCACGCGACATCCTTGAGCACAGAGTAATTGTACTGTTAGGAGGCCAACCATCCCCACGCCATAAACAACAACACATTCTCCCAAACTTGGTTGAACTAAACGGATACCCTGCAAAGCAATAGATCCAAGAACAGTAAAGGATGCCTCTTCATCAGAAACTGTATCGGGAATCTTGGCACAAAGATTTTGGGGAACACTTACAAATTCGGCATGCTTACCATTGCTGGCAACCCTATCCCCGACCTTGAAACCCGAAACATGTTTTCCTAAATCCTCCACTTGGCCCACATTACAATACCCCATAGGTAATGGCTGGTCTAATTTTGCCAAAACTGATTCCAAAGTAGGAAAAAGACCATCCGTCTTCATTTTATCTAAAACCATACGAAGCTTATCCGGCTGTTGTTTCGCTTTTGTTAACAGGCCAGCTTTGCCAAAATCTACAAGCATTCGTTCCGTACCTGCTGAAAGCAAAGAAGATCGAGTCTCAATTAACAGTTCCCGCTCATCAAAAGCTGGAATAGGCACATTAGAAACTTCAGTGTTTCCACTTTTCAATGATTGTAAGACTTGTTTCAAAATAAAATGATGAGTATGTTTTTTATGATGAAAGGATTTTAATTGTAGGTAAAACCTTTAATGTAAAAGCTTCTTTACCACTTTTGTTAGTTTGCCCACCGCTATTTCAGTCGAAAAATTTTGAGAGGCATAAAGGTGAGCTTTCTTACCCATTTCGATCCTAGCTTGATCATTTTCGATCAAGTTAACCAAGGCTTCAACAATTGTAGCAGGATTTTGGGGAGCAATTAGAATCCCGTTTTCTAAGTGTCGAATCGTGCTTGGAATGTTTCCGACGGAACTAACCACCACACATAAACCAGCAGACATTGCTTCAATCATGGCATTGGGCAAGCCTTCCATCCAAGAAGGTAGAATAAACACATCTGCTTTTTGGTAAGCTTGAAGAAGTTTTTCTCCATGCAACCAACCTGCAAAGTTCACAGAGCCCCCTATGCTTCTATCTTTGACAAGCCTTCTCGCTTCTTCCGATACATTACCCTCTCCTACAAACTCAAGAAGCACATGATCTATCACGTTTTTACTTTGGATTGCTTCGAGTAAATCAATGACCCCCTTTGAGTGGTCTAACCAACCAACAAATAAGAGGTTAAGTTTACCTACTTTTTTTCGATAAGCTCGAGACTTCCCTACATCAAGAAGTTCCCTGGTCGCGGTCCAATTCCCAACAATGGGAAGATCATCGATATTCCTTTTAAAGTTAGAAGATAAAAATTCTTGCCACTCTTTTCCCTGGCATAGAATTTTGTCTGTTTTTTTGAATGCAATCTTGGCAAACAACTGCAATGCAAAAGATTGATGAAAATCTTTTAAAAGCTGCCCACCACCTGGTGCAAGAATAGTGGGAATACCGCAAATTCCAGTAAAGCGTCCCATCAAACCTTTTTCCAATAAGCTTAAACCACTTGAACAAAAAATAATCGCTACACGGGGACGGTACAACACAACTTTAAACAAAAATTGAATTATACGCTTTCCAGCAAAAATTGCTCGAATTAGTAAATTAGGTGCAGGGTTACTCTTTTGGGTTGTATCTACTACTGTAAGGTCAAAGTCTTTAGAGAATGAAGAAGATTTGAGTGCACTACATACAGTTAGAAAACCTCCAAATATGTTTGTTTTTCGATGCGGGAATGCTCCAACAACCAAAACTTTTTCTTTAGGTTGAATCTTATTCAATTCTTAAAATCGGTAATTTGTTCGATAAGTTATGCATGAAAAAAACAATTTTTCATATCTACCAATCATCCTATCCATGGAAAGATACTCTTCAGCGAATGACCGAGAGTTTAAACACATTTCCTCATAGGTAACTTGATCCAAAATGGAAAACCGATGAATAGCGTTTTCAATAGAAGCTGGAGATTTGGGCTCAAATAAGAAACCCCGTTTTCCCTTCTCTATTAAAAACTCCATTATCACAAACATCTGAAGCCAATACTAATCGACCAGAGGCAAGAGATTCGCAAATCGCATTGAGTAAACCTTCGTAAAGTGATGGATGTAAAACAGCATCATATGTAGGAATAAGAAGATTAACATCTTTTCTTGGACCCAGAATCTTTATCTTACTCTTAACTTCAGGGTTTTCATCTAAAAGATCACAAACTTCTTTTAAAAAGCACTCTTCAGTGCATAAATAATAAAAGAATTATAATGAGTTTGATTTATAAGTCCCAACCCATCAAAATCTTCCTTAACTGCACTCTCTAATTTAATATCTAAGAATAAACTTTTAAATAATCTAATGTTATTTCATTCATATATTTATTAAATAATTTCTATTTCTCTAGACAGTGTATTAATAAGGTCATAACCATCCCAATTTAACGAGAAGTCCAATGTCGAACCAATAGGCACAACTCGATCAAAACCGAGTAATCCATTTGCTTCTATAAACTTTTTAATTTCGCTTTTATCTATGCCAAAATAAGAAAGGGTTTGAATCTTTCTAGAATCAATCTTTTGTAAATCATTTAATTGACCAGTAAATTCAAGGAAAAGACCATATCTAAGAACACTCAAATCAAGCTTCGTTGGCATGTCATTCAGTTGTACTCTGTAAATTAAATTTTCATGTTTTCGAAACTTATTTTTGTTATCAAGCTGAATAAAGCACTCATATAAAGAACATAATTTATCAACGGACATAACCCCAGTAATTTCATAGCGTTTTTTAACTAAGTAATATAAATTATTCCAAAATAAATTCTTGGCTTGATTGATTTCATCATGAGAACCTCTCCAAATTATGAGTTTCGGAGCGGTACATGCATTCTGATCAAAAAGATATGTGTCATTGTAAAAACCATTGGTTATTTTTTCTTGATCCGATGAATTCAAATAACTTAATGCGTCAATTAAGCAAACGGATACTCGATCAGCAAAACAAACATCTATCGAACGAGAGTGCGTAGGATGCTTTCTTACTTCCTTAATTGTGTTATCACCTCCCCAAATTACGCGGGCATCGCAGTATTGAGAAAACTCTTTGGTTGCAGAACTGTTTTTATCATACCTTACAAATACAATTCTGCGACTAATCTCGCTGAATGCTTCTTCAAGACTGAGTCGATCTACGGCATCTAAAATAATTTGAACTTGATCAAATGACTTACTAGGAACACGTACTAAATTGGCGTTACCTGCGAGTAAACCAGCTACGAAAGAAAATGCAAAATTTACCGGTACATTTGATGGACAAATATGAAAAACCAATCCCCTCCCCTTTCTAAGGTTGCGAGTAGAATCAGTATAAAGTTTCTTATTTTTATTCAAATTTCCTCTTCGGCAGAAGAAGGAAAATGTTGCCACGTCAGGAAATTCCTTAATCCTTCGATCCTTTCTTAAAATCGTTGAAAGTTGATCCAAATATTCAACAATAGAATCATCAAACGGAGGTAATGGTTTTTGATTCATTAACAAATCAATACTTTTCTGATCGTCGGAATTCAGAAAATTTACTTCTTCAAGATCTAGTTTCATAAGTATCACTACACCCTCGAACCTCAGCACTCTTCAAGCGGCCAATAATTTTAAAATACTTACCTAGCCTACCACATTTGCAATGGTCTTCACCAACAATGAAGCCTTCGTCTTCTGTCAAAAGAGAATGCCCAGGGTAACTAAGAGGTAATAATGATAAGGTTTGAAGAATACCGGTTTCCCCTAATTCAGCACAGGAAAAATCACTCGGTCTGCGTACAATGACATCGCCATAAACAGGTGCGTGCAAAAAGCCTTCCTCACACTCCATATGGATAGATCCGGTTTGCTCAACCATTCCATAGTAATCAAATACGGAATTTATGCCGCAACAATTATACAATCTTTTCCTGAACTGACTGGAATCAATTTTTTGATCAATTAATTTTTTCCAGCCTCCTCCATGAATCAAAACTCCATCCGACAGATCTAAATTAATATTAAGATCCTCCAATGCTCTTAAAAAGTGCTGGAAAATCATGAAGGTAAATCCAAAGAGAAAAATCCTTGATCCTTCATGTTTCTGAAGAAAAGCTTGTATGGCTTCAATTCGGAGTTCCATTTGCTCGTCTAGGGCATATTCTCGTTTGGTTCCAAACAAAGAGAAACCCAAAATTCCGGCTCCACGCGCTGAAAAGTTATTTCTATTAGTTATGACATTAGGTTCATCGATAATAAGCATCGGTGCCCTTTTTTTCCCTATTATAGAAGAAACGATATTCGACAAAGCCTTAGTTTGAAGCATAGCAGTTTGCTTATCCAAAAAAATCTTAGAAACTGCTTGTCCGGAAGTCCCCGAAGATGTCAAAGTTTTAACGATCGATTTTCTGGGCACGCTGAGTAAATCGTAATACTTAAAAAGTCTTACGGGCAGAAAGGGCGATTCATGAAAATGTGAAATTCGATCGAAATCGTAATTCAGGGAAATAAGAATTCTTTTATATTCTGCACAATTTTCGGCATGCAAGAGATTCAATTCATGAATTCTTTGATTGTAAAATGCCTCCTTTTCATTTTTTGCCAATGAATATGGTAATGCCTTAAAAATATCTTCCATTAATTTACACTCAGACTTGAGTAATCTATTTTACCATTTCCGCCCAATGGTAGTTCTTCATATTGGCATTCTGCTATAGCACTTATATGGATACTGAGCTTAAGCGATAATAACTTTAACTTTTCTTCTAATTCGGAGTTAGAACAATGATGAATAATCAATTTTTGATCATCCCCAGTGCATGCACAGGTTCCAAATAGTTCTTCAGCTAATTGCTCTACAGAATCAAGGTTAATTCGGTTACCAAATAATTTAATAAACCTTTTTTTCCGCCCGGTAATAAAAAAGTATCCATCATCATCAACGCGAGCCAAGTCGCCAGTCCTTAATTTTCCTTTATTTTCATCACCATTGGCAAGATCACTCCATGAATTAGCATATCCCAGGCATACATTCGGACCGCGATAAACTAATTCCCCCTGCTCTGATTTGTTATCAGAATAACCGATACTGAGTTCACCCTGTGGAATCGATTTCCCGATACTTCCAAGCTTACTGTCAATCATTTCAGGTTTGAGATAACTGATTCTAGCAGTTGCTTCGGTCTGCCCATACATCACGAAAAACTTTCTGTTAGTCGATTGGCAAAAATCACTAAATTTTTTTACCAGATTTGTATTCAGTCTTCCTCCTGCCTGAGTCATTGTTTTAAGAGAAGGAATATCCATCTTATAAAAACGAATTCTGTCCAGAATCTCATAACTGTAAGGGACGCCTGCAAAGGAAGTGGCGTCATTTTTGCGAAAGAATTCCCAAAATTCTTTACGAGCAATTGAGAAATTAGTCATAAGAATCTTGGCTCCTAAAATCAAGTGACTATTAATTACTGAAAGGCCATATGAATAATGAAAGGGAAGAGAAGTGATGGGACGATCTTCTCTGGAAATTTTTAGGTATTCGGAAATACTTTTTGCATTGGCCAATAAGTTTGATGCTGAAAGACGAACCAGTTTAGGGCTACCGGTCGATCCAGAGGTAGAAAGAAGTAAACTCAAATTGGGATGCAACTCATAGAACGGATTATCCAACTTACACAACACATACTCTTCATACTGCTCAACCGATTGGAGACCATAGGAAGAAAGTAAACCAAGTTTAGATTTTGGAAACCACATAAACTGCGGTTTATATTCTTCAATCAACCGAATCAAATGGGAGTCATCCAAATTTTGATCCAATAGTAATTGAACCATATCCAGATTGATAAAATTCAGGTATCCAGCCAATGACTCCACATTGTTATCACACAAACAAAATACGAGAGCCCTTCTTTGCGAAATTTTACGCAATCTGACCGCAAGCTCGGCGATATTACTTATTGATAGTAACCGGCCTTCGGAATCCTCAGAGACCACATGGTCTTTTGAGATGCCTGAAAAGTTATTTCTTGGATTTAAAAGATCCAATTAAAATATAGGGAAATAATTTATGAGAGATTCTCGGAGACAATTAGGTGGTTAGCCTTGATTTCTGAGATTACTTTCTTTCCAATTAGAAGATCTGCCTGGCTCACCGGAATTCCCGTACCTGGTCTTTTCGCACAAAAATCTTCGAGGGCAATGGTATGACCAATTGGCAAATCTCGCAAGGCAACCAAACTTCTTGTCATCTTTTCTTTTTGACCAATTTCAGCATCAGACAAAACTCTGTCTTTCCCTCCTAAGGAAGAATGAACCGAGTGGCAAAGTGAGATCATTTTTTCGAAATCACCAGATTCCGTGGCCATTTGGTTATCCATGCCAATGCGAGAACGATCCAAAGTGAAGTGCTTTTCAATAATGCATGCACCGTGAGCAACTGCTGCACAGGGCACTTCCAGACCAATGGTATGATCAGAATATCCTACAGGACAATTCGGGAAACTATCCCTCAAAGCGAGCATATTCATCAATCGGACGTCCTTAGCGTCCACTGGGTAAGTTGCTACGCAATGTAGAATGGTAAGCTGATCATTACCCTCTTGTGTGATAGCCTCCACCGCAGCCTCTACTTCTTGGTAAGTTGCCATACCCGTAGACAACACAATGGGCATATCTGTATTGGCGATGTATTTCAAAAAAGGCAAATTTGTCAAATCCATCGATGCCACCTTTATGAATGGGGCTTTCGTATCTTCGACCAGAAAATTTACTTCATCAATTGAATAAGGAGTTGATGCAAAATCAATCTCCTGTTGATCGCAGAAGTCCGAGAGGAGTTTTAGATCCTCCGCACTAAAGGAAAATTTTGAAAACATTCTCTTGGCAATGGGATTTTCCAAATAAAAGTTTTCGGAATAGAGAGAATCGGCAGACCAAGACTGAAACTTTACACAATCGCAGGAGCATTCCTTTGCTTTGAGAATCATTTCCTTTGCAGTCTCTATATTTCCGAAATGACTGGTATTTACCTCCGCGATGAAATACGGAGATTCAAAATCTCCAATTTTTCTAGAGTTTCTAAATTCTACATCTGCCATGGATTAATATTCTTTAGTGATTATTGATCGATTGGTTCAATGATCATCTCTTTGAGAAAAAGTTCTCTATCCAGAAAAGGTGCCTGATCTTCAAGGGGTCTGTAAGCGAATCTTTTACCTTCAGTCTTTACATAGGAAGTAGTTATGTAATCTTGGTCTTCATAACCAATAACTTCACAAAGGACAGGACCTTCGGTATTTAAAACATCTGAAATATTTTCTTCTAAGTTGTGAGCATCCTCTATTTTTTTAAATTTAAACTCGAAAGCATCTGCTACTTTGGAAAAATCCGGACAACCCACGCCATCCCCAGGATCGGTACCGATAGTTCTTCTACGAAAAAGATCTTTTTGTCGCTTTCTAATAATTGCGTAGGCGTTATTATTAATAACAAATATCTTTGCAGGAATATTAAGAAAACTTATCGTTTGTAATTCTTGTAAATTCATCATAATAGAACCGTCTCCCACAACCGAAATCACAGGACCTCCAGAAGAAAAATAAGCACCTACAACAGCGGGTAATGCATAACCCATGGAACCCTGAGAAGCTGGGTGTATACACCTCCGGTTGTTACGAAAATTCAAATTCGTGGGCAAAATAAGTTCGGTCAATCCAGAATCGGTTACAACCGATGCATCTTCGGGCAAAATTTCGGAAAAAACCTTGGTCAGGTGATAAATATCCACTTTTTCAGGATTTAAAAAACTTTGCTCAAACTTAGGAAAAATTGATTTCCAATGAAAACACTTATCTTTCCAAGCAGTTGAAATCTCCTGTAGCTTTCTTTCTTTCAACCGATTGATAAATACTCGCACATCAGACTTTATAAACCTATCAACCCTGACAATATTCTTGGAGTGCTCAACCTCATCGATATCTACCACAATAACATTTGAAGAGCGTGCAAACTTACATTTATCGGAATCTGTTGTCATGGTGGACAACCGACTGCCAAGAACCAATAAAAGATCAGAATTTTGAACCGCAAAGTTTCCCGCCCTGGAACAGCCCATAATGCCTACCGAACCAATCGAAAGCTCGTTTTCAAGGGGATAGATATCAGGAGAGGATCCAGAGTAAGTAACTGGGATCTGAAGCATACTGGCTAGCTCTTCCAATTCAGACTCAGCACTTGCTGAGCGAATACCATGACCAATTAATAGAACAGGGCGTTCCGCCTTAGACAGCTCATTGGCAACATATTCTACATCATCATTACTACAACCATAAGTGTTTGTGGATTCTTGAATAAAAAGTTCCAAATTAATTGGATCAACCCTCATATTTTGAACATCAAGTGGAATATCCAGCCAAACAGGCCCTTTTCTCCCATCGTTTGCAAGATAAAGAGCTTTTCCTAACTCATAACCAATCCGGGTTGGGTCCGTAATCATGGTTGCATATTTCGTTATCCCAGAAACTAACGATACGATATCTGCCTCTTGTTGACCGAATGTTCTAAGCGGTATCCCAGTATGTCTGCTTGTCTCGTTCAACTTGTTTTGGCCAGAAATGAAGATTACGGGTAATCCATCCTGCCAGGCGTTCAAAACTCCAGTTACAGTATTGGTCGAAGCACACCCAGTAGATACCAAACAGGCACTAATTTGATCACTCTGCTGAGCATAAGCAACAGCAGCAAAAGCAGCACCTTGCTCATGATGCATACAAACGGGCGTAATATTTTTATTTGCCGCAACTGCATCTGTTAGGAAGAGTGCTCCCCGTCCAGTAACCATAAAAACATGGGTTAACCCATGTTTTGATTGAAGTTCTGAGAAAATATAGTCAGCCAGTCTAATCATTTGTTTTTAGAAGGCATGAATTTTTCAAATATTGCAGGTACTGTTATCACGAAGTCTGCAGAACAAGCTACTTCTTCCTTAACAGTGCTTGTTGCATGCCCCTTTGCTAAACCTCGACGAAATGAAGTTAATTGTGAATCAATTAGTAGTGTCTCACCTGGAATTATTTTTCTTTTGAAAGTCACATTATTCATACTAACAAAATTGGTTTTATTGCCAGAGTACTCATTAATTGATAAAAATGTCATAATGAATGTCTGGACAAGACATTCAACCTGAACAAATCCTGGCACATTAGGATCATCTTCAAAGTGAGGTGGAAAAAACCATTCATTGTAAGTGAAACATTTCAATCCTTTGGCCGACTTTCCGGGTACTACATCAAAAATTTGATCAACAAAAAGAAGAGGATATCTATTTTGTTGGCATGCTTTAATACCATTAAGGTCGAACTTTAAAGGTGTTGGATTTTTGTCGTCAGGCATTTTGAAAACTTAGATTATCTCTATTTTATATTTTGCCATGATTTTCTTGCCTTTTTCATAACCTGAAAAATCAATAATATCATCAGTGTCCATTTCTATATCAAAGGCATCTTCCAAACCCGCGATCATTCCCATGTGACCAACAGAATCCCACTCTGGGATAGACTCATAAATTAAGTCAGCGTTTAATTTGGAATTATCAAGGGCAAAGCACTCAATGAAAACTTGATTGTATTTCTCTACATTTGTCATATTTGCATGAATTTATACCTGAAATAAAAAAAGGGTTTGATTAAAAATATTTATAAGTCGTAAACAGGATTTAATTATTTACTAGATTAGAAACTTAATCTCAAAAGATCAATAAATCGATTCCTGGTACCATATCCTTTAAATCTGTGCTTTATTAATTCTTTCAGGTTTTGGTGACGCGAGCGAGTCAACTCATATCGATCCAATGATTCTGTATTTAAAAATTCATGAATAGAATTAACATCAAAGACCATGAGCCACATTGTTTTCACTAGATAAAAAAATTTAAAAAGGATTATGTTTATGAATTTGTATTTTGGAATACATGATCTGAAACATTTTCAACTTGTAGTGCTTCCGATAAAACCTTTAGGATGGACTAACCAGCCAACAAATAAGGGGTCAAGTTTACCAACTTTTTTTCGGTAAGCTCGAGACTTCCCTACATCAAGAAGTTTCCCAGTCGCGGTCCAATTCCCAACAATGGGAAGATCATCGATATTCCTTTTAAAGTTAGAAGATAAAAATTCTTGCCACTCTTTTCCCTGGCATAGAATCTTATCTGTTTTTTTGAATGCAATCTTGGCAAACAACTGCAATGCAAAAGATTGATGAAAATCTTTTAAAAGCTGCCCACCACTTGGTACAAG
>Ga0233450_10004127_pt1 | contig 13303 bp, 10 predicted proteins | sample 011ome_30_FD_189956 | JGI IMG/M metagenome (GOLD analysis project Ga0233450, IMG submission 189956) | Coastal salt marsh microbial communities from the Groves Creek Marsh, Skidaway Island, Georgia - 011501CT (spades assembly) | ecosystem: Environmental > Aquatic > Marine > Intertidal zone >... | reverse complement strand
GGTGGGTAAGAACCTTTAGAAGCAATCGCTTTATAGCCATTAACGATGGTTCAACTTTACAAAACCTTCAGTGTGTAATTGATTTTGAAAATACCGATGAAAAACTTCTAAAAGAAATTAATACCGGAGCATGCCTAAAATTAACCGGAAAGTTAGAAGAGAGTCAAGGAAAGGGTCAAAACGTTGAGGTACAAGTAGAAACACTCGAATTACTAGGACCCTCTGACCCTAATCAATATCCGATTCAACCAAAGAAACACAGTTTAGAATTTCTTCGTGAGAAAGCTCATCTGCGTATCAGAACAAGCACCTTTTCTGCAATCATGCGCGTTCGTTCGAAACTAGCATTTGCTGTTCATCAATATTTTAACGAGCAAGGATTCTTCTATATGCACACCCCAATTATTACGGGATCAGATGCTGAAGGGGCTGGGGAAATGTTCAGGGTTTCAACCTTAGACCCAAAGAACCCACCTCTAAACGAGGAAAGAAATATCGACTACAAGGAAGACTTTTTCGGAAAAGAAACGAATCTAACTGTTTCTGGACAGCTTGAAGGAGAAACCTATGCAATGGGGCTTGGTAAAATCTACACTTTCGGACCAACCTTTAGAGCAGAGAATTCAAATACTTCGAGACACCTTGCAGAGTTCTGGATGATCGAACCAGAAATGGCCTTTTACGATCTTGAAGACAACATGGAACTCGCAGAGGACTTTATTAAGTATACCATTCGTTATGTTTTAGAACACTGTAGAGAAGACCTTGAATTTCTTGAAAACAGATTATTAGACGAAGAAAAAACTAAACCTCAGAACGAGCGAAGTCCAATGCCTCTTATCGAAAAACTTCGTTTTGTTGTCGACAACGAATTCAAGAGAGTTAGTTACACTGAAGCCATTGACGTTTTAAGAAACTCCAAAGCCAATAAAAAGAAGCGTTTTCAATATCCTGTTGATGAGTGGGGTATCGATTTGCAAAGTGAACACGAAAGATACCTAGTTGAAAAGCATTTTAACGCACCTGTAATCCTTTACAATTATCCGGCCAACATCAAAGCCTTCTATATGCGTTTAAATGACGATGAGAAGACTGTAAGAGCCATGGATGTGCTTTTCCCAGGTATTGGAGAGATCGTTGGAGGATCACAACGAGAAGAGCGCCTAGATGTTCTGAAAAAGAAAATGGAAGTCTTAGGTATCGATGAAGAAGAGCTTTATTGGTATCTCGATCTTAGACGCTTTGGATCGGCGATTCATAGCGGTTTTGGTCTAGGATTCGAAAGACTTGTATTATTTGCAACGGGTATGGGAAATATCCGCGATGTAATACCTTACCCACGTACACCCCAGAACGCAGAGTTTTAAGACATGTTAAAGCAGCATCTTCAATTAAAGCTAAGTCAAAAGCTGTCACCGCAGCAGATTCAGCTGATGAAGTTAATTCAGCTGCCCACTCAAGCATTTGAGGAACGTATTAAGCAAGAAATTGAAGAAAACCCTGCCTTAGAAACAGGCAAGGAAGAATCTGAAGACCCCTTCGAGGTCGAAATGAATGACGATTTTGAGTCGACCGAAAAGGATCAATCTGAGGAAATCAATGTTGAAGAGTATCTCAGTGAAGACGATACTCCAGATTACAAAACGAATCTATCAAGTTCTCCAGCTGAAGATGAAAATCAAACACCTTATGCTGCTGGACAATCCTTCTATGGTTATCTAATCGAGCAACTATCAACCTTTAATCTAGAACCTGAGCAATATCTAATCGCAGAATATCTGGTGGGGAGTCTAGACGAAAGTGGTTACCTCAGAAGACCTTTAGAAGATATTATAGACGACCTGGCATTTAGTGTAGGTATATTCATCAATGAAAGCCAAATTAAAGAGGCCCTTTTTACCGTCCAACAATTAGACCCAGCAGGGATCGGAGCAAGAGATATATCAGAATGCCTTAGCCTACAATTAAAACGTCAAACAAAAAGTGCCTCACGTGATTTAGCTATCGAAATCATAGACGAAAGTTTCGACTTGTTCTCTAAAAAGCACTTCGATAAAATCCTACAAAAGCACAAAATCGATGAAGACGCTTTAAAAACGGCGATTACAAAAATTGAAAGACTTAATCCTAAACCCGGAGGAGGTTTTTCATCAGGACTTCGAATGAATCGCCAAGTTGTACCAGATTTTATTTTGAGGATCGAGGACGATCAAATCGATCTACAACTCAATGCGAGAAATGCACCAGAACTGCACCTCTCACGCTCTTACAAAGAACTTTTTGAGACTTATAAACAAGGAGGAAATAACAAAGCGCAAAAGGAGGCTGTACAGTTTGTAAAACAGAAATTGGATGCCGCGAAATGGTTCATTGACGCCATAAGACAACGACAGCAAACCCTTATCGTAACTCTTCAGGCAATTGTCAATTATCAAACCGCCTATTTTCTAAGTGGGGACGAAAGAGATTTAAAACCGATGATTTTAAGAGATATTGCAGAACTTACAGGTCTTGATATTTCTACCATATCTCGCGTAGCCAACAGCAAATATATAGATACCCCCTACGGTACTCAACTCGTAAAAAGCTACTTCTCAGAGGCAATGACCAACGAGGAGGGTGAGAGCGTATCAACTAGAGAAATTAAATCTACTTTAAAAGAACTTATCGAATCAGAAGACAAAAGCAAGCCACTCACCGACGAAAAATTAGGTAAACTACTAAAGGATAGAGGATATAAGGTGGCTCGACGAACCGTCGCAAAATATCGTGAACAACTCGACCTACCAGTTGCTCGATTACGAAAAAGTTTATAATAAAAAAGGCCTCCAATGGAAGCCTTTTAAAATAATACAATCAAACTATCTACTGAATGTTGTTGAAGGCGTTACCCTCATAAGTAGTATAGTTTACTTTCAGTGCATTTACTTTTCTAAGCTCTTGCTTAATATCCATAACAATACCCATAGAGGCATTTTTATCGACTTTAAGAGCCGTTGTAAGTACATTCTGGAGTTCTTGTGGTTTGGTAGCTCTTTCTGCTAAAACATAAGAACCTACTTCACTAACATTAGCGAACTTATCGTTCAACTGAATCTTAGGCTCCTCTCCAAAAGTCTTTGCATACTCTTGGGTTGGTTTACCAGCGTAGATATAAATCACACGGTCCTTTTTCTCGAGTTTCTTAATCTGATCGGCATTAGGAAGAACGTTCTCTACAAGTAGTGAGCTATCCTTCATTGTAGTTACCGTCATAAAGAAAAAGAGTAGCATGAATACGATATCAGGAAGCGATGCTGTCGATACCGCTGGCAAATCCCCGTCTTTTTTCTTGGCAAATTTTGACATGATCTCTAATTCTTAAAATTAAATTTTACTCGTTTCAGCCTCAGATAGTTTTTGAGGGAATAGCTCTTGAATACGCTGAACCTTCTCTTTGAGTTCGTCACGAACACTAGAAGGAGTTTCAGGATTTAGATACTCGCTCTCCATGTCTGTAAAGTCTCTGTTATATAAACGACGAGACTCACGGTTTCTAAGGTCATTGTAAGCACCAACTAATTCATTTTGAACAGTAATGTAGGTCTTGTAAGCTGTTTCACGATCGTTCTTCAAAGAGATAATCGCCTTTTGAGGATTATCTGATGAAGATGCGTCGCGCTTTCCTTGACAATAATTACAGTACTCTGGTGAACCTGCAGGTGCTCCACCGTTATCTAAGAATGCAATAGCCGCATCTCTAAGATCTTCTAGGCTCATAAGCTCTTCTTCAACTAAAAGTTGACCAGACTTATTGATACTTACGGTGAAGATATTCTTTTGCTTAATTACAACATCGGTATCAGGCGGTTCAATCGGCGGAAGCATTCGGTCGAGTCCAGCATCTGTTTCAATAGTAGTAGTTACTAAGAAAAAGATGAGTAGCAAGAATGCGATATCCGCCATAGAGCCGGCATTAACCTCTGGTGCTCCTTTTCTTCTTGGCATATCTCTGAATTTTTATCTTCCGGTTAAACGCTTTAGGCTAGGTATTACCATCAGTACAATCGCGATAAGCACCATTCCGAAGAAGATGTTTAGCAGTGTACCAATAGTTTTTACCGTTCCTACGGTTGTAGTTAATCCTCTTTCTGTTTGAACTGCCTCAACAACAGCTTCTTCTCCACCTGCCATTAGGTAGCCAACAAGTGTAAGTACTCCTGCGAATGCAAGAGTTTTAAGAACTCGCTTAAGACCACCTTCTGAAGTAAAAGTCTTCTTCAATCCAAAGAATACAGAAGCAGCAGTAGCAATTAACAATAATAGGAATACGATCTTAAACATAAGATCCATTGGAAGGCTCTCAATCGCCTGGCTTGGCGGCATATCCGAAGCTGGTAAGCTATACCACAGGATCGTTGAAAGCACCCCTAGGACGATTAGAACTATTTTAATGATTTTGTGCATGACTTAAGATTTTATACGTTCTACAAATTACTTCTTAGAAGCGGCAAGCATGTCGATTAATGAGATAGAAGAATCTTCCATATCATTTACAATCGCATCAATTTTTGCAATAATGTAGTTGTAGAAAATCTGAAGGATAATCGCAGTAATAAGACCGAATACAGTAGTTAAAAGTGCTACCTGAATATCACCTGCAATTAGTGAAGCCGAAAGGTTACCTACAGCAGCAATCTTTTGGAAGGCCTGAATCATACCGATTACCGTACCCATGAACCCAAGCATCGGCGCGATAGCGATGAAAAGTGATAACCAAGAAACGTTTTTCTCAAGTTGTCCCATTTGAACACCTCCATAAGAAACAACCGCTTTCTCAGCAGCCTCAAGACCTTCGCCTGAACGCTCTAAACCTTGGTAGTAAATTGAAGCAACAGGACCAGCAGTCTCACGGCAAACATTTTTTGCCTCTTCAACTCCACCTGAAGCTAAAGCCGCCTCAACACTCTCTTTAAGTGCAGCAGTGTTAGTTGTAGCCATATTTAGGTAAATGATACGCTCGATGGCAACAGCAAGACCTAAAATTAGACAAAGAAGTACGATACCCATGAAGGCAGGACCCCCTTGAATAAACTGCTCTTTAAGCACTTGAGTAAATCCTTTAGAAGCAGCCTCTTCTTGTAGAACAGCTGCAGAAGCAGAAGCTGAACCTAAGATGAACATTCCAGCAGTAGCTAAGGTCAACGATATTTTTTTCATTTTTTTTGACTTAAAATTTGTTAGTTAACGAGTTAAAGATAAAAAATAATGTTTTGCGCTTTTCGAAGCGATGAGCAAGAAACAAAAAATAACAGACGTAAAAAAATTGCTTTCGTTATTTTCTAGAAATTTCACCACATAATGAAGAAATGAGCATTTTTTTAAAGATTTCTACCTCTAAATCGAGAGCTCCTAAAACCAACGCCTTAGCAAGCGTAGCTTCGGTAGTCATATCTCCACCATCTAACACTCCGAACTTTTTAAAACCGCTACTTGCCTCGTACATTCCCATAGAAACAGAGCCTTTAGCACATTGTGTACAGTTTATAACCGCAATTTCATTCTCTTGACAATATTGGAGCATTTGAACTAGCTGCTTAGATTTCATGGCATTGCCTGCACCAAAGGTTTCAAGTACTACCGTTTTAATTCCATCTGCTTGCTCTACTAAACGAAAAGCCCATTCAGACATGTTTGGATGTAACTTTAATAGATATACAGACGCAGGAATGTTAGCCAGTGAACGAATACCTGGAATGGCTCTTGTTTGGATAAAGTTTCGAGTGTCATATTCCAAGTGCACCCCAGCAGTAATTAAGGGCTGCATGTTTGGAGAACTAAAAGCCTCGAAGTGCTCAGCACTTAACTTAATACTTCGATTCGCTCGATATAATTTATACTCGAAATACAATCCGACCTCTCTTAGTATAGGCTCATTACTAGTACTCCTTAAACTCGCTATTTGTACAGAAGTAATTAAATTCTCTTTCGCGTCGGTTCTAAGATCCCCTATAGGTAATTGAGACCCCGTAAAAACTACCGGTTTATTTAAGCCTAAAAGCAAAAAACTTAAGGCTGAGGCTGAGTAACTCATCGTATCTGATCCATGAAGAACTACAAATCCATCGTAATCAGTTTCATTGGTGAGAATCAAATCTCGAATTTCGATCCAATCTGCCGCTTCTATTTCTGAACTATCTTTAGGAGCGGCAACACTAACATGGTGAATATCACAATCTAGTTGACGTAACTCTCCTACCCGATCTAGTAAACGATCGAAATTCAACGGTGCAAGGCTACCCGTTTCTGGGTGCCTGCGCATTCCTATGGTGCCTCCGGTGTAGACTAGTAAAATCTTTGGTTTCATTACCGTTTAAAGATACGAAGTGAATTCGACGAGGTAATCTTTGCCAATTCTTCGGTTGAAATATGATAAATAGCCGCTACTCGATCAGCGATAAGTCTGAGATAGGCTGGTTCATTTCGCTTGCCTCTGTGCGGAACAGGAGCGAGATAAGGCCCATCTGTCTCTAGCACTATATATTCAAGGCTTATTTGCGATAAAAAAGTGTCAATTTTACCATTTTTAAAGGTAGCTACACCTCCAATTCCGAGGTGAAGCCCAAGGGATATTGCATGCTTAGCCTGTTCAAGATTACCCGTGAAGCAGTGTAGAATACCAGTAATAGTGTGACCTTGCTTCTTTATTCGCTCGACAGACTCAAATACTTCATCAAAAGCGTCACGGCAATGAATAACAATCGGCAAGTTACGTTCACTAGCCCAGACCATCTGCTTCTCAAAAGCATAGATCTGGGCCTCTTTGAAGCTGTCATCCCAATAGAGATCGATGCCAATTTCACCAACTGCAACAGCGTCAATAGTATCCAGACGCTCCTTAACATGTAGTAATTCAGACGCTACATTTTCTTTGACATGTGTCGGATGTAATCCAGCCATTAAATGCACCCTATCAGGGTAGGCCTCAACAACCTGATCCATGGCTGCTGAGAATTCGGAATCAATAGCAGGCAAAAAAAAGCGGGTGACTCCCCGCTTTTCGGCCTCAGCTACAAGAGCAGGCAAATCATGCGCAAAATCATCGGCATAAAGATGAATATGCGTATCTGTAAGATTCATTTATAACTCAAGGGCTTTTTTCACGTCACCATCCATTAAATGAGTAATTGGATCTTCGATGGCTTCTTTTATAGCAACGAGGAATCCAACCGATTCTCTACCATCAATGATTCGGTGGTCGTAAGAAAGCGCTAAATACATAACTGGAGCTATGGCAACCGCACCCTCTTTAACGATAGGGCGCTCTACTATATTATGCATTCCCAGAATCGCGCTTTGGGGGGGATTAATAATTGGCGTGCTTAACATTGAACCAAATACTCCACCATTTGAAATGGTAAAAGTACCACCTGTCATTTCGTCAACAGTGATTAGTCCGTCTCGAGCTCGAAGTGCCAAGCGTTTAACCTCATCTTCTACGCCTCTAAAACTCAATTCCTCGGCATTGCGAATTACGGGAACCATTAAACCTTTAGGTCCCGAAACTGCGATACTGATATCACAGAAATCATAAGAGATCATTTCTTTTCCGTCGATCATAGAATTCACCGCTGGGAAAAGCTTAAGTGCTCTAATTACAGCAAGAGTAAAGAAAGACATAAATCCTAGCCCTACCCCGTGCTTATCCTTAAACGTATCTTTATACTCTTTTCTTAAGGCAAAGACCGCGCTCATATCTACTTCATTAAAGGTGGTAAGCATGGCCGTTTCATTCTTCGCCGATACCAATCGTTCTGCTACTTTACGACGAAGCATAGAGAGCTTGGTTCTCGATTCTGAACGATTTGCTCCGGGAGCAAAACTTCCCATTGCAGGAGTTGCATTTAACACATCTTCTTTAGTGATTCTTCCATCTCTTCCCGTTCCCGAAATTGAATCAGCGGTTAACCCCTTTTCATTCATCAGTTTTGCAGCCGCTGGAGAAGGAGTACCTGTTGCGTAAGTTGCCTTTTCTGAATGAGTAACCGCAGGCGTTTCAGCCTTAGCTGCAGGCGCCGGTGACTCACTATTAGTAGTGCTAGAAGAACCTCCTTCAGGAGCCTCTGCTGCAGTGTCGATCAAACAAACTACTTGACCAACAGCAACCGCATCGCCTTCTTCTGCTTTCAAAGTAATGATACCGCTCGCTTCTGCTGGAAGCTCTAAAGTGGCTTTATCTGAATCTACCTCAGCTATTGCCTGGTCCTTTTCAACGTAATCACCGTCGCTAACCAACCAAGTTGCGATCTCTACTTCGGTAATTGATTCCCCCGGTGAGGGAACTTTCATTTCTAGAATCATGATATGTACTTATCGTTATAAGTTGAAATTATCTTTTGCTTTGTCAAATACGTACTCGATTACCTGCTTATGGCGTCGAGCTGCACGAACTGCACTACCGGCAGCAGGTGCTCCATAAAATCTACGAGACGCCACTCTAAAGTTACGAGCTGCTGGATAATGTAATAACAGATGTCCATAGGCACCCATATTTCTAGGCTCCTCTTGGGCCCAAACCACATCATCAACAGATTTATAGCGCTCTAAAAGCGCATCGAGCTCTTCGGTAGGTAGCGGAAACAATTGTTCTAAACGAACCAATGCAACATCATCTCTTCCCGTCTCATCTCGGTAAGCCAATAGGTCGTAATAAAATTTACCAGTACAAAGAACAAGTGTTTTCGCTTTATTAGGCTTCACATCATGATCGATGATGACAGGCATGAAAGTACCTTGAGCGAATTCTTCTTTTGTTGAAACTACTTTCGGATGGCGGAGTAAACTCTTAGGGGTAAATACTACTAAAGGTTTTCTGAATGGGGCCTTCTGCTGTCTTCGAAGTACATGGAAAAGGTTCGCAGGAGTGGTTACATCAACCACATACATATTATCCTTGGCACAAAGTTGCAAATAACGCTCCATACGAGCAGAGGAGTGCTCAGCTCCTTGACCCTCATAACCATGAGGAAGAAGAAGCACTAATCCATTTTGCATCTTCCATTTATCTTCAGCCGAAGACAGGTATTGATCAATGACGATTTGAGCACCGTTAGAGAAGTCTCCAAATTGAGCCTCCCAAAGCGTCAAGGTTTTCGGACTAGACATGGCATAACCGTAATCGTAAGCCATAACCGCATACTCAGAAAGTGTCGAATTATAAATGTGAAGTTTTCCATTTTGATGTTCCCCCAATTGATTGAGTAATACAATCTCTTCTTCGTTCGATTCTGTCTTGATTACTGCATGACGGTGAGAAAAAGTTCCTCGCTCTACATCCTGTCCAGTAAGTCGAACGTTATTTCCCTCTTCGATAAGTGAAGCATATGCTAAAAGCTCACCCATAGCCCAATCTAGGCTATTGTCCTCGAAGTACATTTTTTTGCGGGCATCTATTAGACGCTCAATCTTTCTTAATGCCTTCTTATCTGAAGGAATACTTGTGATTTTTTCGGCCAATGCGGTCAGCTTCTCAATCGGATAACTCGTATCAATCGCCTTCATCATTTCTGTCGAGGTAGCGAGCTTCGAAAAACCAGACCATTCATCCCGCATAAAAGGCGTAATTACCGTCTTCTCAATCTTACGAGAATCCATCAAATCTTCTTCGAGCATATTCTTATAAGAGGCCTCTAGCCCTGCCACATAATCTGAGTCGATTACACCGCTAGCTAACAGACGCTCAGCATAAATGTCTCGTGGATTTTTATGCTTAGCGATCGCCTTGTAAAGCAACGGTTGAGTAAACTTAGGCTCATCTCCCTCGTTGTGACCATATTTTCGATATCCTAAGAGATCAATGAAAATATCACGGGCAAATCTCATTCGATATTCTAAGGCAAATATGGAAGCATGAACCACAGCCTCTACATCATCCGAGTTTACATGAAGTACTGGAGACAAAGTAACCTTAGCTACATCGGTACAATAAGTAGATGAACGTGCATCAAGGTAATTGGTTGTAAAACCGATTTGGTTATTGACCACCATATGAATGGTACCTCCAGTCTGGTATCCATCTAGTCGGGCCATCTGAACTACCTCATAAACCACACCTTGTCCTGCTATAGCAGCGTCTCCGTGTATTAGTATTGGTAAAACTTCAGAAGGATTTAACGGGTGATCATTATCTTGTTTCGCTCGAGTAATTCCTTCAACAATACCATTCACTGTCTCAAGGTGCGATGGGTTTGGAGCGATGTTCATATTTACGATATGACCATTATTGGTTTCGCGTTTAGAAGTCCATCCCAAGTGATATTTCACATCTCCATCAAAAATGGCTTCCTCATAGTCTTTGCCATCAAATTCAGAAAAAATATCCTTAGGTGACTTGCCAAAGATATTTGTAAGCACATTAAGACGACCACGGTGGGCCATACCCATGACAAATTGCTTCACACCTTGATCTGCTGCCTGCTCGATGATGGCATCTAAGGCGGGAATTAAAGATTCGTTCCCTTCTAGCGAGAAACGTTTTTGACCCACGTATTTGGTATGTAAGAAACTCTCGAAACTAACTGCTTGATTCAGTTTTTCGAGAATATAACGCTGCTTCTCAGGGCTAAATTGAGATCGATTGTCATTTTGATTCAAATAGTTTTGAATCCATTCGATACGCTCGGGAGTTCTAATATACATGTACTCCACACCGATAGAATCGCAATAAATACGTTCAAGATGATCGATGATTGAACGAAGTGACGATGCCCCAATTCCGAGAATTTCTCCAGCATTAAAGGTGATATCTAAGTCTGACTCAGACAATCCGAAATTAGATAGGTCTAGAGTGGGACTATACTTTCTTCGCTCACGGACTGGGTTGGTCTTGGTAAATAAATGTCCACGTGATCGATAGCCATTGATCAGCTTGACTACCTGAAATTCTTTCTGTACCGATTCAGGCACGGCGACAGTGGTTCCATTTTTAGCATTTCTTATCTGACCATCTGTAAGTTCTTCGAGATCCCAATCTTCTAGTACGCTTTCTACACCGAAGTCAAATCCTTGAAAGAATGCCTTCCAACTAGGCTCCAAACTGTCTGGAGCATTTCGATATTGCTCATAAAGCGACTCAAACAAAGTGGTGTGAGCCGCATTAAGAAAGGAAAATTTATCCATGAAATCAGTCAACTATTTCGACCTACAAAAGTACAATGTTTAGTGGGTTAACACGAAGATTTTAAGGCTTTTCGAAATTATTTAATGTGTTTTCCTTCTTTCATTACGAAAGAAACGTTTTGTAGTGCTAAAACATTCTTTTCTGGATGCTCTTTGGTCGCTACGATATCAGCTAAAAAACCTTCTTTGATCTGACCTAACTCGTCTCCCATTCCTAAAAGTCTTGCGTTGACTAAAGTAGCCGCCTTCAATGCTTCCTTAACAGGCATCCCAGCCTCATGCATGTAGAAAAACTCTCTCGCGTTTTCACCGTGATTAAAAACACCGGCATCAGTTCCAAAAGCAATATTAACCCCCTTCTTATAGGCCTTGGCAAAAGTAGCTTGCGATTGTTTTCCGCCGATTTCTTTTGCCTTAGCGGCAACCATAGGAGGATAATAACCTTCTATTTCGGCATTAATTGAAACCTGTTTCCCAGCGGTGATTGTAGGTACTAAATAGGTGCCATGCTTAATCATAAGGTCCATGGTAGCCTCACTCATAAGGGTTCCGTGTTCTATGGTATGAATACCGGCGACTACTGCTCTACGCATGCCTTCATCTCCATGGGCATGGGCAGCAGTAAGAAAATCATAATCCTCGGCCGTCCTCACAATCTCTTTAATTTCTTCAATCGTGAAATGAGCGTTCTTACCGTTCTTTGTTGTACTCAACACCCCGCCTGTTGCTGTAATTTTAATGGTGTTAGCTCCATCCTTGTATCGCTGTCTTACCGCTTTACGAGCCTCTTCTGGGCTATTTACGATACCTTCTACAGGTCCTGGATCACCCATTAGATCTTTACGTACACCAGAGGTAGGATCAGCATGACTACCGGTCGAGCCAATTGTTTTTCCTGTAGTGAAAATGCGAGGCCCATCTACCAGCCCAGCTTCAACTGCATTCTTCAAGGCGATATTCACTCCCGAGCCCCCTAAATCACGCACAGTGGTAAACCCAGCGAGCAAAGTCTTATTCGCGTAAACAGACGCTCTAAATGCAACATCAGCCTCGTTTAAAGTGAAACGATTGAGGTAAGCACGAGGGTTAGATTCAGACTCAATATGCACATGCATATCAATAAACCCAGGCATCACCCACGACTCTTTTAAATCAATATTTTGATCGCTACCTGTAGCATCTACGAATCCATTCAAGATTTCTGTAATGCGCTTACCCTCAACAACAACGGTTTTCTCTTTTTGCCATCGCTCTGATGTCGGGTCAAACACATTTCCGCACTGTAAGTAATATTTTTGGGCACTTACCGCTTGAATAGAAAAAGCTATAACTGCGAGATAAATCCAGTTTTTCATGAAATATATTGTTTAGGTTAGCAAATGAAGTTAGTCCAAATTTCTGATTTTTCGTTCCCAAGCCCAGGCAGAAGCTAGCGCATCATCTAAGCTGTATTTAGACTTCCAGCCAAGTACACTATTTGCCTTTTCGGTATTAGCAAAAGCTTGAATCACATCACCCTCTCTTCTCCCTGCAATTCGGTAAGGCAATTTAGATCCAGACACCTTTTCAAAGCTCTCAATCACTTCTAAAACTGAGCTTCCCTTACCGGTTCCGAGATTAAAAATCTCGTAATCATTAGTAGATTCTCCCTTAACTAATCGCGTTAGTGCTGTCACATGTGCCTCTGCTAAATCTACCACGTGAATGTAATCTCGAATACAAGTTCCATCAGGTGTAGGATAGTCATCACCGAATACTGCAAGCTCCTTTCGGAGACCCGCAGCCGTTTGAGTAATAAATGGAACCAAATTCTGAGGAACACCCAAAGGCAATTCACCAATTTTAGCTGAAGCATGTGCCCCAATCGGGTTGAAGTAACGAAGTGCGATGGCGCTCAGTCCTGAACTCACTTTGACAGTGTCTTTGAGAATCTCTTCTCCAATCTGTTTCGTATTACCGTAAGGAGATTCAGCAACTTTAATAGGTGCCCTTTCGGTAATGGGCATCACATCAGCCTGCCCATAAACGGTGCACGACGAGCTAAAAATTAAGTGTGACTTCGGCTTTGCTGCTAATTGTTTCAATAAGTAAATGAAAGCCGAGAGATTATTTTCGTAGTAAAGTAAGGGATTTTCAACACTTTCCC
>Ga0233450_10004079_pt1 | contig 13403 bp, 8 predicted proteins | sample 011ome_30_FD_189956 | JGI IMG/M metagenome (GOLD analysis project Ga0233450, IMG submission 189956) | Coastal salt marsh microbial communities from the Groves Creek Marsh, Skidaway Island, Georgia - 011501CT (spades assembly) | ecosystem: Environmental > Aquatic > Marine > Intertidal zone > Salt... | reverse complement strand
TGAATCTCGAAACGCGCGCGCTTTGAGAGAAGACAGCGCGAGAGACCTCTGCATCGATCGTCGGAAAAACTTTGACCCGAGACAGACGACAAAGAGTAGTATAGTGTTCTCGAGGGAACATGACGTCTTCTTTTACTGTTCTCGTCGGTGGTGGTGCTGTTCTTTCTGCCCCGTGGTTTTCGTCGTCGTCGTCGTCCTCCACCTTCTCGAAGCGCAAAGTTCGTCTCTCGACGCGTGCAAGAACAACGCGCTTTGAACGAGGACGCAAAAAACGAGGACGTCTGAACAAAATTCGTTTCGTCGCCGATTCGAAGAAGAACGACGACGGCGAAGAGGAGGAGGAAACGGATTTTGAGAGTAAGAGAGATACGTCGTCGTCGTCGTCGTCGTCGTCGTCGTCATCATCGAAAGCCAAAGACGACGACGACACCATCGGACAACAACAACAACAATTCATAATCGAAAACGTCGTCTCGTCGCCTCTCTTCTACGTCACCTTTGGCGTCGCATTGGGCGTGGTCTTGGTCCAAAAGTTCGGCTCGAACGCGTCTTTACTCTTCTCCGCGTTACCGGTTGTTCTGTTGACGTGCGTATCAAAATCGGATCTCGGCGACGGATTACGAGAGCAAGCGAGGAAAGCGAAAGAGGCAGACGAAGGAGGCACGGAAGGCGGGAGAGAAGGGAGGGAGAGGATGCGAGCGCTGGCGAAAGCAAAGTTTCCAATGTATTTCGGAAAGGAAAGAGGACGGTGGATGCCGCGAAAGTCTGTTTCTTTCTTCTCGGGAGGAGACTCTGATGACGATGCGTCGTCGTCGTTTATGTTTCCTTCGTATTTAGACGGGACGTTAGCGGGAGACGCGCAGTTCGATCCTTTGCGCTTGAGCGATACGGAGGAGAAGAGACGCAGAAACGTAGAGTTGGAGTTGTTGCACGGACGATGGGCGATGTTGGCGGTTGTAGGAGTGTGCGTTCCGGAGATCTTATCGAGAAGCGGCGCGTTAGAGCTGAGCGAACCGATTTGGTGGAAGATTGGAGAGAAGGTTTTGGAAGGCATAGACGTGAATTATCTCGGGATTGAGGGGTTTCACATAGCAGGCGCGAGCGGCATAATTGGAATCGCGTTTTGTCAAGCGGTTCTGATGGGAGGTCCGGAGTACGCGAGATACGTAGGGATCGAGAGTCTAGAACCAGTTGGCGTATATTTACCGGGAGATACGAATTACCCGGGCGGAGGGCCGTTCGATCCGTTTAATTTGAGCGCGGACGCGGAGAGAGACGTGGAATTGAGAGTATCTGAGGTGAAACACGGACGATTAGCGATGATTGCGATGCTCGGTGTTTTCGCGCAAGCGTTCGTAACGAGAGAAGGACCGGTTGCGAACGTTTTGGAGTTTTTTTAGGAAGAAGAAAATACGCGCGCGAGAGTAGGAATGTAGAGGTAGCTAAATAGCATCTTGAAACGTCAAGCTAATAATGTTTACGTTAAGCCGTTTCCAAGCTCATTTGTTCGCCTTCTTCCAACTTTTTCTTCTCCTCTTCAAAAGGGAACGTGTCGGTTGCCATCGCCTCTTTCGCGCCGTAATCTTGAAAGTCGTCCGGTAAATCCTCCAAAGGCAGTGGCGGCGGTGCGTTTGCATCTATTCCTCCTCCTCCTATTCCGCCGCTGCCTTTCATCATCTCGCCCAAACCGGTCAAGGCCGTTTCGGCGTCGTCGAATTTCTCCTCGTCCGATTTCGGTTTCTTGTTTCTCTCGTCTTCGGTGAATAAATCGAGCTTTGAAAACATGCCGCCGAATACTTTTGAGTCTTTCTTTCTTTGGGTCGCTTCTTTTTGCTTCAAACGTTGCTTCAATCTGAGCGCCTCCGACGCAGACGTCGGTGACGGCGAGGTGACATCTTCGACGAGCGTCTTAATCGTTCTTCTCGCCTCGTCGTACAACTCGAATTCAATCTCCGCAGTCGCTTTGCGATACAAAGCCTTCTCGTTCAAGCTTTCAATTTTCAAAACTTCGTCGCAGTTTACGACAACTTCTTTCCACGCGAATCGTTTCAACGCGCACGCCGCGTAGTTCAAATGCAAGGACACTTTCAAAGCTTTGATTTTGTTTGCAGTTTCCTCTTTTTGTTGGCCGTCGGGTTCGACGTATCGAAGTCCTTGGGAATACTTCGCTTCGGCTCGAGCGTACTCTTTCTTTTTGAAGAAAGCGTTCCCGGAAGACTTTAATTTCTCCGCGCGTTCAACCTTCTCTTCGCCGGTGAGCGCCCACGGATCTTTCGCGCGTTCCATCGACTTCATCTCGAAAACGTACGTCACGAAGGGTGTGTCAGAGCTGGAAATTTCTTTGCCGTTGCTAAACGTTTTCTTGATTTCTTTTCCTTTGTCCGAGGACGAAGTTCCAAACGCAAAGTCTGTGGGAAGAACGATTTGCGCGGTTTCCTCCGCTCTCATGCGTTGGATGCCTTCTTCGCACGCGGAAACAATGATCGATGCGTTGCTCTCGTCGTCATCGTCGCCACCAATTTCGTAGATGAATTCTTCGCCTTCTTTCGATGCAAATACCAAATCTTTCGCTTCTTCTTCTTCTTCTTTCCGTTGGTCTCCTACCCGTCCTCGTCGCGCAAAATCGCGCTTTCCTCGGTACACCTTCACGGACGAGAAGACGACTTTTGCACCTTCGTTTGGCGTATCGTAGTTCGATTCAGGAGCCTCTTTGATGGTTGTCTTCTCGCCCAATCCATTACAAATCTTTTCCACGTGAACCCAACGTTTCAAAGTCACCGTAAAGTACAACTCGTCGTCCTCGTCGTATGGTGCATTTTTTTCCAACAAGTACTCGTTTCGAACCAAAAGTCGCTGGGTCTCACCTTTTTTGAAAAACTGCAGCGCCAAATGCACGCCAAAGGGCACTTTACTCGCGTCGTCGTTGTCCGCATCTTCTTTCCCATTCCTCTTCTTCAAATTGAGCTGAAAGAAAAGCCCTTCCTTTTCTTCCTCTCCTTCATCCGCGAGACCCTTCTCCCACACCGTCGACATCTTCCCCGTCTCTCTCTCCTTCCGACTCGCTCGCACGCCAATCTCCAACCAATCCCCATCCTTCGGCGTCTTCCAACCTTCCCCGTCTTCAATCTTCGCCACTCTGATGACTCCACCGTCCCCGAACAAATCGTTCTCGGACTTCCACGAGATCAACTCGACTTCAAATTCCAACGTCGCGTTGGGCGGAATCGAAGGCGGCGCGCCCGCCGCCCCGTACGCGTACTCTGGTTTACACGTTAACAAACACTGTTTTTTTAAAAAAGATCATCCCGAGAGAGAGAGAGAGAAAACGAGAATACGATGTGAGCAGTGGTGGTGGTAATTGTACTCGTCGCGGTAAAACCAAAAGAGCGTCGTCAACGAGAGAACAAACAAACAAATCAGAAGGTGCCCACCTTTTCCCCTCTTTCCATGGTCATCACCCCTAAATCCCATCCTTTAATAACCTGCCCAACCCCGACGGTAAACTCGAACGGTTCCCCGCGATCGACCGAGGAATCGAACTTGGTTTTCGCTTCGTCCAGTAACCGTCCGGTGTAGTGGACGAGGACTTTATCCCCGGCTTCTGGGTGCGTGCGATGATGCGAAGGCGTGGATGAAGGTTGGAGAAGCTTCTTCGTCACGCCTTTGTCTTTGAGCGAAGACACGTCTCTGGTTTCACCGACAGACATCCGCGGGAACGAATTTAACTCTTCCTCCTCGTTTTCGTGCTCTAATTCTCGAGATGCGGGAGTCATGATGCTCTTTTATGTATTTTGGAAGTCGCAAACGCGTCGTGCTTTGCCGCTTCAAAAGGGATGCGTTTGTTGGGAAGTTTGAGGAATTTTCAGCAAAATCGAGAGAATTTATGCTTTTACGACAAGAGCTCGCGCGCGGTTGTTGTTAGTAGTAGTAGTAGTAGTAGTACTGTGCTGCGAGAGAAAGAAAGTGGTTTTGAAGAAGGTGGCGTCTTTCATCAAAAGAAGTTGGCAAACTTTTCCGCGAAGGACGCCCCGTCGTCTTCTTCTTTCGCCTCAACGGCAGTGCCGCCGCCCTCGTCTTTCGTTTTCTTTCCTACTTCTAAATTTGTTTCTCGTCTAACTTCGTTTTCTTTTTCTCGGACGTCGTCCTCGTCCTCGTCGTTTACGTCGTCGTTCGAAAATATGAAAGCAAACATCGCTCGGTATTTCTCGATGCTTTCGTCGAAGGATTGAATCTTGGATTCGAGCGAAGCTTTCTCCGTTCGCAAAAAGTTCGAAGCTTCTTTGAACGCGACTTCGTATTCGGAAAGTTCGGGCGTTTCTCCGTCGAAAAGACCCGTCATGAGCTTTGGCAGTTTGTTCTCGAGAGTTTTGAAGGCTTTGCGTTCGGCGTTGAGTCTGGTGGCGCGAGCCGGTGTTGACGACGAGGAGAGAAGAGATTCTTTCTCGTCGGCTTCGACTACGAGACGAGCGACGAGCGACGCTTCTTTTTGTACCGCTTGTATCATGTCGTTGATTTTCTGACTGCTGGTACTGTTGGTACTGCTACTCGTACCGACGCTTTCACTCGCCGTTGTATTATTCGTTTCTCCTTCCTTCTCTTTCATCTTCTTCACCAAAACGGATTGCATCTCGCGCTGTCGCGCTTTGGCCACAGCAATAGATGTTCTCATTTTGTTCCCGCTACTGCTACTGCTGCTGCTGCTACTCCTACTCCTACTGCTGCTGCTGCTATTGCTGCTATTACTTTCATCATCCACACCGTACTTCTCGAGATATTTTTTCACGTTGTTTCTTTGATACACGCAAAAGAGTAAATCGCCGAGTAAACCTCCAACCAAAGGAGCCGCTCCGTTCCCGCCGGAAACGACAAACGAGAAACCAAGCAAACCATTTGAAATTCTTTCGCGCCAATTGTCGATAGTCGAACGAACGTTCATGTTGTACATCGCGGATTCAATCGCCAACTCTTGCGGCTCCAATTTTTCGCCTCTCTTCTTCTTCGCCTCGATGTTCTCCGTGGTGATCTCTTCCATTTTTTCCTTCCCGGTGATTTTATCTCGCGTCACCACGTACGCTCTCATCCCGGGCGCTCTCTTCTCTTTTTTACCTCCTGCTTTTTCACCGTCGGCACCGCCACCGGCGCCAAAACCCTTTCTTCGATAACTTTCATAAAAAATCATCGCCTCCTTACCCAACACCGTCGCCGCGAGCGCGAGCCATTTAGTTGTATTTTCAATCTCGTACACCTCAAAACCGTACTCAACGCCTCTTTCCGTTATCCACGTGAATAAAAATCCAAGCGTGAAAACGCACGCGAACGAGTCCGCGACGCGTGCAACAGAGGCGACGATGGCGTCTTTATAAAAAGGCATGTTCAAGCACGGGTTGTTCAACGACGCTTCTTTCGCGTAATTGGACACCGCGGTCCTCAGCGAAGGCGCATCGGACGCATCGGAAGAAGAAGAAGAAGTGCTTGTTTCGCTGGGAAAAAACAGATTCATAATCGCAAAGTCGATCAAAACCAACGGCATCGCGCACGCGATCCCGACGCCAACCGCCGACGAAACGCCGGTCCCGAGAAGCACGACATCCCCGTCGCCTCCGCTCGCGCTCTCGCTCAAAAAACGAAACGAATCAATCACTTTCACGTTCAATAATAACCCCAACGCCGTCATCGCCGACCCTTTTATCGCGCCTTCCGTCACTAACAAGGATAAAAACAAGCTGTTCTGAAGCTTTTCAAACTTCTTGTTCTCCTCTTCCTCTTCTTCTTTCGTTTTCAGCCTTTCATCGGGACGACGACGACGACGGGGTCCTCCCGGCAGTATCGGCGCTCGACCGGCGGCGGCGGCTCCGCGAGAAAGAGATTCCGGCAGAGGAGGAGGAGTCTCCGCCTCCTTTCGCGCTTCTTTCTCCTCCTTCTCGGTTGAATCATCGTCCTTCTCTTCTTCCTCCTCTTCGTCTCCGCTTCCTCCTTCTGTTCCTCCTCCTCCTCCTCTTCCGGACGACGACGACGACGACGAAGAAACCACGCGGACGCCGCCGCAAAACCCTCGCCGGGGAAACTTTCCAGCAGCACGAGGCTTGCTCGAAACAGTCGTTTTCGTTCGTAAACGCGTCGTCGTCTTCAAAACCGTCGTCCTCTTCGAAATCATCCCCGGGAGGAACGACGACACGACCGACCCGGTCGCGGGGAACGCGCGCGAATGCATTCGTATCCGCACTCTCTCACGTTGTTTCGAGCGTCGATTGCGTCGCACGAATAGCGCGCGCTAAAACGCGGCGAAGGAAAGAAGGGAACACAGAGACTCTTCCGCGACGAGGGATGCTTTCACCGAGGCTCTCGTAACGACGAGTGCGCGCGTGAGAAAGCGTGCGCGCGTTTGACGTGAGTGCGGTTTGAAATGCAATTTCCCTCACAAAAATGGATTTCCCTGAACGACTCGCGCGCGCATAAAAGTGGCGTTTGCCCCCGTGATCGTCCGAACCAAAACGCGCGAAAGAGTCGTCGTCTGTGTCGTCATGCCACCGAAAGCCTCTTTTAAGGAAGGTGTCTTTTCATCCGTGGTGGTTCGAGCGCGTCTGGAGGCGTTGGTGCCTTCTTTGGACGATGATGTCTCCGGGGTCGTTGTTTCTCTCGCGCTCGAAGTGGTGGTCGAGGAGGAGGAGGACACAAAAAGCGAGCGGGAAAGTCAATCGCGCGGGGTTTCCAACCGCTCTTTCGAGGAGAGAGAAGAACCGAACGAGGAAAAGAGGAAGATGTTTCTGTCCGCGCAGGATGAGAAAATTGGGCACTTGGAGGATCCGATTGCGTTCACGGAGGAGGATTTTTTACGACCAAAATTCGCGCATCGTCGTAGCCATCATCATCGCGACCACGGTGGTGGTGGGCAAACGCACCACGAACGGACGCAGTCGTCCTTGAATAACGCGACGACGTGTTCGATTTTGTCTTTGGAAGATTCCGCGTTGGATGCGACTCTTGGAGCGGAGGAAGCGGAGGCGCTCGCCGCGCGGGGGAGGATGTACGAGCGAAACACGGATTTGATGGGGGAGGAGGAAGAGGTGGATCCGAGGGTGGAAACCGCTTTGGAAGATTTGAACGATGCCGCGGAGGAAGTGAATAAAGCGGAGCAAGAGTACGATCGAGGGAAGCGGACGTTGAGAGAGGAGAAGGAGCGCGCGAGGGAAGCCGTGGACGGGATGTATAAACAGCTCGGCGGGGCGGTGAAGAAGGCGGTGCCGGCGTTGCACAAGAGGGCGGTGGCGAGTTTGTATCAGAATAGAAGTCAAGAGGCGATGATTGCGCACGCGGAGTGTTTCGATCACCACGAGAAGTGTAAGAAGACGGTATCAAAGTTGGAGAGGATGTTGGCAAAGACGCGCGAAGAGACGAGGGAAGAGGACGACGACGCGTCTCCTTCTTCTTCTCTTTCTTCTTCTTCTTCTTTTAGCAAAGATGAAGACGAGGAGGAGGATAATGAAGAAGAAACAGAAGAACGGATAGACGAAGACCACGGCGACGATAACCACAACCCGGAACTCGCAACAACCTCACCTTCCGCCTCTCCGAAAAAGAAGAAGAAACGGAAGAAGAAAAAACGGATGGACAAATCGAACCTCCGCCTGCTGGAAAAACTCTCCGAAGCCGTCGCCAACGTCACCGAAGCCGAACGCGTCATGCGCCGCGCCTTGCTCGCGCACGAAACCAACGCCAAACTCGCCATGGAAGCCGTCGACGAGTGCGCGCGCCTCTCCTCCAACACCAAAAACATCCGCGCGATCAAAAAAGCTCAGCGCTACTTTGCGATAAAAAAAGAAGGCGAAGACGCGATCGAAAAACTCGAATCCTCGGTGAAGGAGATGCGCGCGAAACTAAAAACGTGCAAAAGCAGGTACGGCGAATGTTTAGAACAATTAAACGCCATCAGCAAAGAAATACACGAAAGAAGGGAGCTGGAGAAGAAAACAAAGGCTTTGAAATTGATGAAGAGTAGTGCTAAATAGAGAAAAAATCGACGGAGAGCGCCTAATATGCGCGCGACATAGGACGAAGAAGGCGAAGAAGAGAGAGAGAAAGAGAAAAAGAATGTACAAAAAGAGGAACGTAAAATGGGCGTAAACGTATCCGCAGTCGATCATCACATCACCTTTAGCCGTTTGTAAAAATAGAACACCATTTTTTATTCCGCTTCGTTCTTTGCCTCTTGTTGTTTTGGATAAAAGTTGGATAGGTCAATTCAGACTATAAAAAACCTCATTACTCCCGCTGCTACTTTTGTGCTTTATATCTCGAAGCGCGAGCAAAAAGACCCCCCCACGCGCGCCGTCGTTGCTTTCGCTCTTTCCTCGTTTCGAAACGCGCGAAAAGTCGGACGGAGGCGACGATCATGGCGGCGAGAGGAGTCGAAGGAATGATGCATTCCAACGGCCAATTGGAACAAAGAGCAGTTGGGACGACGACGACGAGAAGGAGAACGAGAACGAAAACGAGAACGTTTTTCGGGAGGAGAATGAGAAAAAGCCTCGGGAGAATATCGGCGACGTCTTCTTCGTCCGTCTCGTCTCCATCTTTCTCCGAGCGCGATCGTGTGCTCGTGGTGGAACAGTTGAAGCCTGCGGAGACTTTGGCGGCGACGAGCGGACAAAGAGCTGAAAATTGTATCGTCCAAGCGCCTTCTTCCCATTTGGACGCGCCTCCGCGGCCGCCACCGTTAGTGGTCGCGTCCTCGACGTCGCTCTCTATTACGGACCCACAAATCGTGTCGACTATTCTCCAAGCGTTCGCGCTCTTTGCGTTTGGTGGTTTTCTTTCGCTTTCTGAGACTGCGCTGACGACGTTGTGGCCGTGGAAAATCAAAGAGCTCGCCAACGAGGAAGGGCCGTCGTCGCCGTTTTACGCGGTGCAACAAAACGTGACTCGGTTTTTGACGACTATATTGATTGGGAGCACGGTGAGTTCGATTTTAGCGACGGCGATGATGACCGAGGCGATCGTGAAGGTGTACGGGGAGAAGGCGATTGGTCTGGCGACGATTGCGATGTCGGCGTTTGTTTTGTTGTTTTGCGAGATTGCCCCGAAATCGATCGCGGTGCAGCACGCGTTGGTAGTTGGGAGGTTAGTAGTGACGCCGATTCGGATGATGTCGACGATTTTGTACCCGTTGGGAAGGATATGCACTGCCATCGTGGATTTTGGGTTTCATTTGTTTCGGATACAAACGAGCGCGGAGCCATTTGTTAGCGAAAACGAGTTGAAGTTGGTATTGAGCGGAGCGATGGAGTCGAACTCGATCGAAGCGAGCGAGCAGTCGATGATACGGAACGTTTTGGATTTATCGAATACGCCGGCGAGGGAGGTGATGACACCTTTGGTGCAAATTTGCGGCATCGAAAGCAAAGCGACGTTGGAAAATTTGAAGCAACTTTGGAGGGAGGAAAAGTATACGAGAGTGATTGTATTCGACGAGCGAGTCGATAACGTGGTTGGTATTGTAAACGTGCTATCGATAATTGAAAGTGAAGATTCTAAATTGGACGATACAATTGAAACAATTATGGATAAAAACGTCTATTTCATTCCCGAGTCGATGCCGGTGGAGAAATTGTTGAGCGAGATGTTAAGGAGAAAGTATCACATCGCCGTCGTCGTAAACGAACACGGCGGGACCATCGGGCTCGTGAGTCTCGAAGATTGCATCGAGGAAATCGTTGGCGAAATATACGACGAACACGACGACGACGAGTGGGGAGAGAATAAGGCGGACAGGGAAGATGAGTTTGAAGAAAACGACGCGAGGGGCAAAACTTTGCCGAGGTTTGTGAACGAGGTCGTGGAAGAAGAAGTGAACGGGAAAGACGTCATCGTCGACATCAACGTTGGCGGTACGAATAGTGGCAGCAGTAGTAGTAGCGATAATAATTATAACAACAACAACAATAGCGGTGATAGCGGCACTGGTAGAGCGTACGAAGTTGGGGCGAAAGCCGATATCGAAGAGCTCGCGGAGTATTTGGAGATTGATATTCCCAAAAGTCCTCTCTACGAAACCGCCGGAGGTTGGGTGTGCGATATTTTCGCACGAATTCCAAAAGAAGGCGAAACATTTTCGGTTTCTTACCCCGTCGTCCAAGGCGCTTCGGTTTCAACGCTCGCGTTGGCGTCGTCGTCGTCGTCGTCGAGCAGCAAGTTGTACGTGGACTACACAGACGATTCAGAGGAAATCGATGGTTTTGAAGGAAACGCGGACCATAAAAAGTCTGATTTTGATCTCGACGACGATTACACGTCTTCCTCCTCCTCGTCGTCGTCGTCATCAAACGGCGGCGTACCGGAACTGGTTTTGAGAGTCGCCATTGTGGAAGCTGACGAACGAAGAGTTTCCTCGATTAAAATTTCCATAGGCGACGAGAATAAGAAGCAGGAGAAACGGGAAGCGAGTAAAGGAATAAACGGTAGCAGCAACGATCGTCGAGGAATGAGTGGTATATCGACGTCTACCAAACGACAAGAACCGGTATCATCGTGATTTGTCTTCAAAAACATGTATTGAAAAAATTTAAAAATGTACGAGTTGATGTATTGTGAGTGTCTGCAAGAGAAAAACCTTATTACGCTTCTACCGCGCCGAATTCGATGCGAGAAACTGTCGCATCCTCGTCCTTATTCTGTTTCTCAACTGTATTCATTTCTTCTTTTGTCGTCGGCGACGACGACGACGACGACGACGTAGAAGAAGATTCTCCCAGTTGGCGTTGCGCTAACAGCCATTTTGTGATGCGAGAAAACAATTCGAGCGACGTCTTTTCTTCGAGGAAGTGATCGGTTCCATCGATCGTCCAACTTTCAAGCGAGGCATCTCCGCGGCACTGTTCATAAGTAATCACGTCGACGTTTACATTTTTCGGAGCTCGTCTTTGCGTAGCCTCGGTTGGGAGCGTAAATTTATCCTCGTACAAACGCTCGCTCTTGCACCCGAAAGCTGAAGAGAGAATCGACATCGAACGGGTAAACGACGGGAATTTAGTTCCGACGATATTAACTCCGCCTTCGATTGGCACTACGGTATCGCCCGTACCGTGCACGCCGAGAAAATTTGTCGCCTTTGTAGGTTTGCATTTGGATTCGTCGTAGAAAGAAGCGCCAGCGAATGACGCGATCCCGGCGAAATATTCAGGTTTTTGGCACGCTAATCGAGAAGCCATGAATCCGCCAGTAGCGATCCCAAAGACGTACACGCGACTCGCGTCGATGTTTGGATACGCCGCTTTCACCTTTTCGATCGCATCGACGATGTATTCCGCGTCGTTATTTTCATTCATTTTAGCAGCCTGTTCAAGATTGCAACAGGCGTCGCTCCCGCTCCAAGCCGCGCACTGAAATTCTGGTCCGATTCGAGACATCGTTGAATTTATCCAATTAGAAGTCAAACGGTCCGCGAGGTAATTATTAGCATCAGAAGCGATATTGCACAACGCGCAAGTTCTCGTCTTGTGCGGCGCGTCCAAAGGCATGTAGAGAAACTGATCTGAAGTGATTCGCTCGCGCACGCCAATTTGCGTCAGCGTTTGCCTTCTCTCTCCTCCACCACCAGGCGAGGAGCGCGCAGCGGTAAACGAATACAACTGCTGCGCATCGTCGCCGAGACAAAATCCGTGCAAGTAGACTACGAGCGGATACGATTTCTCAGCCGTAAAGTCTTTGGGTTTGAAAATCGACAGCGAAGTCGACACCGGCAACTCAACGTCAAGCTCAGACCTTGCGAATGTTTGCGTCTTCTTCGTCGTGGCATCATCCGCCGCCACTCCTTCGGCGCACAGAAGATAAAGCGCGACGATAAACGATAAGGAGAGAACGAAGGGGCGCATGATGATACTTTTGTAAGGACGAAGATGCGAATTTTTCCCTCTCGTATTTTTTGCCCTCGTAAAATCAAACTTTCTTAAAAAGCCGTCACACTACTAGTACAATTATTACAACTCGCTACCGCTCTCATTACTACTATCACTACCACTATTAATATCAACACCGCAGCTCTTGGTTCCACTTGCTAAGCATCCGACGTAACATCCGCCAGCCTCTTCGCCTTCGGTCCCGTCTGCGACGCGCCCGTAACAAAACTGACACTCTAAAGTTTCGTAATTCGGAATCAGCGTGACTGGCAAACCGACTTTTTCCGTGAAAAACGTCTCAGTCGGGATCTTACACACGTTTTTACACACCGACACGCACCCGGACTCCTCCAAAACCCGGCATCTCTTCACCAAAACGCCTTGCTTATACCCTTCCTGCTGACTTTTTCTCCCGGCAAAAACTGCCTCGAACGCGTTCGCCGGAACTTTGCTCCCCTCGCAGCTCTCTCTCGCGCGCGCCTCCAAAGGCACGTCGTTCACCTCCGCGTCGCCGACTAACCACGGTAAAATCAACGGCGTCACGAACGCCGCGTGCCGTCTCGCGAACCAGTCCGGAAACAATCTCAAAAACCAGCCAAACGCTTTCGCCGCTTTCGTAGGTATGAACGACTCGATGATCGCCAAACCGAACATGCGTTGCTCCTCTTCGCTCGCGGTTCTGGCAACCGCGCGAACGCACCGATTCGCAACGTCGCGTTTGAAATCTACTCCTCTTTTTTCCTCGTTAAAAAAGTCTTCTTCTTCTTCTTCTTCTTCTTCTTCTCCTTCGTTCAAAAACTTCGCCAAGCGGCTCGCGAAGAGCGATATCAACGCTTCGTCCAGGTAGGAATCTTTCCTCTCATTCTTCTGATTCTCCTTCTTTCCGTCGACGTTTTCTTCTCCGTTCTCCTCCTCCTCCGAACGTGGTTTCGGTGTGATCCATCGCCGTCGTTCTTTCCCCGATATCGATGCCGCTTCAGAGCCTCCTCCTTTCCCTCCTCCTCCTTCCGTCGACGACGACGACACGTTTCGCGGCAAAACCTTCGCCCGGGAGCGGGACGACGCCGTCGATGACTTTACTCTCCTCCTCGGCGAAGAAAAGAACGGAGAGGAAGAGGAAACCGCGCGCGGCAGCATGTCTTCTCTCTCCCGCGATGATTGGTTGATTTCACGATTGATCGTGCGGCGTGTCGCTTTATGAAGAAGAAGAAGAAGAAGAGAAAGAGAAAAAGATTTCGTCGCGAGCAGAATTTTACTAAGCAGAGAAAGAAAAGTCGTTACGGTTGATTTTAAGCCTTTGATGGATGCAATGTTTATGAGTACGTTGAGGGATACTCTGTTGTCACTTACTGGCTTTGTAGAGTGTTTGGAAATAGTTCTCCCCACGCAAAGCGCTTCCTAACTATTGTTTTTTCTTGAACCAGATTTGGTGCGTCGTCGTCTGCGAGATGCCATCCGAGATGTTGTCATCGTCGCAGAGATAGTTTCCAGATCCGATGTGCCAAAGGTTGT
>Ga0233450_10004076_pt1 | contig 13408 bp, 10 predicted proteins | sample 011ome_30_FD_189956 | JGI IMG/M metagenome (GOLD analysis project Ga0233450, IMG submission 189956) | Coastal salt marsh microbial communities from the Groves Creek Marsh, Skidaway Island, Georgia - 011501CT (spades assembly) | ecosystem: Environmental > Aquatic > Marine > Intertidal zone >... | reverse complement strand
CACGCCACGGCAAACCATTTGGTCGTCAGGCCCGGCGGCGGGAACTGATAGGTGCGATCTTCGGTTGTGAAGGCATAAAGAAAGATCAGGAGGATCGGCAGGTGCAGGAACAGAAGGCCGCCGATGGCCGCGGCTGTCAGGCCTTTTGAGGGACGTGCTTCAGAGTGCATCGAAGGCCCCTCCTCTCTTGGCGAGCGAGAGATAGACCAACATGATCAGGATCGGCACGACCGCGAAGGCGGCGGCAAGCGGGATGTTTCCGGCGGTGCCCTGAAGCTGGTAAACGGCTTGGCCGATGAAACGGGCCGAGGTGCCGATGATCTGGGGGATGATATAATCGCCCATCGTCAGCGAGAAGGTAAAGATAGAGCCGGCGATCACCCCCGGCATGGCGAGCGGCAAGACGACCGTGCGGAAGGTCTGACCGCGGCTGGCGCCAAGATCGGACGAGGCTTCGAGCATCGAAACCGGCACGCGTTCGAGCGAGGCCTGCATCGGCAGGATCATATAGGGCAGCCAGACATAGACGAAGACGAGCCATGTGCCGATGAAGGAGGTCGAGAGCGAATTGCCCCCTACACCTGGTAGGGCCAGCACCGCATCGAGCAGGAAGCCGAGGCCGACGCTCTCGGCGGCCCATGTGATGATGCCTTCCTTGGCGAGGATCAGCTTCCACGCATAGACCTTGACCAGATAGGACGACCACAAGGGCAGCATGATCCCGAGATAAAACACCGCCTTCCAGCGGCCACGGGCATAGCGGGCCGCGAAATAGGCGACGGGAAAGCCGATCACCGCCGAGGCCAGCGTGACCGAAGCCGACATGGTGAGGGTGCGGATGATGATGTCCATATTGGCGGCGCGAAAGAGCTCGCCATAGGTCTTGAGGGTGAACTCCTCTACGACGACGCCGGAAAACTCGTCGATCGAATAGAAGCTTTGCAGAAGAAGCGCCCCGAGCGAGCCGAGATAGACCACCCCGAGCCAGAGAAGCGGCGGGGTGATCAGGAGCAGAAGCAGCACGGTCGGGCGGCGCCAGAAAAGCGCGCTCAGCCGGTCGGCCATGCCGCGGTTCGGGAGGATCGCGCTGCGGCTCATGATCTGCTCATGACGTGAAGGGCCGAGGTCTCGAAGGTGATCCCCACTTCGGCGCCAGTCTGCGGCGCGGCCTCGCCGGCCGGAACCAGCGCGGCAATCTCGGTCTCGCCAACCATGACACTCACCCGGCTGCCCGCGCCGAGATAGCGCTGCGCCGTGACCGTGCCATTCATCTTGCCTTTGCCCGCGGCCACGAGGCGGATCGCCTCGGGCCTCAGGCTCGCCCATGAGGATGCCCCGCCAAGCTGAGCCGTGAGTGATGGTGGCAGGACATTCGATGAGCCGACGAAATCGGCGACAAAGGGGGTCGAGGGGCGGTCATAAACCTCGGCAGGCGTGCCGATCTGGGCGATCTTGCCCTCGTTGAACACGGCCAGTTGGTCGGCCATCGAAAGGGCCTCGTGCTGATCGTGAGTGACGAAGACGAAGGTGATGCCGAGGCGCTTTTGCAGCGCCTTGAGCTCGTCCTGCATCGCTTCGCGCAGTTTGAGATCGAGCGCACCGAGCGGCTCGTCGAGAAGAAGAACCCGCGGCTCATTAACAAGGGCGCGGGCCAGAGCCACGCGCTGACGCTGGCCGCCAGAAAGCTGGCCGGGCTTGCGGTCGCCATAGCCATCGAGTTTGACCAAAGACAGCATCTCTTCGGCCTTGGCATAGCGTTCGGCCTTGCCGACGCCCGCCACCATCGGGCCGTAGGCGACGTTGTCGCGCACGTTCATGTGCGGAAAGAGGGCATAGTCCTGAAAGACCGTATTTACGCTGCGGCGGTTGGGGGGCGTATCGCTCACGTCCTGACCAAAAATGCGGATCTCGCCCGCCGTGGGCTTTTCAAACCCCGATATCAGCCGCAGGCAGGTTGTCTTGCCCGAGCCCGAGGGGCCGAGCATGGCGAAAAAGCTGCCTTCAGCGATGGAAAGATCGACGGCGTCAACCGCTTTCACCTTGCCGTAGTGGCGCGAGACTTTGTGGAACGTAACTGCGTCGGTCATTTCTCATCCGTGCGGCCCCGTGGGGGGCCGTCGTTGAATTTGCGAGGGGAAAGTGGCCCCGCCCTTCAGGGCAGGCGGGGCCAGTACCAGTGAGATCAGCGGCCGCCGATCACACCGATATAGTCGGAGACCCAGCGATAGTAGGGCACGCATTCGCCTTGGCTCTCGCACTGGCTGACCGGGGTCGTCCAGAAGTTGATCTTCTCGAAGTCATCAAGGCCGTTGGCCGTGCAGCCCTCGGCGGTCTGCATACCCGAGCCATCAGTACAGGCCGACAGGACAACCGGATTGGCACCGAACCAGACCGACAGGTCGGCCTGAAGGTTCGACGACAGGGTGTGCTCCATCCACAGATACGAGCAGGTCGGGTGCGGCGCATCGACGTGCATCATTGTGGTGTCGGCCCAGCCGGTCGCACCCTCTTCGGGGATCACGCTGGCAACGGGGAAGCCTTCGGATTGCAGGAGGCCCACCTGGAACGGCCAAGAGCCGGAGGCGACAACGCCCTCGTTCTTGAAGTCGTCCATCTGGATGAAGGCATCGTGCCAGTAACGGCCGACCAGCTTGCGCTGGGCGCGCAGAAGGTCGAGCGCGGCGGCATACTGCGTTTCGTTCAGTTCATAGGGCGAGGTGATGCCCAGTTCGGGCTGGTGCGCCATGAGATACTGGGCGGCGTCGGCGATGTGGATCGGGCCGTCGTAGGCCTGAACGCGGCCGACGTTGGACGAGCCGTCCGGCAGCGTCTGCTCTTCGAAAACAACGCTCCACGAGGTCGGCGGCGTGTCGCCGAAGGCCTCGGTATTGTACATCAGAACGTTCGGGCCCCATTGATAGGGCACGCCGTAGTGGACGCCATCGACCGTGTGCCACGGCGCATTCTTGAGACGATCATCGACATTGGCCCAAGAGGGCACGAGATCGATGTTGACCGGCTGGACGCGCTTGCCGGCGACAAGGCGCAGCGAGGCGTCGCCCGAGGCGGTGACAAGGTCGAACCCGCCTTCGTTCATCAGCGCGACCATCTCGTCCGAGGTGTTGGCGGTCTTGACGACGACCTGACAGCCGGTGGCCTCTTCAAACTTGGTGACCCAGTCGAACTCGGCCATTGTCTCGCCGCGCTCGATATAGCCCGGCCAGGCGACGATGCTCACTTGGCCTTCGGGGGTTCCGAGCGAGGCGACTTGTGCCAGAGCGGGGGTGACGGCCATCGCGACGGCGACGGCGGTAGTGCCCATAAGTCGAATTGATTTCATCTTTCTACTCCCTGTCGATCCTGGCCGCTTTTCGCCGCGGCCATAGGTAATCGCCGCCACGATAGGAGTCGCTCGAGAAATCGCAAATTCAAAACGCAGAATGGGGATATCGGATTTTCCGATAGGTCAGCAAAGGCAGGGAAATCAATGGTTCGGGATCGCGCTTTGTGCCGAGCGGACGAAATTCAGCGCCGGTGGCGAGAGGGGCGCGCCCCGCCGCCACGCGAGGCCGACCTGTACATTGGGCAGATCGCCCGAGACGTCGCGAATCTCGATCCGGTCGCCTTCAAGCGACCACGGGCGATAGACAAGGCCCGGCAGGATGGCGATGCCCGCGCCTGTGGCGACGAGGCTGCGCACCGCTTCGACCGAGCGGGTGCGGAAGCTGATCTCGGGACGCGAGGCCATCGCCCCCATAAGCTCGCGCGTGCTTTCCTCGATCTCGTCGACCATCAGCTGGATGAGCTGCTCGCCCGCCAGCTCTTCAAGCTCGATCGCCTCTTGCTGGGCCAGCGGATGGCCGAGCGGCAGCCAGAGGCGATAGGGCGAAACCAGAAGCGTCTCGACATGAAGGGCGAGGCGGTCTTTGACGGAAGAGGTCAGAAGAACAGCCACGTCCAATTCGCCGCCGATCAAGAGGTGTTGCAGGTATTCACCGCTGTCCTCGATTACGTTGAGATCGACCTGCGGATAGGCGCGGCGGAAGCGGGCGAGAAGATCGGAAAGGACATAGCCCGCGACGAGCGATGTCACGCCAAGCGAGAGGCGGCCGGTGGCCTGTTCGGCCTCGTCGCGGAAAGCGTGGCGGGCGCCGGCAACGTCGGAGAGGATCTGGCGGGCGTGGCGCAGAAAGGCCGAGCCCTTGTGGGTGATCTCCAGTCCCCGCGCTTGCCGCTCGAAGAGGGTCACGCCGAGATCATCCTCAAGAGCGCGGATCGCCTCGGTGACTGAGGACTGCGAGATCGACAGCATCCGCGCCGCGCCCGAGACCGAGCCTTGCTCGGCGGCGGCGACGAAGAACTGAAGCTGGCGCAGGGTGAATGCCAAAACGGCCTCCGGTTGGGATGGCGCCAGTTGAACGGGATTTGCGGGGGGCTGTCACCCCCCATTGGAGGCTGAAATGAAACCGGGCCGCACGAGGGCGGCCCGGAGAGGATACATTAGATGATCATTCCTATCTGAGGGAGGCAGCACCCAAAGCGCATGGCAGGCAAGCTTCGCCCTGACCGTAGGTTTCAAAATCTTCAGCGCCCCAGACACCATCTCCGCCAAGGTCAGCCAGTGTATGGCGAAGAGTTGTCGACAAAAGCCGGTGGCGTGCCCCCACTGAGTGGTCCAGTTTGAATGTTAGTGCATGGTCGGCCTCTGGTCTATTGGCATGAAGGCTTCCGGTGCCGGTGGGCGATAGCCAAGCGCGCTATGGGGCCTGACAGTGTTGTAGTGGCGACGCCATCTCTCGATCAGGATCTGGGCTTCACACAGCGTTGTGAATACCTCGCCGTTCAGCAGCTCGTCCCGAAACCGAGAATTGAAGCTCTCGCAGTAGCCGTTTTCCCAAGGTGATCCTGGCGCGATGAAGGCTATTTTGGCACCCACTGCGCTGATCCAAGCTCGCACCTTCTTAGCAATAAATTCTGCGCCATTGTCGGACCTTATGAACTCAGGCGGGCCGCGCATGATGAACAGATCGGTCAGCGCATCGACCACGTCCACGGAATTGAGCCTGCGTTTGACTCGGATCACGAGCGCCTCCTTCGTGAATTCATCAATGATGTTGAGCGTGCGGAATATCCGCCCATCATGGGTTCGGTCCTGGACGAAGTCATACGACCAGACATGGTTCGGCCGCTCTGGCCGTAGCCGGACGCATGAGCCGTCGTTCAGCCAGAGCCGACCCTTCTTGGGTTGCTTTTGTGGGACTTTAAGCCCTTCACGCCGCCAAATCCGTTCTACGCGCTTGTGATTTACATGCCATCCACTGTTGTTCAGCATCCCGGTGATCATGCGGTATCCGTAGCGTCCGAACTCTTTCGTCAGCGCAATGATATCCTCGGTCAGCCGCGCTTCGTCTGGCAGGCCGCAAGGAACCTTGCGCTGTGTCGAACGATGCTGCCCGAGTGTGCGGCAGGCCCGGCGCTCAGATACGCCAAGGGTCTGCCGCACGTGATCAAGGCACTCACGGCGGCGGGAAGGGCTCAGAAGTTTCCCCGTGCAGCCTCGGTGAGGATCATCTTATCCAGCGTCAGATCCGACACCGCGCGCCGCAGCCGCTGGTTCTCAGTCTCTAGTTCCTTCAGGCGCTTCAACTGATCGCGGTTCATACCGCCATATTGCTTGCGCCAACGATAATATGTTTGAATCGTCACGCCGATCTGGCGCACCGCCTCGCTGATCGTCATGCCTTGCCCTTGCAGCACTTCAACTTGGCGAAGCTTCAGCACGATCTCTTCGGGTTTGTCTCGCTTTCCTGCCATCTCTGGTCCTCCTGAACGGGATAAGACTATCCCAGTTGGTGGACCACTTCAGTGGGGGCACTCCAAGATGGTCTTGGAACGACTCTCTCAGGGCTTTACGGATTTTCCAACCACAAGCAGCACCGCATAGTCCTGTTTGCTGCACCCTGTCACGGCGGGCATCACACCACCCGGCTCGACCGGAAACATCTGGGTGCTCGCGTTCATCGGCGAGCACGAGCCGCCCGCAACAGCGGGCGTATAGCGCGCCGAGCGACAGCCGAGGTGGGTAACGTCATGGATCGTTGCTTCCTTGTCGATTTCCCAGCGCATATGGCCGTCTGCGTCTGGGGGATAGACCGTCAGGATCGAGACAGCACTGCGATTGCCGGTGACGACATATTGGCCGGGCTCGAGCGGGAATGTCGGCGCTTCCATGATCCGTCCGTATTCTTCAAGCCACCAGTCGGCGGGATTGAATGTCCAGCCGGCCTCGGTGCGGCCACCCGGACCGATGTCTGTCTTGAAATCGCGCAAAAACACGCCGCGCGGGCCGGGATCGACGGTCCAGATGCCCCATGTCTCTGCGCCGGTTCCCCGCTTGGCATCGGGGTCGGCGAGGGCGGCGATATATTGGGTTGGGAAGAAGGTGACATTGGCCTGTGCGGCGGCTTGTCCGCCAGCGCCAAGTATCAGCGCGGCGGCAAAGAAGGCGTTTTTGATTCTAGAGAATGACATAGGGTTTCACCTTGGCGTTTGGTGGAAGATACTTCAGGCCGCGCCATCTGTCTCGTCACGTTCTCTTGACCTCTAGTGAAAATCGCGGCTCGGGGGGATGAGTTTGACGTTGCGCGGATGGCTGGGCGCGGGCGCCCCTGCCTGCCGAGCGCCATCAGGGGCAAGGCGCATCAGCGCATCTGTCCGGTCCTCCAGATGCTCGGCGATAATATGGATGATCTCCACATCCCGCTGCACAACCCCATGGATCACCAGAAGCCGCGATTGCATGACAGTCTTGCGGTAGCTCTCCATCACCTTGGGCCAGACCACAAGGTTGGCAACGCCCGTCTCGTCCTCGAGCGTGATGAAACAGACGCCCTTGGCCGTGCCGGGCCGCTGCCGGACGAGCACGAGCCCCGCCATCTTGACCCGCTGCCAAGGCCGCGCCGATTTCAGCGTCTCGGCGGTGATATAGCCCTGCTTGCCAAGGCTTTTGCGCAGAAAGGCCATCGGGTGCGCCTTGAGGCTGAGGCGGATCGTCTGGTAATCGGCCACCACCTGCTCGCAAACCGGCATCACCGGCAGCGGCACGGGGATTTCCTCGCCCTCGTCGCGCGTCTCGCGGAAAAGCGGCAAGTCGGGCGCATCGCGCAGCGCCTTGGCCTCCCACAGCGCCTGCCGCCGGTCGATGAAGAGCGAGCGCACCGCATCAGCCTCGGCCAGACGGCGGATCTCGGCGGCGCTGAGGCCGCCGCGCTCTTGCAGGTCTTTCACGTCGCGATAGGGCGCCTCGCGGGCGGCGATCAGGCGCTGCGCGGCCTCGGCGCGAAAGCCGGTGATCTGCCTCAGGCCAAGCCGCAAGGCAAAGCCGCCAGAGCTGCTGGCGGGTTCGAGCGTGCTGTCCCATTCGGAATAATTCACATCTGGCGGCCGCACCTCGACCCCATGCTCGCGGGCGTCGCGAACCAGCTGGGCGGGGGCGTAAAACCCCATCGGTTGCGAGTTTAAGAGCGCGGCGCAAAAGGCTGCGGGGTAATGCTTTTTCAGCCAACTCGAGACATAGACGAGATGCGCGAAAGAGGCGGCGTGGCTTTCGGGAAAACCATATTCGCCAAAGCCCTTGATCTGGTCGAAACAGCGGCGCGCGAAGTCAGGATCATAGCCCCGCGCCACCATCCGCCCGACCATCTTTTCCTCGAGCTTGCCGATCGTCCCCCGCGAGCGGAAGGTTGCCATCGCTTTGCGAAGCTCGTTCGCCTCGGCGGGGCTGAAGCGCGCGGCATCAATGGCGATCTTCATCGCCTGTTCCTGAAAGATCGGCACGCCAAGGGTCCGCCCGAGGATAGATTTGAGCTCGGCCGGATCATGCGGCGGGGCGGGGCTGGGGTAATCGACCGCCTCTTCGCCGCTGCGACGGCGCAGATAGGGGTGCACCATATCGCCCTGAATGGGGCCGGGCCGGACGATGGCAACCTCGATGACCAGATCGTAAAAGGTGCGCGGGCGCAGGCGCGGAAGCATATTGATCTGTGCCCGGCTCTCGACCTGAAAGACGCCGATACTGTCGCCGCGGCAGAGCATCTCGTAGACGCGCGGGTCTTCTCGCGGGGTGGTGGCAAGGGTGAGGGTTGTCCCGTAATGCGCTGAAATCAGGTCGAAACACTTGCGGATGCAGGTGAGCATTCCAAGTGCGAGGATATCGACCTTGAGGATGCCGAGGGCGTCGATATCGTCCTTGTCCCATTCGATGAAACTGCGCTCTGGCATGGCGCCGTTACCGACCGGCACGGTCTCGGTCAGGGGGCGCTCGGTGAGGATGAAACCGCCGACGTGCTGGCCCAGATGGCGCGGCATCCCGATCAGTTCGCGGGCAAGGATCAACGTCTTACGCAAGACCGGATCGCTCAGATCAAGCCCGGCCTCCTTGGCGTGCCCGCCATCAACGCTCGTGCCCCAGCTGCCCCAGACGGTCTTGGCCAGCGCACCGGTCACATCCTCGGACAGACCCATGACCTTGCCCACCTCGCGGATCGCCGAGCGGGGGCGATAATGGATCACCGTGGCGCAAAGCCCGGCCCGCTCGCGCCCGTATTTGCCATAGATGTGCTGGATCACCTCCTCGCGGCGCTCATGCTCGAAATCGACGTCGATATCGGGCGGCTCCTTGCGTTCCTCGGAGATGAAACGCTCGAAAAGAAGCTGGTGCTGGGCGGGATCGACGGCTGTGATGCCAAGGACATAGCAGACCGCCGAATTCGCCGCCGAGCCGCGCCCCTGGCAGAGGATCGGCGGGCTGGCCAGATCGCGCGCATAGCGGATGATGTCGTGGATGGTCAGAAAATAGCGGGCGATATCGAGCTTTTCGATCATCGCGAGTTCCTTGCGGAGTGTTGCCTTCACCTCGGCTGGAGGCCCGCCGGGATAGCGATCCTCGGCCCCCGCCCATGTCAGTTCTTCAAGATACTCCTGCGGGCTGCGCCCCCCCGGCACCACCTCGCGCGGATATTCATAGCGTAGCTCATCAAGGCTGAAGTGCAGCCGGTCCGCCAATTCGCGTGTGGCCCGCAGCGCATGCGGCCATTCGGCGAAGAGGCGGGCCATCTCGGCGGGGGATTTGAGGTGCCGCTCGGCGTTGGGCGCGATCAGCGGGCCGGCCTCGGCAATGGTAACTTTCTCGCGGATGCAGGTCATCACGTCCTGCAAGGGGCGGCGGGCGGCGGTGTGATAGAGCACATCATTGGTCGCCAAAAGCCGAAGGCCCGCTTGCCCTGCCAACCGGTCGAGCCGGTTGATCCGCGCCCGGTCGGTGCCGCGATAGAGATGGCTTGCTGCGAGATAGCCAAGCCCCGGCAGGCGGCGCGCAAGGCGCGGCAGCGCCTTTTCAAGCCCCGCAAGCGAGGGTGGTGGCAGGAAAATCAGATGCACCCCCGCCCCGAGGCCGGCAAGATCGTCGAGCGTCAGATCGCAAGCGCCCTTGGCCTGCCAGCCTCCTTCGGCATCCTGCATCTTGCCCTTCGAGAGCATCCGCGAGAGGCGGCCATAGGCTTCGCGGTCTTCGGGATAGGCGAGGAATTCCTCGCCGCTCAAAAGCTGCACCCGGCAGCCGATCAGGGGGAGCAGCGCGGCTTTCTTCGCCTCGACATGAAGACGCACCACGCCCGCCAAACTGTTGAGATCGGCGCAGCCGAGCGCATCATAGCCCAAAGCCCAAGCCTCTTGCGCCAGATCGACCGCATCGGAAGCGCCGCGCAGGAAGGAAAAGCAGGTGGCAAGGCCAAATTCGACAAACCCGGCGTGCGGGTTGGGCGGGAAATCCCCATCTTCCGGCAAGGTCCGGCGCGGAACGGCGTGATCGTTCTCAGGCATGAAGAGGGGGCTCCGCCCCCTCTGGCGAGACCTTGCTCATCCGAAAACCCCGTGCAGGAACCAAGCGGGCTCATGCCCGCGCCCATCGCCCAAGATCCCCTCGCGGAAGATCCAGAAGCGCCGTCCGCTCTGATCCTCGACCCGGTAATAATCGCGCAGGCGGGCGCCGGGGCGGTCGCGCCACCATTCGGGGGCGATCCGTTCGGGGCCGGCAAAGCGGGCAACACGGTGGGTGAGGCGTCGCCAGACGAACTGGGCCGGTGGGCCTTCGGGCACGGCATAAAGAACGCGCAGCTCTTCGGGCGGGTAAAGAAGGCGCAGGGGGCGCGGAGCGGCGGGTGTGGAGCCGGTCGCGGGCTTTGGATGGCCCATGGCGGCGGCCCAAGCCTCGGCGCGCTCGGGGATGTGGCTCGGGGCCGGATCGGGGCGGCGCAGGGCGCCGGGGCCGAGGCGGGCGGCGAGCCGGTCGATCAGGCGGGCCAGCTCGGCCCCGTCATCCTCGCGCCGGTCAAGGCGGGTCTGGATGGTGCGCAGGTCTTCAACCACCGGGGCGGCAAGGGTGATGAGATCAAAGCCAAAGCCCGGATCAATCCGCTCGAGCCGCCCCTCGAAGAGGCGGCAGAGGTGATCGGGATCGCGGCTGGCGCGGGCGGTGGCGGCGCTCACCGAGGAGACCTCGCCATCGGTGCGGTAGACGCTTACTGTCAGCCGTCGTGCGCCAAAGCCTGCCGCTGCGAGGCCGCCGCAGAGCTCGCGGCAGAGCTCTGGCAGCCAAGCGGTCGGATCCTGCACCGGCTCGGCGAGGCGGCTTTGCACGGCAAAGCGCGGCGGGTCTTCGCCGGCGCTGACCGGCTCGGCCAATCGCCCCATCATCTGGTCGAGCCTGAGGAGCGGGTTTTCCGCGAGGGGCGCGCGGGAAAAGCGGCGGGCGAGCGAGATGCGTGGCACGGCGGTGAGATCGCCAATGCGCCCGAGGCCCAGCCTTTGCAGCAGAAGCACGGTCTGCGGCGCAAGGCGCAGCGCCGCCACCGGCAGGGGCGCGACGACCTGCGCCAGCGCTTCGGGCGGGCAGAGGCCGCGCGGCGGGGCATAGCGGGCCAGCGCCCAGGCCGCGCCATGGGTGGGTGCGGTGGCCGGTGAGGCGCTGATCCCCAAGGTTGAGAGCTGTTCCTCCATCGCCCGCAGCATTGCCGCCTCGCCGCCCATGAGGTGATCGGAGCCGGTGGTGTCCATCACCAGCCCCGCCACCCCGCCCGCCGCAGGGGCGGGGGCGGAAAGGTCGGCGGCGGTCCAAGGGCACCAGCGCCGCGCCCAGAGAACCAGCCGCTCAAGCGCGGCGCGATCACCTGCGAGGTCGGCATAGTCGACGCGCAATTCGGGGCAGAGCGCCCGCATATCGACAACCCGCGCTCCGGCCGAGATACCCGCCTCTTCGGCGGCGCGGTTGGTGGCGTGGATCACTGGCCCGTGCGGGCCTTCGGTGGCGAGCGCTTGCGGGATGTCTTCGGGTGGGGCATCGCCCCGGCGGGCAAGGGCGCGCTGCCAGCGTTCCATGGCAAAGCGGGGCAGGTGGATTGCGGTGATCCGGCGGGTCAACTGCGGGGGCGGCGCTTCGCCGCGATCCGGCAATTCCGATCCGGCACGCCACTGGGGCCGGGCGCCGGAGGGGCGGTGGGCCGGGGTGGTGGGGGCAGACGGAAGTGGCAGCTTGCCTGCTTGGGTCATCGGGGCGGCTCAGGTCGGGGGCATCGGTCAGGCCCTTTGCTGCAGGGCTGGCGCTTCGTTCGCGGCGATGCCGTGTTCGAGGACCAGGCCCGTGGCCTCGGGGCGGGCGACCCATGTGCCGGTCCGGCTCCAGCGCGAGCGGAAGCGCTCGGCCTGCCAGAGGGGTGCGCCGGGCGCGCGCAGGTCGTCGGGCTCGGGCAGGGCGGGCAGGGATTTGACCCGCCAGCGATCCCGCGCGGCGCTGAGGCCCGCGCTCGCGGCGCGGCGGATGAGCCAGGCCGGAACCCGGTGCGCCTCGGCGCGCAGGGCAAGCCTTTTGGTCGCGGTGAAATCAAGGACCGCCGGATCGCCCCAGACCTCGCCGATCACCGCGCCGAGCGAGGGGCAGCGCAGCCCCTCTTCCATCGCCCAGAGCGCATCGATCGGGCGGCTCACCTCAATGTGCAGGATCTCGGTCCCTTCGGGCAGGCCAGCGAGATAGGGCCGCCCCGTTTCCCGCCGCGAGAGGCGATCCTGAATCCAGAGGATCGGTTTGCCGACCGGCCCGAGACGGGCAAGGACAAAGCCCACGGGCGCGGCGTCGATCACCGTCTCGGCGAAGACCTCGCTCAAGGTGGCCTGCGCCTCGCGCCGTGCGGGGCGGCCAAGGTCGCGCAGGATTTCGGTATGGGTTTTTGGGGCGGGCGGGGCGCTTTGCATCGGCGGGGCTCATTAAAATGTTCTCATTTTGTTCTAGTCTGGAATCGCCTCTCCGTCAAATGGTCCGAAGGCTTGCCCTGACCCAAATAGGCGGCGATAAGCCAAGGGGACCAAGGGGGACACGATGGACCTGACCGATCGCCGCACCGAAGCGCAGCGCCTCTTCATGGCAGGCGTGGCCGCAGCCGATCCCTATGACGCGGTGGCACGGGCGCTGGGCGCGGAAGCGCCCGCGCTGATCGTCGCCGTGGGCAAGGCGGCGCGGCGCATGGCCGAGGCGGCGCTGGCGGCTCATCCGGGTGTGCCCGCAATCGTTGTGACCAACTATGAGAACGCAAAGCCGCTTGCAGGGGCCGAGGTTCTGGCCTCAGGCCATCCGGTGCCGGATGAGAACGGCGCGGCGGCGGCGGAGCGGGTGATTGCCGCGCTTCAGACGGCGAAGGGGCCGGTTCTGGCGCTGATCTCTGGCGGCGGCTCGGCACTTCTGCCCGCGCCAGCAGAAGGGATCACGCTGGCCGAGAAGGCCGAGGTCAATCGCCTCCTCCTCGCCTCGGGGGCGGAGATCACCGAGATGAACCTCATTCGCCAGCAGCTCTCGCGTCTCAAGGGCGGTGGCTTTGCCCGTCTGGCCGCGCCGCATCCTGTGACCGCGCTGATCCTGTCGGATGTGATCGGAGATGACCTGCGCGCCATCGCCTCGGGGCCGACCACCGAGGCGCTCGGGGTGGCCGCAGACGCCATCGCGCGACTGAAGGCGCGGGGGCTTTGGGAGAAGGTTCCGGCCTCGGTGCGCGCCCATCTGGAGGCCGCGCGCCCGCCCGCGCCTTTGCCGCCCGTGACCAACCGGCTTGTTGGGTCCAACGGCCAGAGCCTTGCCGCGATGGCGGCCAACGCGAAGGGAGCCAAGGTCATCCCCGCGCCGGTCGTCGGCGATGTGGTCGATGCCGCCAAGGCGATCTGCGATGCGGCGGGGGCGGGGATCACGCTTTGGGGCGGCGAGACCACCGTCGAGATCAAGGGCACAGGCCTTGGCGGGCGCAATCAGGAACTGGCGCTGCGCATCGCGTTTGAGGCCGAGCGGCGCGGCTGGCCGGAGGGCTGGGTC
>Ga0233450_10004067_pt1 | contig 13419 bp, 7 predicted proteins | sample 011ome_30_FD_189956 | JGI IMG/M metagenome (GOLD analysis project Ga0233450, IMG submission 189956) | Coastal salt marsh microbial communities from the Groves Creek Marsh, Skidaway Island, Georgia - 011501CT (spades assembly) | ecosystem: Environmental > Aquatic > Marine > Intertidal zone > Salt... | reverse complement strand
ATCAAGGTTTCGATGGCACGGTCGTATTGGTGCATGAAGTCGAAGCACAGCGCGAGCTGATAAATGGTTCCGTCGTCCAATTGCTCGTCAAGTTCGCACAGTTTCAATATCGCTTCAGCCGCGTGCTCATAGGCTCCTTGCGCGAGATGTGCATCAATAATTTGCTGCAATATCTCCTCTTGATCCTCGGCACGTTGTAGGGCACTATCGAGCAGCTCTAAAGCACGCTCCGTCTTACCTTGATGCATAAACAAAGTGGCTCTAGCGATAAGCAGCTCTACGTGGTGATCGCTCAATCCTTCCATTTGCTGGAGCTTCGCCTGGGCTTTTGTAAAGTCTTTAGTAGCAAGGTCCAATTGGATTTCCTTGATTTTGAAGACTAAAGAATTTGGGTGAAGTAAAATGGAGAATTTGATGGCCGCAGCCATTTGCTCAAAGGATCCCGTATCGTAGTAATAGTTTACGATGGTTTCAAGATCTTCTACGTCGTAGTAGGGCTGGCGATCATTTTCGAATGCACGCTCGTAGGATTGAACTAAGCTATGTACCTCACGGTCCTCAAATCTCATTAGAGTGAAGTTACTCGGTATTGCGGTCCTTTTGAAGGAGATAAAATTTTAATCGCTCCACATATGAACACTGTTATTAACAAAACTCAAAATTGACCTAGTACGGTTGGTGCGCCCGAAAAGGCCAACTATCTTCGCTGTAAAACCATTTAACCATGACTTTAATCAAGAGTATATCAGGTATTCGAGGAACTATCGGCGGTGGAGCAGGTGATAATTTGACTCCTATGGATGCAGTGAAATTTGCTGCGGGCTATGGTGCTTGGCTGAAAAAGAGACATGGTGCATGTACCGTAGTTATTGGTCGCGATGCACGCCCTTCTGGTCAAATGATTGAAAATTTAGTGGTTTCCACACTACAAGGCTTGGGCATAAATGTGATCAACACCGGTTTGAGCACAACGCCCACGGTTGAAATGCTTGTGCCGAGGTACAACGCACAAGGTGGCATCATTTTAACAGCCTCCCACAACCCCAAACAGTGGAATGCACTCAAGTTGTTGAATGAAAAAGGCGAATTTGTGAGCGGTGCGGATGGTGCAGAAATCCTTGCGCTCGCAAAAAGCGACGAAATAACCTTTGCTGAGGTGGACGATTTAGGTACGGTTACTGAAGATACAGACGGACTTCAATGGCATATTGATCAGATACTAGCGCTGAGCTCCGTTGATGTAACACTGGTTGCCGATAAGAAATTCAACGTGGTGATCGATGCCGTACACAGTTCAGGTTCAGTAGCCATTCCAATGCTCTTGGACAAGATGGGCGTGACCTACACTAACTTATATCCTGAACCAACGGGTCAATTCCCTCACAATCCAGAACCCCTTGAGAAACACTTGACCGAAATAATTACCGAGTGCGCCTCCGGCAAGTACAACATGGGGATCGTAGTAGATCCTGATGTAGACCGCTTGGCTTTTGTTGATGAAAAAGGGAAGATATTCGGCGAGGAGTACACGCTTGTCCTCGTTGCAGACTACTTATTAGAACACACACAGAGCCATGTGGTAAGCAATATGAGTTCTTCCAAAGCCTTGAGAGATTTGGCCGAATCTAAGGGCTCAACCTATTCGGCCTCTGCCGTGGGCGAAGTCAATGTGGTAAATGAGATGAAGGCCACCAATAGCGTGTTAGGTGGAGAAGGCAATGGAGGAATTATTTTACCCGAATTGCATTACGGTCGTGATGCATTAGTAGGTATTGCACTTGCCCTTACTCATGTAGCGAAAACAGGAAAGACCTTAAGTGAATTGAAAGCTTCATACCCACAATATTTTATGGGTAAGCAAAAAATTGAGCTCACTCCCGGACTTGATGTCGATGCCCTTCTTGCAACTATTGCGGGTCAATACCAGCACGAAGAATTAAGTACTATCGATGGTGTAAAAATCACTTGGTCAGACCGTTGGGTTCACATGAGAAAGTCAAATACGGAACCTATCATTCGAATCTACACGGAGGCACCAAGTACGGCCGAAGCCCTGGAATTGGGGGAGCGATTCATCCAAGAACTTGAAGCTTTAGCCAAATAATCTGAAATATCGCGTTTCGTTCTATCTTTGAGGGGAACACTTACTACAGAACCACCATGGGTGTAATATTCTTAGACAACGCTGCCACAACTCCGCTAGAACCTCGTGTCAAGGAGGAGATGATTCGAATGATGGAGAACTTCGGTAACCCATCTTCGACCCATATCAGTGGCCGAGGTGCCAAGGTGGAGGTAGAGGTGGTTCGCAAGCGTATTGCGCAGACTATTGGAGCACAACCCAGCGAAATCTTCTTTACTTCAGGAGGTACTGAAGCCGATAATATGGCCCTGTTTTGCAGTGTTCGTGATCTAGGCGTGAAACGTATCATCACTACGACCATTGAACACCACGCAGTAGGTCATCCCGTAGAGTTTATGGTTGAGCGCGGTGAAGTAGAAGCTGCATACCTCTCCGTAAATGAACATGGAGATATCGATTTGAATGAACTTGAAGCGTTGCTCAAGCAGGGGCCAAAGACTTTGGTCTCGCTCATGTTTGCAAACAACGAGATTGGCAACTTGAATCCCGTAGACGAAATAGGGGCCTTGTGTCAACAATACGATGCGCTGTTCCATTCAGATACCGTTCAGGCCATGGGGCACCTTCCCATTAATGTGAGTGAGACGCCTTATGATTTTTTGACGTGCTCGGCGCATAAAATCCACGGTCCTAAAGGCATTGGTTTTGCTTATGTACGCTCAGGTCTAAAGATCAAACCATTGATTCAAGGCGGTGCACAAGAACGCAATATGCGTGCTGGAACAGAGAATACCATTGGGATTTGTGCTTTGGGTAAAGCCTTTGAGATTGCCACCGCTGAGATGGCTGAGGACCAAAAGAAGGTAGAGGCTCTAAAGCAACATATCATCGATGAGGTTCAGGCTATTGTTCCAGGAGTTCGATTCTTTGGACGTAGTTCGGAATTGGACAAAAGCTTATATACCGTATTGTCCATAGCCTTTCCTAAATCTAACAATGACATGCTCACGTTCTCTTTGGATATGAAAGGCATTAATGTTAGTGGGGGTTCCGCCTGTACTTCAGGCTCAAATCAGGGCTCACACGTGATACGTGCGTTAGGAGATTGGACGTCTGAATATCAGCCTGTTAGAGTTTCTTTTAGTAAGTTCAATACAAAAGAATGTGCAGAGGGGTTCCTCAATGCTGTTCGTGAAATCTACGCGGTTCAAGAAGAAGCGTAATTAGCGCGTCACTGTAAAAGTACCCATACGCACTTCCTCACCACCAGTGAATCGGTACGAATAAACGTCCTGAGGTACAGGTTTACCATTAAATGTACCATCCCAGAATTCTTTGAAAGGATCCTCACTTTTAAAGACTTCATTACCCCAGCTGTCGTAGATGACGAAAACAGGATCTTCAAGACAGCTATTACCAAATATCTTAAAGCTCTCATTAATGTTATCTCCGTTTGGAGTAAAGGCAGAAGGGATGAATAATCTACCGTCTATTCGGACAATGTCCGTAAGGAAATCAAAATTATAGTCGCGATTACAAGTAGTATCAGTAATCGTAAGTGATACGCTTTCTAATCCTGATTCTGGATACCTAAATGTTGGAATCATACCAGAATCGGGAGTGCCGCTAAAGTCCCAATTAAATATCATGGTACTATCTACATTTGTATAAATAACATCAACACCTCCGTACCGACAACTGTCCGTAAAAACATCCACGGTGGGTACGTTTGTATCGTTATCAAATTCAATTATATAATCAGTTTGGGTAGTTTCATCACAGAAAGAATCACGCGCGGTGACAGTGGTGATAAATGTGCCCGTTGATGTGTAACTATGTAAGACTTTTTGATCTGTTGTCACAAGTGTGTTTCCATCTCCAAAATCAAATTCATAAAAATCTGCGTCACCAAGGGTTTCTATGAATTCTACTTCTTTGAACAAATCACAACTAACATAAACAGGTGTCCAATTTGAAGTCGGAAAATTTGCGGTATCATGTTCGATTTCAAAATAAATGGTATCGCCGCGATCACAAATTGTATCGAAAGCTACGAACATCACTTCATAGGTTCCCAATGTGTCAAATGTTACGAGTGGCGAAGCCAGATTAGATGTGGATCCTTGACCAAAGTCCCAAAAATATGTATTCGTATTTTCGCTCGTACTACCATCGAATTGAAGGGTTAAAGCGGAGCAAGAAGTATCTGGTACAGTGGTCCCTGCGACAGAACTATATCCCGTGAATGTTGACCATTTGGCAACTGTACCAGTCTCAAAGTCCAATTTAATTACGCCAAGGTTGCAATTACTGCTGTTGTTTGTTTGTGAGAAAGCACCTGGAGTGGTAGGGAGGTCATTGTTACCCCCGCACCCGGCACAGACTGCCTGATAAATCCTACCTCTATCGTCAAATCGCGAGGTTCCGCCGTCTACGTGCTCAGCACTGGATGGCCCTCCGAAATATGAACCATATTCGAAACTGGTAAAGTTTTTACCAAGTACCATAAAGTAGAAATCTGATCCATTTGATGTTGATTGTAAGGCGCTGTCGCTGATGGGTAATTGATCCACGGATGTTGGGGCGTAACCAGAATTTGTCGATCCACCCCACCCAGAAAGGAGAATATTCAAGCAGTCATCAACATTGAATGCAGTAGGCACTAGATTTACAGTCCCCTGAGGAGATCCGAATGCAGTAGAAGCGAGACTAGTAGTCAAGTCTGCACTCACTTTGTGAAGAAACTGTTTTCTATATTGAGGTGTTCCCCACGCACCAGCAGTAATTGGATAGTTTCCAAAAGTTTGGCCAAAGACAAAAACATTACCGAATTTGTCTATATCCATAATAAATGTCTGATCGTAACTCGATGTACCTACATACGTACTCTTAATCAATGCTCCAGTGCTTCCATTAAACCTTGCAATGAAGCCGTCCTCTGAAGTACCTTGTTTACTAGCTTTATATGCTCCGGTAGTTAAAGGTAAGTTGCTGCCTTTCGTTCCGCCACATACATAAACATTGTTATCCTTTACTTTGATACTATATCCAGCGTCGTCACTTGTGCTCCCATAATAATTACTCCACAAAAGAGCAGTCCCAGAAGAATTAAGTTTACAGACCACGGCATCTTGTCCACCCGCTTTAGAACAGCTTGAGCAGTTGGTAGAAGGGAAATTTGTGCTTGTTGTGGAGGCTGTGATGTATATGTTGTCGTTTTCATCTACAACAACTTCGCCCCTGGAGGCGTCTCCATAATTCCTTATGATGCCCATATTTATACCGTCATTACCCGATCCGCCGAGGTATGTTGAACTTAAAAGAGCAGAACCCGACGCATTAAATCGAGTGATAAAAATATCTGAATCTTCAAAATTATAACTATTGACATTCACCGTGGATCCTCCGGCGTTGGAAGTTTGGATCCCATTCAGTGTAGGAAAGTTTGTAGAACCAGTGGTACCCATTATAATGAGCTCACCATTTGAATTTACAACCATGGAGTGGGGATGGTCGCTTTTTGTTCCACCGAGGTAGGTCGCATACAATAAAGTATTTCCATTCGGATTAAAGACACTAACAGTAATATCAGGTGCAAAAGATTGGATGGGACCACTAGTACTATTGAATCCAGTTTGATAAGCTCCTATTGTACTGACATAACCGGTTGCAAAAGCCACTCCACCACCGTACAATCTTCCTTGTTCATCATATGTTGCTGTAAATCCCCAATTATCAGTTAGTGAACCGCTAAAAGAGGTGAAAATTAACTGTGGGTCGATGACGAGGCTATCAAGGGTGTATGCAAGGGGCTCAACACCGAAGGAAATTTGTCCATTGGACAATTCGTACCAACTTCCGAATTCCACCCGTTTGCCATTTTTCCAGCCCCATGAAACAGGACGAGATTCATAGAAATGACCAACAGAGGTGTGGATCACCAAATTACCTTCTCCGTCGATTTGTATCGAGGAGGCACCGCGATAGGTCCATTTGACATTATCTATTACCTCGGGATTGCTTAGGTGCCAATCGTATTTTAATTGTCCTTTATACGTGTGAAATTTTAGTTCAGCATCTAGGTATAAGTTTGAATACTTGAGACTTCTATAAGGTTGTATACCAGAGCGCCATTTATCGGGGTTATCGCCTAAAAAATAATTGTGCTTAAACTCAGTGGGCTGAAAACCGTTTGGCAGATTTTTTGATGCGCCGATAAATTCCAGTTCAACTACATGGAAGTTAATAGTGCTCTCATGGTGTGATAAACCTGCTTGGTGCATATCATGTCCGTGAAGATCTTCAATTTGTGCAGCATCTTTAAGTACTACCTGTATACTATTTTCTTTAAAAAAAAGAGCCCCGTATTTCAGCGGCATTTTATGCGTAAATTCTCTATTCCACTGGCCTTCATTAGGAATGAATAGTGCCTCTTGTCCAAAAGTATTGGTACAAAAAAGCGTTGCAATTAAAAAGCTCCAAAGGGATTTCCGCATGTTTCTAAATTAACCAAAAAGTATGCCTATTCAATAAGTATACCCGCGAGAATCTGTTTTGTTCTTCCGTTCTGTAAATAGAAGAGCTTTTGTTCTCTCCCTTCCTTTAATTGTAGGCGCTTTCGAAGTTCTGTGGCGGTAATCTTTGATCCTATTGATTCTATAGCGTACGCACCCTCTAATCTTACTTTTTTTAACGATGAAAAGCTCGATTTTATTTCGAATACCTTGTAAAAAGAATTAGGGCTGGGGAGCCTATGACTAGTATATAGGGTTCCAAATATGAGTCTTTCCCAGTCTAATTTTTGGGCGAGAAGGGCATGTAAACTGCTTTTGTTCAAGCCCGGGGAAGGTTGGATTATATACTTTTTGACTGTTTGTACCGGCTGAATGATAGAAGGTATATGACTTCCCGAAATCGAAGTTAAGCTCTCTGCTTCAATCAATGTAATTGCTACTTCAGTGGACTTTTCGTTTCGTTGAATTGTGAGCACCTCTTTGCATTCGCCTTGGTACTGCACAATAACAAGCTCGTGAAGGTTCTCAAGTTCCTGCATGCAAGCTGTAAGATCGAGCATGGGGCTGTGTTTCGCAACTACACAAGCGGACAGGTTCAGCAACTCTTTTTGCAGTTCGATCAGATTCGGGGTTCCCTCTGCGATACTGAAGGTTTTTTTATTCGAACTGCGTCTATCGGGATCCAAATACACGGTGAGTTCGTTTGAAGCGACATTATGTTCTGATATCCAAATTTTTAACTTACCGATATCAAAGGCTCCAGAAATGATATCTGCTGCGGGTAAATTGTGTTTCAACAGACGAGCGAGCGAAGGGTTCTGTTCAAAACACAGGTGCTTTAAACACTGCGCTGTGTTGAGGATTGTTCTACTATCTATACCCATCCCTGCGCATAGATCAGCAGAATAAGGGGTTTGGAAGAAACGCGCTTTGGCTTCAGCAGTTTTCAAGGAAGAGCTTTGTTCTAAACCTACGCCTGTAGGAAATATCCAACGTTCTTCGAAGAGCTTTCGGAATTTTCCAGTGTATTTATTTTTGGCCTCAATTTGTGCGATTGCAGAGGAATACGGCTCGTTGGTGCCGTACTTTAAGCGTAGTTCTATTGTATTGATGGTAGAATTGGATTCAATCCACGCCCAGAGGTCGTCATTGAATACTTCAGGATTTACCCCTGAAAGCGGATGGTCAACACTACCCATCTATAGTTTTGATAATTGTATTGTAAACAATTCTTCCGATGCTGTACACGGGTACTGCGATGATCATACCTCCAATACCCAGCAGTGTGCCTGCTATGGAGATGACCAAGAAGATTTCCAATGGATGAGCGCCAACACTATTGCTGAAAATAAGTGGCTGAAATAAAACGTTGTCTAACACTTGCACTAACCCGAAAAGGCCAATGAGAAGGTAAAGGCTTTGGACTAGATTGACGCTTGAATCTGGATCTGCAACACCTGCAGCATACAATTGGCCCAATCCTAACAATATGCCTAAGGCAGCACCAATGATAGGTCCTACGTAAGGAATTAAATTGAAGACCGCTGCACACAAGGCCAGCACTATAGCACCTTCAACGCCAATTAGTGTCATTCCGATGGCTAGTAGAATAAAGATGGCGGTAATTTGAAACAGGATACCAAAGCTGTAACGAGTTACTACAGTTTTGATCTGAGGTGTCATCGTATCCACTTTATCGTGGTACTTTTTTGGGGTGATAGAATCGACAAAACGGTGTGCCAAATCTTGTTCTCGAAACAAAAAGAAGGAGATGAAGGTGATGGAGAAGAGCCCAATGATGAATTGGCCCAAACCACCTACAATGCTACTTAAGACGCTACTGATCGCTTCCATCGAAGCAAACCCTTGAAGCGTCTCATTGATTTCGCCCAATTCCGCCGCGGTATCTATCCCAAGGGAGGTGAGGAGAGCATCAAGCTGTTGCCATTCGTCTTGCAGGCTCACTAACAGTGAGTCGTATTCTATGGTTCCTATGAAGCTAAATTCTTGGATAATCACAGGGAAAAACCATGTGGCTAAACCCATAACAATTCCCGCGAGTACTAGCAAGGTGATGGTCGCCTTTAACGTTGCATTTAAATAAGAACCTACCTTTGGAATGCGTCCCAAAAGGGCAATAAGAGGCCTTCCTAGAACACTGATATACAATGCAACTACGCCATAAACCAGGATGCCTTGAATGAGAAAAAGTGCATATCCTAACAACGCTATCGAAAGGATTTGAAGGACCGATTTAGTCAGCGGTTGAAGTTTGAATTCCAGCATGCTTTAGTGTCTTACTATTGCCCAATGTACCAAGTTTGCACCCATTTTTAGTGCTTTATCACGTTTTTCCTTTGGGTCATTATGAACCTGCGGATCCTCCCAGCCATCACCTAGGTCGCTTTCTACGGTCAAAAGTGCGACGAGTTCACCTTGGATGAAATACCCGATTGCTTTTGGCTGTTCATTGTCGTGTTCGTGAATTTTGGGTAATCCATCGAATTTGAAAAGCGTATTGAAAATAGGGTGGCTGCTTGCGACATTGACTTTTTTTGCTTGCGGGAAGCACAGATCTAACTCGTTTTCTGCAAACTCCTTCATTCCGTAGTTGTCATCAATATGCAAGAATCCTCCGCGAAGGACAAAATCGTTTAAAATCTGGCGTTCTTCTTCGTCAAAAACGATTCTGCCGTGTCCAGTGGCATGGAGAAAAGAGACGCCAGAAGGAAGTACTTCTCGAAGCGTTAGTTCGCTAGTTGCTACAGAGGTTTTGGCTCCAGTGGCAGCGTTGTAGAACTCGCTGAGGTTTTCTAAGGCTGTAGGGTTGGCGTACCAATCTCCGCCACCGTCGTATTTCAATAGTCCTAATTCTTGGCCGGAAAGGCTGAATTGGTAAAAGAATATGGTCAAAAGCAGCAATCGTTTACTCATGGGATAAATATACAGGGTTGCTCGTAGAATATCTTTATTCATCACTGTGAACATGGCTTGAAAATTGCTGTTAATTTTACCATATGAAGCGAGTACTCTTTCTATCTCTTTTGGTAGCGTTTGCTTTTAGCCAAAACATAAAAGCCCAGTGCATCCAAAGTACCCCCTACACCGAGAACTTTGACGGTTCCTCATGGCAGGGGCCAAGTACATGGACCAATTCTGGATCCATTCCGAGTTGTTGGACTAGAAATATCACAAGTGCTAACTACCTTTGGATGGCATCTGATCCTAGTTTCGCAAACATTTCTACAGGTCCCGATGGAGACCATACAACTGGTACGGGTGGGTATGCATTTGCAGAAGGCTGGTCTTCTGGGGCTACAAATAATGCAACAGTTACTAATTTAATCACGCCTCCGATTGATTTGAGTAGCGATACTTTACCGCGATTGGTCTTTTACTATCACATGTACGGTTCAGATGTCGAATGGCTGAATATTCGAGTACGCGTTGTAGGAACCAACACTTGGGTCAATCTACACACAATCAACGCTACAACTGCAGCAAGTCAATTCACATCACAATCATCTTCATGGCGTAAGCATACTGAATCGCTGTCTCAATTTGCGGGTGATACTATTCAAATCAGATTTAATGCAAAACGCGATGTAAACTTCTCTTGGTGGACCAACAGCCGCATCGCCATTGACGATATTGCCGTAGAAGAAACTCCTTCGTGTGATCAACCTCTAAATCCAGTTGCTTCTTCGATAACATCGAATAGTGCTGCTATTGGATGGTCTTCCTTGAATTCAAATACTTTAGGCACTCAAATACAGTTTGCCAGTGGTACAACGGCAATCGGTAATGGAACAATCAATACTTATTCGGGTAATCCAGCAACTCTTACCGGCTTGAATTCTAATACAAACTACAGAATTCGAGTACGAGAAATCTGTGCACTTGGGGATACAAGCGTTTGGTCAAACCTTGGCACCTTTACTACTACATGTAGTAATTACCTAGCACCTTACACAGAAGATTTTGAAGGTTCGGGTTGGGGACCATCGTCTATATGGAACGTACAAGGAGATATCGACCAATGTTGGATTACCCAAGGTGCGGCGCAGAAGTTTTGGACGGTTGGGCCACCAGCGTTTATTTGGACTCAGACAGGACCATCTGGTGATCACACATCGGGTAGTGGCCAATACGCATTCCACCAAAAGACGTCTACGCTAGCGACAGGAACGGATCCTCGTTTAATTTCACCTTGGATTGATTTGGATACATTGAGTTCGCCAGAATTGAGTTTCTGGTACCACGGTTATGGTCAACAAATGGGTGACCTTGATGTATATATTCAAAAACAAGGTGGGACGTGGTCTTCTCTTTGGGACACGACCGGACTTACACATTCCTCATCTTCTGCCGCATGGCTTGAACATATTGTGGATATTAGTTCGTATGCTGGTGATACAGTAAGAGTACGCTTTGATTATTCGGCTTCTTCAGGATCTTTTTATACACAATTCGCTCTTGACGACATTAAAATTGACAACGCCCCTTCTTGTGCAAAGCCTAAAAACACAGCCGTTACCGCAGTAGGGGTATATGTTGCTCAGCTAGACTGGGTTGGTGGAGGCGCCTCGAACTGGCAAATTAGATACAGGGCAGTGGGTACCTCGGCTTGGAGTTGGACGACCTCGTCTACATCAAACAAGGGAGTGCCACAGCTCAATGCGCAGACGACCTATGAATGGCAAGTGCGCGATTCCTGTGGAACGGGTGATGTGAGTCAGTGGGTCGACGGTCCTGATTTCACAACGAGCTGTTCCTTTTTTACCGCGCCATTTACGGAGAGCTTCTCTAATATAAACAAATGGCAGACGGTGGATTTCACCAACATTACGGGCTCAGTAGATCCGTGTTGGCTGCGTTCAGATACTGAAGATTTGTTCTGGGTGGGTGGAAATAGTACTACGTCACATTACGCAGGTACGGGGCCTTCAGGCGATCACACTTCAGGAAATGGAGGGTATGCTTTTACGCGCAGTTCCAGTCCTTGGACCGCAACGACAGATACTGAGTTAAGAACCCCACTTATCAACCTCGACACCTTACAATCCCCGGAATTGACTTTTTGGTACCACATGTTCGGGCCAGATATTGATAAGCTGCGGGTTTATGTTAAAAAACAAGGTTCGCCGGCAGTGCTTGTCAATACGATAACTGGACAGCAACAATCGACGAGTACCACCAACTGGCAGAAACGTACGGTAAGCCTACTTGCCTATGAAGGGGATACGGTTCAGATTATTTTCAAAGCTTATCGTGATGGTTCGGGATTCTTCTCGTATCGTGCAGATATTGCCATTGATGATGTCAAAATCGATGAAACTGCGACTTGTCCTGCACCAAACGTTCTTGCCTCGAATATTACGCACAACAGTGTCGAGTTAAATTGGTTAGGTCGAGCGAATTCCAGCGCGGTAGAGTATGGTCCAACAGGGTTTACGCAAGGAAACGGCACCATGGTAGGGGCTCAGAATCAGAATGCCATACTTACGGGATTACAGCCCGCTACCTCGTATGATGTATATGTTCAAGATTCTTGTACTTCTGCATTGACCAGCTCATGGACTTTGGTCCAATTTACGACACTGCCCTGTCCATCCATCTCAGCTACCGGTTCTATCCAAGGGTTGGGAGCTTCCATTGACGGGTACAGCACCACTTCAGATGCAGATTCCACGGTGTGGTTCTGGGGCGACGGCAATAGTACCATCGGGGATACCTCAAACTATTCCTATACCTCTTTTGGGTTGTTTGACATCTATCAAGTAGTGTATAACAGCTGTGGGAATGTGGATTCTCTATTGCACACCTACAGTTACTGTGATACAATAATTGCGGATTATACCTACAGTATTAATGGGCTTAGTGTGAATTTTGATGCGAGTGCCTCAAGTGGAACAGCACTGGATTATTATTGGCAATTTGGAGATGGCGTAACAGCCTCGACTTCTACACCAAATCACGTATACACTGCGTCAGGAACCTATACAATCACACTCCTTTTAGTCAATAGCTGTGGCGATTCGACAACGACAACTTTCGATCTAACGCTTTGTCCATTGGTGAATGTAGGCTTCACTTCAACAGTTTCAGGGAACACCTTTTCATTTACGGCAACACCTGCCGGATTGTTAAATTACCAATGGAGTTTCGGCGATGGGAATACAGCTTCTGGGTTCACAGCTAGTAATACTTATACTTCCCAAGGCACATTTACGGTAACCGTTACCGCTGAAGATAGTTGCGGAAACCAATTTTCTTATTCAGAAGATGTCGCGACCTGTGATTTGCCCGCTGGGGATTTTACCTTCAATATCATTTCAGCAACTTCGAACGGAATGGTCGTGAACTTCGCGGCAAACGCCGCAGGGGCGGACGAATACCATTGGTACTGGGGCGACGGGACGAACGATAAGGGTACCGCGTCGAATATTCAGCACACCTATGGCGTCATAACCACCAACTACATCGTAAACTTATTCCTGATCAATGAATGTGGCGATAGTACCATGGTAACACACCGATTAAACGAGGTGGGAATAGGAGAGCAGGCTTTACCTATCGCGCTGTATCCAAATCCATTGAGCACATTCCTTCTTGTGGACTTGCCAGCAGGCTCAAAAACTCTGCTAGATATATACAATGCACAAGGTCAGTTAGTGCGCTACCAGGTACCTATTGACGCAGGTAATCAACGAGTTGATATGAGTACGCTTTCACCGGGGTCTTATGTCGTTCGAGTGTTGTGGGAGAACAGGCCATATTACTTTAGCATCACAAAGATTTAGCAAGTACTTCGCTTCTTAT
>Ga0233450_10004063_pt1 | contig 13427 bp, 5 predicted proteins | sample 011ome_30_FD_189956 | JGI IMG/M metagenome (GOLD analysis project Ga0233450, IMG submission 189956) | Coastal salt marsh microbial communities from the Groves Creek Marsh, Skidaway Island, Georgia - 011501CT (spades assembly) | ecosystem: Environmental > Aquatic > Marine > Intertidal zone > Salt... | reverse complement strand
AGGGGCAAGCCTCGTTGATTTTTTTATCCCCATTATTACCCGACGAGGATGAGGATGAGAACGAGGATGAAGTTGACTCGTTCCGTTTTTACTCAAAGGAATAACACGAGTTCCTTCGCTCCTCATCATCATCATCCTCGTAATCGTCTCGTGCTCTTCTTTGTCTTCTTTGAAACCTTTTGTTGTGTCTGTTTGTTTGTAGCTCAATAAAACTACTCTAAGAATGCTACTTTTATCACGCGTACTAAGAGAAATTAGTATTAGGTAATAATGCATAATTTGCATTCACTCTCCTTCCCTCTTTGAGCGTCTCCGCACATTACGTTTAGGGTTTTAAAAAAGTTCATTCTTCTTTTCTCTCTCTTTCGTCTTCTTCTTCTTCATTGAAGAGTAGAGCAGTCGTGCGAAAAACGAGAGCATTTAGTCGCTTTTCGAGAACTCTCTTTTTTACTCTCTTTCTCTCGAAACAAAACAACGCGCGCTGTTTGCTCGAACGAACGCTCTTAGTTTCGCTCTTTGCTCTTTAAACTGCGCTGCTTCTTCTTCGTGTTTAAGAAAAAGAAGAGAGAGATGAGCGCATTTCAACAACAAGAACAACAACGAGGCACCTCTTCTTCTTCTTCTTCTTCTTCGAGTAATCAACAACAAAAACAAAAACAACAACAACCAAAAACTTCGACGACGGAAGAATTACTGAACCACATGCAACTCGCGTTAATCGGTGGTGATGATGGTGGTAATGGCGGTGGTAATGGTGCAATGTCCGCGACGCTTTCCAAGCAAGCGGAAAGCGTCGATTTCAACGATTTCTTCTCATTGAGACGACCGAAAGATGCCGCGAGCGGCTTAAACTCTGGTTTGAAATCCGTGGGGAAAGGCGCGTTAGCTGGAGCAGCGGCGTTGATTGCGGCACCGATTGCCGGCGCTAAAGCGGAAGGTGCGAGTGGGTTTTTCAAAGGTTTAGGCGCCGGATTGGCGGCGGCGGTGGTTTTACCCGTCGTCGGCGCCGGCGTCGGAGTGACGCAAATTTGTCGCGGCGTGGCGAATACGCCCGAGGCGATTATGGCGGCGAATGACGGAAAGAGGTGGAATCGACACACCAGAGAGTGGGTGGATGAAGATTTAGTGCGAGATGGGATTTGGTTGGCGCAATCGACGGACGAGGATATATATGAGCAGGCGAGGAAGAGGGCGATGAGTGAAGGTAGAAGCGGCATCGGGCTCAACGGAGTACTCAACGAGAGCATGGGAGGAGGTAATAGCGATAATAATAGTAATGATAATAATAGAAACGGAGGAGGGAAGCAAGTTAAAGAGACGCAATATTACGAGATTTTGAAAGTTGAAACGACTGCTTCGTCGGCGGAGATTAAGAAATCGTATTACGAACTCGCGAGGAAGTTACATCCGGATAAAAATCCCGACGACCCGGACGCGCACAACAAGTTTCAAAAAGTCGGCGAGGCGTACCAAGTGTTGTCCGATCCAGAGTTGAGGAAAAAATACGATTCAAGAGGGAAAGATGGATTAGGTGATATACCCGTGATAGACGCGTCGGCGTTTTTTGCCGCATTGTTCGGGTCGGACCAGATGGAAATGTTCGTCGGGAAACTGCAAATGGCAGTCATGGCCGAAGGCGGAAGCGATTTGACGAGAGATGAAACGCGGATTTTACAAGACCGAAGAATTGTTCGATTAGCGATTAATTTGGCTGCTATTTTGGATGGGTACGCTACGTCGGCTCGCGCTATGGTCACACCGACTGCGACTTTAACGGCTGATAAGACGAATGAAAAAGAAGAGGAGGAAAAGCTGCGCGAAAAAGCGGCTCTGGAAAAGTTTGAAGCGCAAATGAAACCAATCGCGCAGAGTTTAGCCAACGCTTCTCACGGACCAAAAATGTTGAAACAGATTGGATTCGTGTACGAGAAGCAAGCGGAGCAAGTGTTGACGGATCCCGTGGCTGGTTTTGGGACGTGGGCGGATTTAGGGGTTCGTTCAAACTTTGCCGCCATGGAGCAAAATACAAACAGAACGAAAACACAGTTCAGCGCGATGAAAGCCGCGTTTGGCGCGTTTGGAACGGTGAAGAAAATCGCCGAGGAAGAGGAGGGATACATGAAGGAAGAAGAAGGAAAAGGAAAAGAGGGTGAAATTGAAAAGAGCGCTGGCGAAAGAGACGGGAAAATCGCCGAGAATATCGCTAAAGAGCAAGAAGGGAAGGAAACGAAGAAGAAACCGCCGTTGACAGAGGCTGAAATAATGCAGCGACGCGCGCAGCATCAAAAAGACGTCATGCCGCACATTTTAGAAGCACTTTGGAACGTTTCTGCGCTCGACATTGAATCGACACTTAGATCGGTGTGTGATAAAGTTTGTCACGATAAGAGCGTGAAGAAAGAAGTGAGAAAAAAGCGTTGCGAGGCGTTGTCCGTGTTAGGCAAAGTCTTCCAAACCACCGAGGCGGACGAGGCGCATAAAAATGAAGATATTAATCAACAGTTGGAAAATGCAATGCGCGCGGCATTCACGCCAAAAGAGAATGCAGATGAGGACGATAGTGACTGATTATATATAGTTATCGTTGTGTAAAAATAAGGAATGATGTTTCTCTATCTCAATCACTATTAAGAATTTTCTAGTTTCGCTAACACTCTCAGAGCGTATTTTCGGAGCAATTCGTCCTCGCTCGTGCGCGATTGCTGCAGAGCATTTCGAACCCCTAATTTTATCAGCGCCGATCTGCACTCTTCGTGCGCGCAGAGATTTCCGAGCGAAAAGAGCGCAACATGCGCGGGCGTTTGCTTATCTCCTACACTGCTACTCTTTTTACTGCTACTCTTCTCTGAAGCGTACTCTTTGGCGAGTAAAATTAGCGCCTTGGGCACATCGTTCGCAAGCAAGTCTGCGATGAGAGCATCGCCGTTTCTCGCCAAGTTTCCGAGCGCCGCCGCGGCGTTGCTTCTCGTTTTCCCATCGTTCTCATCTTTTCTTCCAACACCAAAAGTTGACCCGTAATGATTACCTATATTCCTCACGAGTGGGAGAATTGATCGTCGCAAATCATCGTAGAGATAATCGGAGTGAAACCCGGCGTTCCCGATGGCGAAAGCGGCAAACTTTCGAACCAACGCAGAGGGTTCCTCTTTTTCGTCTGCGTTTAAACGATCAATCAGCGCGCCGACCGTCCCATACTTCTTAAATGATGCGTAAAAATAGTCCGAGTGGCGACAAAGGTTACCGAGTGCGTTCGCTGCGCGCGCGCGCACGTTGAAATCATCGTGTCGAAGCAACTTTGTTAAATGAAAAGTTGCGTTTGCCTCGCCAACATTTTCGTACCGACTCTCGTTACTCTTGGCGAGCTGTGAGAGAATCATAGTCCAATCAACAATGGTTGTTGCTTCGTTCGCAAACTCCACTTTAATAGATTTCTGCTTAATGTTCAGCAACGAGGACGCAAACGAAGATTGCGAAAGCGCAAACTCGCTGAGAGACGCCGAGCATCCTTTCGCTTCGATGAACTGGTTGCTGAAGACATCGCCGCCGGTGACGACCAGACGCGAAATTAAACTAATAGCACTCGATAAAGAATGCGCTTCACTGCTGTTACTAGTACTAGCAGTATCAACCGCCGCTGCTTTTTTGTTCTTTTTGCTATTCGCTTTGTTTTTGGTCGTGTTATTTTCTTCTTCCACTTCTTCTACTTCTTCCTCCTCGTTCTCGTTACCGTTCCCGTTATATTTTCTTAACGCGCGCATTTCCAGATCTGTCTTCATCGACTTCACGCACTTCAACAAAGTTCCGAGCACATTTTTTTCCTTCAATACTGTCATGAATTTACGGTTTGCCACGGCGCCAACTTTTTCTGCGTTTGAGCCTTTCGTCGGGATGAACGCCAGCGGTAACCGCAAAACGTTGAGTAAGGAGAAAATCGCAAGATGCTGCGAGGATTTATACTCCTCGATCGCTTTTGAAGACGCGTCGGAGCCTGGGGCCGTCCGAGCTATCGTCGCCACAATCGACGTTGAAAACGAGGAGAAAATCTCCATCGCGTCGCAACAGCTCTCCGCGACGCCAGAGTCGCAAAGAAAATCCGCCGGATGCGCAGTCTCGCAATTTTCCTTCGCCAACGGATGTAACGCGTACGCCACAGCTGCGATACCGTCTGCAACTGGACGTAACTTAGTCATGATTGCACTTTTAGTTTCGAGAGATGATGATAGCGTCACTCCCTTGGACAACTCGGAAGCGCGTGCGACTAATTTAATCAATCTCGTCGAGAAGCGCATCAACGCATCTTTTTCGAGCGCCTTGTCAGCAAAAGCTGTCGACGCCCTCGAACACGCGCCAATGATACGACACCCAGAGAGACTGAGAAATCCACAGTATGTTGAATTTGACGACGCTTTAATGAGTGCTTGGAATGCGCCCATGCGTTCGCCGTATCGAACGAATGAGTCCGCGACGAGTGTAATCGAAACCGGCGCGTAACACGAAGAACATTTCAACAAGGCATCGCAAGCGTCGCCGACAGCCTCGCCTCTTCGTTTGAATATGGCGCGTCGTTTGCGCTCGTCGTTTTCATTTTGAGCATTATTGCACTCTTTGCCACTTTCTCTGTCTTTTTTCTTTTGCGCGCTTTTCGCTTGCTCTTCGAGTAAATCGCGTTCGAGCTGACTAAACGACGATGCTAAATGCGCGATTAAACTTTCGCAAAACGTTGGTTTCGGGAGCTTTGAAAGTGCCATGACGCATTCCTGACCTTCACCGCGCTTTGAGGCGAGATCGATGGCGCGTGTGACGGCGACCCGAGCAAAGTGCTGCGTCTCGAGCTTCGATTGGATCAGACGAAGGCGAAGTTTGTCTTCGTCGTGGCCTGAATCGTCGTTATTTCGACGCAGTTCAAAACTCACCAAACACTCGCTTAAAGCGCGTAAATAGTTTGCCAATCCGACATTACACCACGGGGAAGGGCCCGATCCGCTCGCAAGTAGCGTCGCGACGTTCAAAGCGAGTTGCAACGCTTCCTCGCGTTCGATTTCAAAGGCAACGTACTTTTCCCGCATTTGCGCGTCGTCCTTTGTTTCGTTTACTGGATTCCACATCGCTGCGATGGCCCGCACGGTCCATAACGCGGCGCCGGGAGCATCTCTCGCTAATGCACCACTGGCATCGCCACCTACTTTTGCTAAACTCGCGCTCGAAACGCACACGATATTTCGAAGCGTTCTCAGAGCAGACACCGCATCTACTAAAGAACTCGTCAACTTTGGCATTGGACCATTTGCGTTGCTCGCGTGATTACTCAAACCACTGGAAGACGGCGCGTCGTCGATACCAGGTTCAGTATGCGCAGACGTTCCTCTTTCGCGCTCACTCCCTGGCGATAGAAGCGCGAGAATATTAAATTTTGATCCAGGCGCGCTTCGAGGAGGCTGCAAAGCCGCTAAAATAACTTTAATCGCCGTCCGATCTCGTCGCAAACGCGCGGCGCCATCTTCCGTGCGCGATTTAAGTTCGCATTCAAGTAAAGCCGAGTCTACACCATGCCCGTGCTGACTTTCAATCGCAAGATTAGTATTCGACGCGTGGCGTTGTGGCATCTCACCAGCCGTTGCTGTTCGTGGCGTCGTTCCCGAAACCACTCCGCCGATAAGTGCAGCACCACCAATAGCAGCAGCAGCAGCAGTAGTAGTAGTAGTAGTAGTAGCCGCAGTAACCGCTGTGCCTCGCGTAGTCGACGGCGGTGGTCTTCTCGCCGGTATTTTTGGCGTGCTATAGCCATCCGTCGCTGTTCCTGCGAGCACATCTTCTCTACGAGGTAAACCACCTCGTCTAACTATTGGCATCTTGTTGTTGTTCGTCGTCGTCGTCGTCGTCGTCGTCGTCGTAGCGGCGTTTGTCGTTCTCGTCGCACCTTGCGGCGTGGAAGCTAACGGACGTCTGTTGTGCGTCGCTACTGCCGCCGTCGTCGTTGTCGTCGTCTTTGCTCCCGTAGACAACCGGTTCTCAACCTCCTCCGCTCTTCTTCGTCGTTCCTCTTGATCACCCGCCTCTCTTTCTCCGCGTTGTTGTTGTTGTTGCTGCTGCTGCTGCTGCTGTTGTTGCTGTCGTTCGTGTTCGTGTTCGTCATCGTGTTCGTGTTCGTCGTCGTACTCGCTCTTCCTCACAAACGGATGTTCCAACAACGCCGGCCACGACAACCGTTCGCTCGGTCGTTTATTTAGTAATCCTCTCAAAAAGGATTTAAACTCCGCGCTCATATCTTCCGGCCACGTCAAAGGGTCTCGAACAATCTTTTGAATCAAAGTGTAAATGCTATTGGTAAAGAACGGCGGCTTCCCGACGAATAACTCGTACAGAATAACTCCCAGCGACCACAAATCTACGGTGTGATTATACGGCTGCTCTTGCACCAACTCTGGCGCCATGTACAGCGGCGTTCCTTTAATCGATGTCATCACCATAGATTGCGATCGAATCGATCGCGCGAACCCAAAATCGCACAATTTCACCACCTTATTCGCTCCAATCAAAACATTCTGCGGTTTCATATCTCTGTGTATGACTCTATTCGTGTGCAAATAATGCAACGCGGACACCAACTGCCGAGCGATTGCTTTCACCTCTAGCTCTGGCAACGTCCTATCGTCTTCCAATACTTCAAACAACTCGCCTTGCGCGTATTCCATGACCACGCAAAACTCGTGTTCCGTTTCAAACGCGTCTCGCATGGCGATGATGTTCGGATGTTTCAACACTCTCAAAATATCAATCTCTTGTCTTAAACTTCTCAAATCTCGTTCCGTTTTTCCTTTCTTCGCGATGAACTTAATCGCGGACGTTTCACCGGTGAACTTCTTTCTCGCTTTGTACACTTTCCCGAACGATCCTTCGCCGACTAAATCGAGCAAGTTGTATTCGGAGAGACGACCACTGTTGTTGTTGTTGTTGTTGTTGCTTTTTTTCTCGCCGCTCATCATCGCTTTCGTCGACATCGTTTCTCCTCCTCTTTCTTCTTCTGCTTCGTCGGATTGACGACGAAGGAGAAGAGACGACGGGGAGGAGGCCGCAATGAACGCACCACCACCACCACCACCGTTTATAAAATTCTCTCCTCTGTGAGTATTCTCGTCGTCGTACTCATCGTCGTCTTCGTCAAAGCGCATTCTCGTGTAGTTGTCGTCGGAAAAAGACGACGAGAGAGGGAGGACAGTCCTTTTGAAGAATTTTGAAAAAAAAAATGAAAAAAAGCTCCGCGAAATTTTTGAAAAAATGCTGCGCAGGATTGAAGAGACGAAGCTTTACTTAGGGTGAGTATGTACGCGTTCGCTTTTATTCCTTGACGATGAATGAGCTGTAATAACGTAGCGATAAAAACGCCGCTACAGTGCGGTGTATTTACTACACACGTGTCGTAAAAAATCCCTCTAAATAATGTATTAAAAAAACGAAATCACCGCCGAGGTCGATTCTTTCTCAGAGAACTCTTCTTCGGCTTTCCAATCGAGGAACCGGGCGACGTGCCTTTCTTTCCTCCCTTTCCACCGCCGCCTCTTTTCATGGCAGCTTTTTGACCTCGTCGATCGGCGAGCATGCGCTTATCTACGGACGGTCCACCGGCGTTGCCTTTATGCATTTTCCTCGCCACCACGTGCTTGATTTGCTTTTTGCGGCCGTTGGCGAGTTTATTCGCTTTGGCGTAAATTGCTTCAATTTCTCGAACTTTCGAAACGTCAGGAATATCGTCTTGATCCATGATGGCGCCCGCGCGTTGTCGAGCTTCGCTCATTTTATCCTTGGCGCGTTTTTTCTTTCGCAATTTAGCCTCGGCGACTTTTTTGATCGACCGTTCGTCAACTTTAATGGAGACGCTCGCGAGAGCTTCCTCGTAGTCGCTCTGATCGTAAATCGGTTCCGCTTTCATGAATCTTCGCTCGTCGTCGACAAACCAATCAGGCAAGTCTCTCGGATCGTCCTCAAATGCGTACCGGTTGTACGCGTCTTCGATGATTTCTTCGCGTTGTTTTCTTCGAAGCATTTTTTTGCTAATGGCGAGGATTTCGGCTCGGGCGCCATCCGAGAGTTCGTCGACGTCTGTAGATTCATCGCTATCAGAACCATCAGCGCGTACGCGCTGACGACTTCCTTTCGCGTTTCTTCCCACGCCTCTATCAGATACGTCGTCGTCGTCATCATCATCATCATCGTCGTCGTCGTCGTCGTTCTCTCGAGCATCGTCATCGTTTCCTCTGGGAACAATATGTAAATCATCTGCCGCCGCCTCGGCACGCAGCGCTCGTCTTTTACGTCCGACGTCCACATCGTCTGAACCTGAATCGTACGTCGTGTCGTCACCATTTCCGTTCTTACCACCACTCGTTTTCTTTCGCTTCTTATCGAGTTTATCCTGTTGTTTTTTACTTTTCAGTTCACCTTCCTTGGCAATCTTCGCCGCTTCTTTCGCCTTCTCCAGTTTCCTCGCTCTCGCTTGTTCCCGTAGACTTTCGTAATCGTCTTCGTCTTCATCAACGACGACATCGTCTTTGTCGTTCTTCTTTTGTTTCTTCTTCATCATATTTTTCTCTTCTTTTGCTTCTTCCCTCGTTGTCTTTGTTATTTTCTTTTCCGCCGCCGCCTTGCCGCTCGTCGCTGCGGAGGTTGTTTTTTCAATTTCCGAAAAAAGATCGTTGGAAAACCATCGATCGACGGTTGCCTTTGAGTTTGGTTTCACTTTGCTCGGGTCGAACTCGACGATCAGATTGTTTTTGTTTTTATCCTCCTTCGTTTTTTTCTTCCTGTTCTTCTCTTCGCCTTCTACGTCTTCGTTCTTCTCCCATTCCAACGGCGCGTCGTCGTCTTCCTCGAAACCAGTCTCCTCGCTATCGCTTTCATCGCTCTCATCGACGTCTTCGTCATCATCCGAGCCAAGCTCTCCATCGCCTTCGCCTTCTAACGTCGCCCTCTTATCGCGTCTCATCGCGGATCCTTTCGAGCCTTCTCCAACCGACCGGCCTTTCTTCTTTTGCCTTTCTTTGTACTGTTTGTACAAAGCGTCTAAACTCGAGTCTAGCCGCGACGTGTCGTTTTCCACGTCATTTTCTGCGTCAGAGTCTTCAGAGTCGTATCGGTTTTGTCTTCTGCGAGCCGCGTTCAGTTCCGAGTCAGAGTCTTCGTAATAGTCAGCCGGCACAGACGGAGCGGCTTGGTTTGCGACCGTATCGACATCCTCCTATTTTTTGTTGGTGGGTGAAGAAAATGGTCAGTTTGGCGTAAAACTATATTTACTACCAACAACGCGTCGCGCGCGAGCGACGAAAAAAAGAAAGAAAAAAAGCCTCAGATGGGTAAACGGCATGTTTTTGCATAAGGTTTTCAGTTTACGCGGGTTCTAACGCCGCTCAAGTGAGTAAGCGAGTATCTTCACCGGCTTTTGAATACATACAGAGAGAGAGAGAGAGAGAGAGAGAGAGACGTTAAGAAAAAAACGAGAGAAATCGAAAGAGACAAAAAACAAACGCTCGCGCGCGGCGGCGATGCGCAATCTAACGCACCTTTGTTTTCAATCGAACCAAAGAGAATAAATCTTCCTCCGCCACGATGGCTTCGCCGTCTCCTTTTAATCCTAACTGCGCGCGTATTCTATCCTTCTGTTTCATTTTAGCCTGCTTTTTCTTTTTCCTTCTCGCCTCCGCGTCCATGTTTCCTTGCAATTCCTCCATTTCGCTCAGCAAGCGCTCGTTTTCGTCCTCGGGCACCGCCGCTTTATTTTCATTATTCTCGTCCTCCTCGTCCTCGTTGGCGTTTGTCGTCGTCCTCGGTTTCACCTTCTTATCCTCCATACCTAACCGTTTCCTCACTTGCAAACGCCACTTCAACAACATCTTAAAATCGCTCTTGTTCAAAACGCCCAAGTCTCGAAAGAGCGTCCGAATTTCCTCGTTCGTCTCCTCGCACGCGTCTAAATCCATAAATCCATCCTTTGGGGGCACCACGTTCGTTCCTTTCTTTCCTTTCCCACCGTCTAAAATAAAACAGTGGTACATCCCTAACATCTCCGCCGGTTTCTCGTTTGTGATAAAATTCTCCGCGTACGTCTCTTTATACAGCGAATGTAACCCGTCCTCGTAGCCGCTTCGATTTCGCTTCGCTTTTTCCACCTTCAAAACGTCCCTGTTCTGCTGTCCTCCTTTGTTACCTTGTCCGCCATCCTCCACGTTCGCGAATAAATACTCCGCCTTTAACAACCTCGGATCAATTTTCGTCGGCGCCAAGTACCCTTTACACACGACGAAAATCTCCGCCGACGAGTCTCTCGACGCCACCGGCTTCGTGCTCTCCACCTTCTTAAACAGCTGCTGAAACGCGTATAACAACGCGTGATACTCTTGCGACCGAAACACTTTCGTCACGAACCAACCGTCCAACGTTAAAAACTCCGTCGCCAATTTCAACGCGTCCAACGTCAGCGCCGCTTGCGAATACGCTTCCTTGGCGTAGTTGCCCCCGACGTTTGGCGCGCCGTCGTGTAACACGCAATCGTACTTCAAACCATCCGGCGTGACCCGTTTAATCGCCGCTCGACAGCTCGGTGTCGTGATATCTTCCACTAAAGTCGTGCATCCGCGTATGGGTTTTATCGAAGCTAAATCGATCCCAACGATGGTCGATTGCATCGGCATGTACTTCTGCGCCACTTGCAGCCACCCGCCTGGAGCTGCGCATAAATCCAAACAAGCCTTCGCGCTGGATAAAAAATCATACTTCCTGTTCAGTTGAACTAACTTAAACGCCGAACGCGCGCGGAATCCTTGCTCTTTCGCTAAGTAATAGAACTTGTCCAGACGATGTTTCCCTTTCGCTTTTTTGCCCATTTTTGTTCTTTCTTATTCTTGTTGTTCTTCTGCGATTGTTCTTAAACGACAACACGGAAACTAGGACTTTTTTAATAAACGACTCTCTTCTTCTTCTTCTTCTTCTTCTTGTTCTTGTTCTTGTTGTCTTTCTTCTTCGTTGCTTTAGTGGTGATGTAACTTTATGCGTGTGCGTTTATAACGCGTGTGTGTCTGACTAAAAATGATGACTCTGAAAAGCAAGGTGGCGGCTGAAATTTTTTTGCTTCTTTTGTTTGAGGAAAGAAAAAAAAAGCAAAAAAGCATCGCAGTCAGTCGTATTTTTTTTAGAGTTGTTCTTTCGTTGTGCAGAAGTACTCTCAGAGAGAGTGTATTTATAATACTGAAACGATAAAGTTAAACTACGGAAAATCAATGGTAGCCCTTTCCGTCTTCTCTTCTTCTTCTAAAACTCCAGCAGCTTTATTATCAGTCGTTTTTTGTTGTTGTTCTTTTTCTTCAAAGCCATCTTCATCAAAGTCGTCGTCGTCGTCGTCGTCCACCTCGGCGCCTTTTCGAATCTCTCGAATGACTTTCCCGCTCGTTTCGTCTATTTCCACGTACGCGCCGTCGAACGCTTCGTGGGATCTTTTTTGCAACCATCGCAACGTTTCGCCGAGTTGGTGACCGATGAGTTGCGCCTCTTTTTCGCCTTTTTCGCCGACGAAGGCTTCAACCGGGATGAAATCCGGGAGTTTCACGTATAAGCGGAGGAGGTGTTCCGCGCCGCAGATTTCCGAGGCGGGTTTGGATTTTAACGCGTCGTTCTTCGCGACGGCGAGGTCGTAGTATTTCTTCTCCTTTTCGTAGAGTAAAGCTTTTTGCAAGGCGGCGTCGAAGTAGCGTTTGAGACCGGCGACGATTTCTTTCGCGCGTTCGATTTGTTTCGGCGTTCGAGCTTTCGCGATCGCTTCGACTTCGTAATCGGAGAAGAGACTTTGGACGGTATGCGCGGCGGGTTCTCTCGGGAGCTTCAGGACGCGGTTGTGCGCGAGCGCTTCGTGTTGTTTGATGAGCTCTTTCTTTAACGCCGTCGCCAAGATGACTTTCACTTTTGGTTTCAAAGGCGCTTGTTGTTGTTCTTGTTCTTGCCGGTCTCGTTGTTCTTCCGTTTCCGTCTTTTCTTTTTCCTGCTTTTGCTTTTTCGCGTTCGTCGTTGGAGCCGCCGCCGTATCTTTCTTCGCGTTCTTTTTCTCTTTACTCGCAGCATTCGCCGGGGCCCCTTTTTCCAAAGCCGCCGCGTTCTTTCTCTTGTTGGTGTTGTTCGTCGCGTTGACGACGGCGCCTTTCCTTCCTTTGTTGGTCGTCGGCGGCGCGTTCTGTTCGTAGGCGGTTTTTGCTTCACTTTTTTGCTTCTTCGATGGCCGACCACCGCTTGGTGCGGCTTTCTTTTTCGTCGTCGCATTATTTGTTTCCGATTCGTCTTCTTCTTTCGTCGTTAAAACCGCTTTTGTCGCCGCGGCATCCACCAAGTCTCGTTTTTGCTTTTGTTGTTGTTGTTGTTGTGGCTCCCGCTGTTGCTCGCCCTCGCCTTTGCTCGTCGCTTTCTTCTTCGCGCCGCCTGTTGTCGTCGTCTTATTACTACTCGTATTAAAAATAGTATTACTATTACTCTCTTTAGTAATACTTTTCTTACCGTCTTTCCCGGTTGATTGGCTTTTCTCGCGTTTCGTCGTCGTCGCGTTCTTCTTCCTCTTTAATACCTCGTCGTCGTTCTTGTTCTTGTTCTTGTTGTTCCCAACCGCCGCCGCGGTGTTGTTACTTTTACCGCCGCTCTTCGTCGTCTGAATCTGAATCTGAATCGTCGTCTTTTCATTCGCTTTCCTCCTTTTCTCCTTATCTTCCTCGAGTAACCTTTTCTGTTCTCTCGTGTTCTCTTCGTTCATTTTCCTGCACGTTTCTTTCTCTTCCACCCACTCGTCGTATTTTTTGTTCCACCCTTGGTAGTGAATGAGCACCCCGGAGCTTCCATCTTCTAAACGTCTCATGTCGATGATTTTCGCCGGGTAGAGGAATCCATCTTTCAGGGCGAGGATGAGTTCGTTCACGCGGAACGAATTTGAATAATCGTTGTTGTTGTTGTTTGAATCGTCGACTTTCGTCGTCGTCGTCTGTTTTGTCGTCGTTAATGATTCCATCATCATCATCTTTTGAAAAGTCTTTTGTCTCCTCTAAAATCTCCTTTGTTTTCGTCTCGCGTAATCCTCCTCGCGAGAGAAACTCTTCTCTCTGCTTTTTTATCTCGTGAAGACAAGAAGAGCAGAGAGTGTTTGATGTGTGAAAAGAGTACTCTCTGAATGATGAGAGAAGTTTAATAATAATTTCGATGATGTGACAAGACTAATGAAGAGAAGAACTTCCCACAAGAATAATAAAATTGATGAGATATTTTGTGACTCCTCTCGTTTTTGTTTTGTCTGTTTTTTTTTTGGTTGAAACAACTCTCTCTCTCTCTCCTCTCTCAAAAAAAGTACAAGAAGGAACACGAAATGACACGAGAATAATAACGCACCATAAAAAAAAGAACAGAAAAGA
>Ga0233450_10004061_pt1 | contig 13430 bp, 8 predicted proteins | sample 011ome_30_FD_189956 | JGI IMG/M metagenome (GOLD analysis project Ga0233450, IMG submission 189956) | Coastal salt marsh microbial communities from the Groves Creek Marsh, Skidaway Island, Georgia - 011501CT (spades assembly) | ecosystem: Environmental > Aquatic > Marine > Intertidal zone > Salt... | reverse complement strand
GTATCGGGTCTGGTTGGTTCTGCACAAAGCCTGATCATCTCCAAAATATTTTTACAAGAGCAAAGGCCAATGGTCTGCGTCATGAATGACAAAGAAACGGCGGCCTATTTACTCAATGACTTAGAGGGGCTACTGGATCAAGAACAGGTTTTATTTTATCCCGGGAGTTATCGCCGTCCTTACCAAATCGAAGAGACCGATAACAACAATGTGTTGATGCGCTCTGAGGTGCTCACTCATTTGAGTAGCCGAAAAAAACCTGCCCTGATTGTCACCTATCCTACGGCATTGTTTGAACAGGTAGTGACCAAAAAAACCTTGAAGCAAAACACCATAAAGCTTGAGACCGGTGAACAACTCGATGTAGATGGGCTCAACGAACTGCTGTTTGAGGCGCAGTTTAAGCGGGTGGACTTTGTGACAGAACCCGGTGAATTTTCACTGCGGGGGGGTATTGTTGATGTCTTTTCATTTAGCAATGACCATCCCTACCGTCTTGAATTTTTTGAGGATACCCTTGAAAGTATCCGCGAATTTGACATTGAGACCCAACTCTCCATAGGGCTCAAAAATAAAATCTCAATCATTCCAGATGTTGGTGAAAAATCTCGCGCGGTCACGCGACAGAGTTTTCTCTCTTATGTGGGAGACCAAGCTCTGGTGATCCTTCAAGATCGTTCCTTTATTCTCGATCAAATAAGGGATCTTTTTGTGAAGGCTACACAACATTATGTCCAATTAGAGAGTCCATTACAATGGTCCGCTCCAGAGGTGCTTTTTTGCGATCAGCAACGCTTTGATCAGGATCTCAATGCGGTAGACAACATCTGGCTGGTTTCAAAAAACGAAACCGAGCAAGACCTAAACTTTGACCAAACCCCTCAACCATCGTTTAACAAACAATTTAATCTGCTCATCGATCACATTAATTTGAGTCATAGCCAAGGAATGACCACCGTACTTTGTTGTGGTTCTGAGGCCCAAGCCAAGCGCTTCAGAGATATTTTTGAAGACAGCACCAAGGATGTCAAAGGCTATCATATCGAGGTGTTTTCTTTACACCAAGGGTTTGTTGATAAAGCCCAAGGAATCGCGTGTTATACGGATCATGAAATTTTTGAACGCTACCATAAATTCAAATTAAAAAATGGTTTAGCCAAAAAACAAGCCGTAAGCATCAAGGAGCTTTCTCAGTGGCAAATTGGGGATTACGTCACCCACATTGACCACGGTATTGGCACTTTTGGTGGACTGCAACAGATTGAAGTCGAAGGTAAAATCCAAGAAGCGATCAAACTCGTCTATGGGGATCGCGACATACTCTATTTGAGCATCCATGCCTTGCATAAAATCGCCAAGTTCAATGGCAAAGACGGTTCGGTGCCTAAACTCTACAAACTTGGTAGTGCCGCTTGGAAAAATCTTAAAACTAAAACCAAAAAAAAGGTCAAACAGATTGCCTTTGACCTTATTGAACTCTACGCCAAAAGGCGCTTACAAAAGGGGTTTGCCTTTGGTCCTGACTCCTATCTTCAGCATGAACTTGAGTCCTCGTTTATGTATGAAGATACTCCGGATCAAACCTCGGCTACCAATGACATCAAAAAGGATATGGAAAGTCCTCAGCCTATGGATCGTCTGGTTTGTGGTGATGTAGGCTTTGGAAAGACCGAGGTTGCTATTCGGGCTGCGTTTAAGGCAGTGGATAATGGAAAACAAGTTGCCGTACTGGTACCCACAACAATACTCGCCTTTCAGCATTTTAAAACATTTTCCAAACGCCTAGAAGACCTTCCAGTAAGCGTAGATTATTTGAATCGTTTTCGCACAGCAAAAGAACGCAAAGACGTCTTGGAGCGTTTAAAAAATGGCAAACTAGACATCATTATCGGCACACATCAATTGGTCAATTCATCAGTAGAGTTTAAAGATGTTGGACTCCTCATTGTCGACGAAGAACAAAAGTTTGGCGTTTCGGTTAAGGACAAACTCAAAACACTAAAAGAAAACATTGACACGCTAACCCTTACCGCCACACCTATCCCCAGAACCTTACAATTCAGTCTTATGGCTGCAAGGGATCTCTCGGTAATCAGCACCCCGCCGCCAAATCGTTACCCAATAGAAACCCAAGTGGTCCGCTTTAGCGAAACCCTGCTGCGCGATGCCATTCATTACGAACTCTCTCGAGGGGGACAAGTCTTTGTGGTCCAAAACCGTATTGAACACATCCAAGAGTTAGCCGGTGTTATTCAAAGGCTCATTCCCGAGGCCAAAATCGCGGTAGGACACGGGCAAATGGACGGTAAAAAACTGGAGTCGATCATGATGGGCTTTATGGAAAATGAGTACGACATTTTGGTCTCTACTACCATCATTGAAAATGGACTTGACGTATCCAATGCCAATACCATCTTGATTAACAATGCCCACCACTTTGGGCTTTCCGACCTGCATCAAATGCGCGGACGTGTAGGACGAAGCAACAAAAAGGCCTTTTGCTATTTTATCACCCCGCCTTATTCTGCTATGACTGATGACGCCCGCAAACGCATGACGGCACTAGAACAGTTTAGCGAATTGGGCAGTGGCATTCACATCGCCATGAAGGATCTCGAAATCAGAGGCGCCGGAGATCTTTTGGGTGGAGAGCAAAGCGGGTTTATCAATGAAATAGGCTTTGAAACCTACCAAAAAATCTTGGCTGAAGCCATAGAAGAACTGAAAGAAAAGGAATTCAAGGACTTATACAAGGATCAGATTGCCAAGAAAAAAGTCTTTACCCGAGACACGGTCATTGATACAGACTTTGAGCTCCGCTTTCCTGAAGACTTTATCAACAGTGTAACACAGAGGCTTCAATGCTATACAGAGCTCAACGAATTAAGTAAAGAAGAAGAATTTACCATATTTGAAAACAACCTCATCGATCGGTTCGGAGCCCTCCCTAAGTCGGCAAAAGACCTTTTGGAATGTGCCAAACTCAAACTCATCGCGGCAGAATTAGGCCTCGAGCGCATGGTTTTAAAAAATCAGCGAATGATTGGATACTTTATTCAAGATCAAGAGAGCCCCTTTTATCAGACCCCAATTTTTCAAAATATCATACAGGTAGTCCAAGGGCATGACCAAGGACAAATGAAGCTCAAAGAAAAACAGACTAAAAACGGATTGCGTCTGCTTTTAACCGTAGAAAGAATACCCACGGTGTCCAAAGCTTTAAGCCATCTGAGGGTGCTTCAGAACGGATAAAACGCGTCTTCGACATGGCTAATTTGATAGTCGTCAGCCGTCCCAACAATCGAAATTAAATCAAAGCGAACCACTGCATTGGGGGTCTTAAAAGTATGTATTAATTGATTGCCGGCGCGCATCAAATGTTTTTGTTTTTGTTTGCCCACAGCGGCCAAAGGATCCTGCCAAAGGTCGGATGACCTGGTTTTTACTTCAACGATAACGAGCTCATTAGGTTTTTGACACACGACCAAATCCAACTCTAATCGCCCAATCCTGTAATTTTTAAGGAGGATGGAATAGCCCTTAGCCAGTAGAAAACCTTCTGTAATCTGTTCGCCCCATTGGCCTAGGTCATTGTGTTTTGCCATGGACCTCTATTTTAGCCTCGGTTGAGGTGACCCTCAAGGTACAGGGGCGTCCAAGGGGTAAGGCCCGATTGTCCTTAAGGTGACCCACAGGCGCGTCAAAGACCACGGGGTAAGTTTCCTCAGCCACTGCGGCCCAAATAATCTGGTAGGGGTCATAACCAAAAGGTATTTCGTGGTCTTTCATATCACTCATCCCCCCAACGATCAATCCTCCCAAACCTTTGAGCATCCCACTGCGTTTTAAGGAATACATCATGCGATCGATATGGTAGAGATACTCATCAAGATCTTCAATGAACAGGATTTTCCCGCGGGAAATCAGGGCCTCTTCACTGCCTTGTAGACTGTAGATTAAGGATAAATTACCTCCGATCACAGGGGCGGTCACTTCACCGGGGCGCATCATCAAAGTCTGATCGTTGGTGGATTTTGCGTCCTGCGGCCCATCATCTACATAAATCTTCCTGAGCTGAATGGGCCATTCGATGATATAATTTGTTCCCTTTAAAGCCTGCTCTATTGTCCGAGAGGTTTCCGCAGTTTTTTCTCCAAGTGCCAGGGGCATTTGGGCGTGCAAACTCGCCCAGCCTAATTTCTGAATTCGTGCATGAAGGGCCGTCACATCAGAATAACCAATGACCCATTTTGGGTATTGCTTGAATCCTTCAAAATTGACTCGATCTAAAATTCTAATGGTTCCGTACCCCCCGCGCGCGCACCAGATGGCTTTTACCTCGGGATGGTCCAAGGCCCATTGCAACTCCTGGGCGCGAGCGGTGTCCGATCCTGCCAATTGATGATGTTTAACCCCGATGCTTTGACCTAAAATCACCCGAAAACCCCAACGATCAAGACAAGATTTAGCCGCATTTAAGTCCTCTTGGGACATAAAGCGCGCTGTAGCAATGATTGCAACTAAGTCTCCTGGAGCTAAAAAATCAGGAGATGAAAATTCAGCCTTAAAAAAATTTGAAGACGCGGTGGATGACGCCATGCTCGATTGTTTCATGATAATCTAAAACGAAAGGGGGAGTTATTAAAGTTAAACAATTCTTTTCATGAACAGTAAAATAAATTTTAATAAATAAATTTAACTGTTAATCAGATAATTAAATGATAACCACTGTCATAGCCTCCTGTAATTCAAGTACCCTAGACCCTTATATTCCAGGAAGTGATAATCCATGGAATAAGGCCAAAGTAAAGCACTGCTACCGCCGTTTGGGTTATGGAACCGATTACAGCACTCTAACGACAGGCGTAAATATCAGTCCAGGGGCACTCATCGACCAAATTGTCGACAATGCAGCTACAGCACCACTTTGTGAAGACCCTGTTTGGGGCTATTACAGACTGGTAGATTTTAACGACTACAGTACTGAGAATCCCGAGTTTATCAATGACTTTAGGATAGAGACGGGAAATCTTATGGTTAGTGATGGCCTTAAAGGCCGAATGACCTTTCCAGGACAACACAGTATTGACGTGCGTCAATCCGCAGGAATTCGTTTGAGTTATGGGCAGTACATTTATCGGATCAGTTTTGCCGGGCAACAATACAGCAAATCCATAATGGTCCGATAGGTCCTCAATGCTTTAAATGCGCATTGAGCGCGAATCCCGGGGTCAATCTCAATAGCTCTTTACATGGAATCTTCAGGTTAAATCCTTACTTTTATGGCCTAAATTTTAGTCGTGAAGCAGACCCCGAAACGTTATACTATTACTGCAGCCTTGCCATATGCCAACGGACCTGTTCATTTGGGTCATTTAGCCGGTGTTTATATTCCAGCCGATATCTACGCACGCTACTTACGTCTTCAAGGCCGGGACGTGGTTTTTATCTGTGGCAGCGACGAACACGGTGTGCCGATTACCATAAAAGCAAAAAAAGAAGGAATCACCCCGCAAGCCGTAGTGGATCGCTATCACCAGATAATCGGAAATAGTTTTTCGGATTTTGGCATTAGCTTTGACAATTATTCAAGAACCTCAGCCCCCATCCACCATCAAACGGCTTCAGACTTTTTTAAAGATCTCTACGACAATGGGAAATTTATTGAAGAAACTACAGAGCAGCTCTATGACGCAGAAGCCCAGCAATTTCTAGCCGATCGATTTGTGATCGGGACCTGTCCAAAATGTGGCAATACCGAAAGCTACGGAGATCAATGTGAACAATGCGGCACAAGTCATAACGCTACGGACCTAATCAGTCCAAAAAGCACCCTTTCAGGGAGTACCCCGGTGCGCAAACAAACCAAGCATTGGTTTTTACCTTTAGATAAGCATGAAGCCTGGCTTAAAGAATGGATACTTAATGAGCATAAATCCGACTGGAAACCTAATGTTTATGGTCAGTGCAAATCCTGGATTGACGATGGATTGCGTCCAAGAGCGGTGACTCGCGATTTGGATTGGGGAATTCCGGTCCCTGTAGATCAGGCCCAGGGGAAGGTGCTTTATGTTTGGTTCGATGCGCCAATTGGGTACATCTCAGCGACCAAAGAGTGGGCGCAAAACAATGGGGTGGATTGGACTCCTTACTGGAAGGATAAAGAAACCAAATTGGTTCATTTTATCGGTAAAGACAATATCGTTTTTCATTGTATCATTTTCCCGAGTATGCTCAAAGCACACGGAGACTATATTCTTCCCGATAACGTTCCGGCGAATGAATTTTTAAATCTTGAGGGGGACAAAATTTCGACGAGCCGTAATTGGGCGGTATGGTTACACGAATATCTTTTGGATTTTCCAGACCAGCAAGATGTCTTGCGTTATGCTTTGACCGCCAATGCTCCTGAGACCAAAGACAATGACTTTACTTGGGCTGATTTTCAAGCCAGAAACAACAACGAATTGGTCGCCATCTTTGGAAATTTTATCAACCGCGTAACGGTATTGACCCATAAATACTACAACGGCGCGGTCCCAAGCCCGAACGAACTCCTTGAAGAAGATCAATTGGTCTTAGATCAGCTCAAGGCCTACCCAAAAGTCATTGGGGACAGTATCGAACGCTACCGTTTTCGTGAGGCCCAATCTGAATTGATGAATGTGGCCCGAATGGGCAATAAATATCTTGCCGATGCTGAGCCTTGGAAACTTATAAAAAGTGATCCTGAACGCACCGCAACCATCATGTACATAGCGCTTCAAATCGCTTCTGCTTTGGCCGTTCTCAGTGAGCCGTTTCTGCCTTTTACCTCCAGAAAATTAAAGCAATCTTTAGGATTAGCCCTTTCAGAAAATCCGCTGAATTGGGCGCAAATCGCTGAGTCTTCAACTTATCTACCAAAGGGACATATCATCGCACAGAGTCCTCTTTTGTTTCGCAAAATCGAAGATGAAGAAATCGAATTACAGCGCCAGAAATTAGCCCAAACCAAAATTAATAATCAACCCATGGACGAGAAGCACACCCCGCAAAAGGAGCTTGTAAATTTTGATGATTTTACCAAAATGGATCTGCGGGTCGGAACCATTTTGAGTGCCGAAAAAATGCCAAAAGCCAACAAACTTTTGGTCCTCAAGGTTGACGTTGGAGTTGATCAACGCACCATCATCTCAGGAATTGCCGAGCACTTTACCCCAGAAGAAATCATTGGCAAACAAGTTTGTGTGCTGCTCAACCTGGATCCGAGAGCCATTCGGGGAACAGAAAGTCAGGGGATGATTTTAATGGCTGAAGATGCAGATGGCACGTTGCGCTTTGTGGCTCCTGAACAGGCGGCTGCCGCCGGATCATCGATCAGATAAATTGACAGAGGCTCATTACTCAGTTCATTTTTGCTAACCTGTAAGCCATTAGTTACCATGGCTTAACGGGAGAATAGGATGCGCCAATGATTAAACGAGTTTTGTCGTAATAATATTCACCGGACAGGCCTTTGCTGCCTCACTACTGGGCTGGTAAGCCGAGGCATCGGGCGTTTTTAGCGTGTGGAATCCCTTTTTTTCTTGGGCGTGCAACAGTACACTTTTTCCGTCTTTTTTTGACATTTGGAATTGTTCTGGAGCCAGTTCAACACAATAATTACAGCCGATACATTTCTGTCGTTGGAGGGTGATTATTACCATGACATCAACGTTATGTGGTCGCGTATTCGGTCTTGACGACTTTGTACAATTTGTCTGAAGGACGTATGCGGAACGGCAAAGGCAAGGTGATGCTGTCTCCTTTTGTCGCCGTTTCTTGGGTCTTATCATTGACCAACATTTCTGAAAGCTCGAGTTCTTGTGCTCCGGTTGTCGGCCCCTGAATTAATACAGTATCGCCAAGTTTCAGGTCGTAGGCCTCAATTTTAAATTCACCGATGTTCGATTTTGGGAAAAAATGCACCCCTTTTCCGACATAAACCTTTTTCTGTGTGGCTTTAGAGCCATTAGCCTCACTCCACTCCCCGAGTTTTTGACCTAAATAATACCCGCTCCAAAAACCACGATTGTATACTTTTTCGAGTTCCGTCATCCATTCAGCGACGCGCTCTTTATTAAAAATTCCTGCGGCGTGTGCATCGATGGCCTCGCGGTATGTCTTGATGACCTTAGCGACGTATTCTGGTGCGCGACCACGGCCTTCAATCTTCAGCACCTTTACTCCAGTGTCAATGACTTGATCCAAAAAGTCAAGAGTGCAGAGGTCCTTTGGAGACATCATATATTCGTTATCCAATTCAATTTCAAAACCACTCTCTTGGTCAATGACCGTATATTTCTTTCTGCAGTTTTGTTTGCAGGCTCCACGATTTGCTGATGAGTTGTGTGAATGTAGGCTCAAATAACACTTTCCTGAAACGGCCATACAAAGTGCCCCATGACCAAAAATCTCTACCTCAACTAATCTTCCACTTGGCCCGCGCACATCATCCCGCTCAATTTGCTCAACGATCTTTTTGACCTGACGAAGACTAAGCTCACGACTCATCACCATGGTATCGGCGAACATGGCATAAAACTTAACCGTCTCAATATTGGTGATGTTGATTTGGGTCGATATGTGGATTTCCATGCCGATTTGCCGCGCATAGGCGATTACAGCCTGGTCCATGACGATGACCGCAGTAATCCCAGCACTTTTTGCTGCATCCAATAAGGTCTTGATTATGGATAAATCATGATCGTAAATAATGGTATTCAAAGTCAAGTAAGTGCGCACTTTTTTTGCCGCACAACGCTTTACAATTTCTGGTAGATCCTCAATTGTAAAATTTATACTCGCACGTGCGCGCATGTTAAGTTGATCAACTCCAAAATAAACTGAATCCGCTCCATTCTCAATTGCCGCCTGCAACGATTCAAAATTCCCTGCAGGTGCCATCAATTCTATAGTCCCATTTTCCGTCATAGCCTTAGCCTTATTTTCGGCAAAGGTAGTAATTGCCTGAAATTATTAAGATAAAAATCTGGGCGGCTGTGGCCGCCCAGATTAGTGTCAAGGTTACAACATGAGCAAAGTGTGGCAATGCACCTCTGTAGCATAACGTCTTTGACCCTCTTGATCATCCCAAAATCGGGTAACGAGTTTGCCTTCCAGAGCCACTTCTTTGCCTTTGCCCAAATAAAGCTCTATTAGTTCGGCGGTTTTTCCCCAAGCAATCACATTATGCCACTGAGTGTCTGTCATGCGCTCCCCTTTATTGTTTTTGTAACTCTCATTGGTTGCCATAGAAAACTTCGCGAGTTTTCGGCCAGAGGCTACGGTTACAATTTCTGGGTCATTGCCCAAATTTCCGATCAACTGTACTTTGTTTCTTAACGTACTCATATTTCTAATTTTTAAATATTAAACAGTTAATAATGCCTGCCAATAGACAGATTGACCTTGCAAACATCGCAGAGTAAATTCATTACCTGAGGCATTTAAACGTTTAATTTCGAGAGGGGTTGGTTGAATTTATAAATTCATAGACGGGCATTTTTTGTATCTTCAAGGGCGTTATCCATAGATTTACCCTTACAGCGAATTAATTATTTCTGAGATCATGAGTCATTATCATTTAGACACTGCAGAATCGTACAAAAAGGCCTGTCAAGAAAGTTTAGAGAATCCTGAAGCGTTTTGGGCGGGCATTGCCAAAGACAACTTTTTATGGCAAAAACCATGGGATAAAACTTTTGATTGGGATCAAAAAAATACAGAAGTCAAATGGTTTGCAGGAGGCAAACTCAATATTACAGAAAATCTGCTCGAACGTCATTTAGCACACAATGGTGATAAAACCGCCATAATTTTTGAGCCTAATGATCTAGACGAAAGCCCTCAAAAAATAAGTTATTCCGATCTTGCCAAGTCCGTCAATAAGATGGCTAATGTTCTAAAAGATCAAGGGGTGGGCAAAGGGGATCGCGTCTGTATCTATCTCCCAATGATTCCTGAATTAGCCATAGCTGTTCTGGCTTGTGCCCGTATTGGCGCGATACATTCAGTAGTGTTTGCGGGCTTCTCATCAACTGCTCTTGCGGCAAGAATTAATGACTGTGATTGTACTTTGGTCATCACCAGCGACGGGGGCTTTCGAGGGGCCAAAACCATAGACCTAAAAAACATAGTCGACCAGGCTCTTGAGGATTGCCCTGGGATTCAAAAAACTTTAGTTGTCGCCCGCACCAATCAAAAAATCAATATGGTCCCTGGCAGAGATTTTTGGCTAAAGCCCCTTTTTGATCAGGCCAGCGATCATTGTCCTGCGACAATAATGGATGCCGAAGACCCTTTGTTTATTCTTTATACCTCGGGTTCTACTGGAAAACCTAAAGGCATGGTCCACACTTGTGGGGGCTATATGGTATACACGGCCTATACCTTTAAAAATGTATTTCAATACACCGAGCAGGATATTTACTGGTGTTCTGCCGATATTGGGTGGATAACTGGTCACAGTTATATCCTCTATGGGCCCTTGGCCAATGGCGCTACGACGGTGATGTTTGAAGGCGTGCCTTCTTATCCGGACTTTGGTCGCTTTTGGGCCATAATTGAAAAATATAAGATTACACAATTTTATACCGCACCAACGGCCATTAGGGCATTAGCTAAAGAATCATTGGATTTTGTGACCCCATATGATTTATCGAGCTTAAAAGTTTTAGGAACTGTCGGAGAGCCCATAAATGAAGAGGCATGGCAATGGTATTTTAATCATATAGGTCAGGGCAAAGTCCCTATTGTAGATACTTGGTGGCAAACGGAAACAGGAGGCGTAATGATTGCGCCGCTGCCTGGAATCACCCGAGCCATTCCAACCTATGCTACCTTGCCCTTGCCCGGTATTCAGCCTGTGTTGCTGGACGAGCAAGGTAACGAAATTAAGACCCCAGAAGGCTCAGGACTATTGTTTATCAAACATCCATGGCCGTCAATAGCGCGCACCATATGGGGTGATCACCAACGATATGTACAGACATATTTTGGCGCACAAAAGGATAAATATATGACCGGCGATGGCGCTACGCGAGATGCCCAAGGCAATTACCGTATTACTGGACGAGTCGATGACGTCATCATTGTTTCTGGGCACAATCTCGGCACAGCCCCAATCGAAGATGCTATTAATGAGCATGAATTAGTCGCCGAAAGTGCGGTCATCGGAGTTCCGCACCCCATTAAAGGCAATAGTCTATTCGGTTTTATCATTCTCAAAAATAGTTTTGAAAATGAAGCGTCTTTAAAAAATCAAATTAATCAATCCATTGCCCAGCATATTGGGCCCATCGCAAAACTAGACGAAATGGTTTTTACCCCGGGGCTCCCTAAAACCCGAAGCGGCAAGATTATGCGAAGAATTTTACGCAACATTGCTCAAAAGAATTTTGACGCACTAGGAGACACCAGCACCCTACTTAATCCAGAAATTGTCAAGGACCTTATCACAATGATGCAAAAAAAATAGCTCATGGGATTTTAAGGTATGGTTTTTGTGACAGCGTAACTCGTGCTAATTCAACCCTAATCACAAAGATTATATAATGCGTCAAGCCCTTTTTACACTGAGCCTTTTTTGCTTTTATTCCACGCTGGCTCAGCCCCTAAACGATAATGATCATACTCCTGAAATTCATTTGTTTCAGGCCACTGCAATAGACACGATAAATAAGTATCATTGGACCGAACTCGACAGTGCCGACACAGAACTAGAGCAAGTCGTTATCTCCGCAACGAAGTGGCGTCAATCCCGCGATAAAAGTCCACTAAAAGTAATTAGTCTCAAGTCCTCAGATATTGTCTTGCAAAACCCACAGACTGCCGCTGATCTATTAGGCAATTCTGGCGCTGTTTTTGTTCAAAAAAGCCAACAAGGCGGGGGTAGTCCTATGATTCGCGGCTTTGCTGCCAATCGATTGATCTATACCGTAGACGGTGTGCGGATGAACACCGCTATTTTTAGAGGGGGCAATCTTCAAAATGTCATTTCTCTAGATGCGCTTTCCATGGAAAGCGCAGAGGTTTTGTTAGGACCCGACGCCGTCGTCTATGGCAGTGATGCCATTGGAGGGGTTATGAGTTTTGAAACCCTAGGGCCAAAATTCTCAGACAACGAGCAATTATCTGTTTCGGCCAGTGGCCTGAGCCGCATGGCTTCTGCCAATTTTGAGCGAACGGCACACGCTGATCTTCAAATTGGGCGACAAAAATGGGCCACAACATCGAGCTTCACACGGACTAATTTTGGCGATCTGCGTCAAGGAAATCATGGGCCCGACGATTATTTACGGCCCTTTTATGTAACCCATTACAATGGTCAAGACCTCATCACCCCAAATTCAAATCCAAACCGGCAGACCCCCTCAGGGTATAATCAAAGTAATTTCATGCAAAAGGTATTTTACCGACCCAACAGCCAATGGAATTTAAGTCTGGCCTATCATCATTCAGCCACTTCTGCTTACAGCCGTTACGATAGACAACTCAGAACAAAAAATGATCTGCCGCGTTATGGTCAATGGGATTATGGCCCTCAAAAATGGGTCATGAAACAATTCACGGCCAGCCACACTAAGGCTGAGGGTGTTTTTTCAGAAATGACGTTGCGATTAGCACAGCAAGACTTTGAAGAAAACCGAATTAGCAGAGGCTTCAATGACCCGTTACAAGAGAATCGAAAAGAGGATGTTGTGGCTTATTCTGCAAACTTGGATCTGCGTAAAACAATTGGGGACAAAGGAGAATTATTTTATGGATTGGAGTGGGTTTTAGACCAAGTAACCTCCACTGGGATAGAGAGAAATATTGAGGCCAATACAAGTGTTCCTGGGCCTGCTCGTTACCCCCAGGCAGATTGGCAATCCTACGCCGCTTACCTCTCGTATCAACACCAATGGTCCTCAAAACTCATGTCGCAAGCCGGTCTGCGCTATAACGGTATTGACTTAAATGCAGTTTTTGACACAAGCTTTTACCCATTACCTTTTGAAAAGGCAGAACTCAATACAGAGGCGGTAACAGGAAGTTTTGGCTTGGTATTTAAACCCTCAAAGTTTTGGAACTTACGCGCCAACATGGCCACTGCCTTTAGAGCCCCAAACGTTGATGATATTGGAAAGGTGTTTGATTCAGAACCTGGAGCAGTCGTGGTTCCAAATCCGGATCTCGCCCCTGAATACGCCGTGAGTTGGGATTTAGGGATCGCCCATATGCTCCATAAAAAATTAAAAATCGACCTCAGCGGTTATTATACTCAGTTAGACAACGCCCTCACACGAAGAGATTTTACCTTAAACGGAGCCTCAGAAATTGTCTATGATGGTGTATTAAGTCGGGTTCAAGCGATACAAAATGCAGCCGAAGCCCAAGTTTATGGCATTCACACCGGAATTGAACTC
>Ga0233450_10004049_pt1 | contig 13451 bp, 10 predicted proteins | sample 011ome_30_FD_189956 | JGI IMG/M metagenome (GOLD analysis project Ga0233450, IMG submission 189956) | Coastal salt marsh microbial communities from the Groves Creek Marsh, Skidaway Island, Georgia - 011501CT (spades assembly) | ecosystem: Environmental > Aquatic > Marine > Intertidal zone >... | reverse complement strand
CGAGAACAGGATTCAGCAACAGAGTTTGAAAAGTCAAGTCAAGAGTACAAGCTTCGATCCATCGAATTGACCCGTGTCAATGCGTTATTTTTTCCTTTGATTATGGCATTAGTTGGAATCTCAACCATCATCACCGTGTATGTCGGTGGAATGAAAGTTATTCAGGGAGAAATTGGGTATGGAGTAATCGCTGAATTTATTTTGTACGTCAACATGCTTACTTGGCCCGTAGCTTCTCTAGGCTGGGTGACAAGCATTGTTCAACGTGCTGAGGTATCCCAACGGCGGATCAATGAACTTTTGGACCAAAAGTCGGAGCTATCCACAGAAAAAAATATAGAGGTGCCTTTACTAGGTGCTCTGGAGATCAGTCATTTGTCATTTGTCTATCCGGATTCGGGAATACAGGCCTTGAAGGACCTTTCTTTTTCCATTGAAGCAGGTCAAACCCTTGGGATAATAGGTACAACTGGATCTGGCAAATCTACTCTAGCCAACCTGTTAATGCGGATGTATGATGCAGATTCTGGACAAATTCTGATCGATCAGAGACCAATTCAAGACTATTCCCTTTCTTGTTTACGTAGCCAAATAGGCGTGGTCCCTCAAGATGTATTTCTTTTTTCAGACACCATTTCAAACAACATTGCCTTTGGTTTAGACCAACCAAATCAGGAGCGAATTATCCAAGCCGCAAAGGATGCAGATGTCTTTCAAAACATCCTTGATTTCCCAAAGGGATTTGACACCTTGCTGGGAGAGCGTGGAATCACCTTGTCTGGTGGACAAAAGCAACGCGTATCTATAGCTCGAGCAATAGTAAAAGAGCCAAAAATTCTCATTTTGGATGACTGTCTTTCTGCGGTGGACACCAAAACTGAAAATGCAATTTTGAATTCCTTGAAAAGAATTATGGAAAAGAGAACTTCCATCATCATCTCCCATAGGGTATCTTCTGCAAAGCTGGCCGATCAAATACTAGTCTTGGATGAAGGGAGAATTGTGGAAAGGGGAAATCACGAGTCTTTAATGACTCAAAAGGGAGTGTATGCAGCACTTTTTGAGAAGCAAACCCAGGGCGGAGAATCTTTGGAAGATCCCAAGCCCTAGCCTAATATCTTTAGGTCTACTACCTTATTTTTTTCGATTTTGCCGATCAAGTAGATAATTAGGAAAGATATTCTATTTTTCCTTGAGCGCATTGCATCGATCATAGGAAGGATCAATGTCAATAAAAATATCTTCTTTGGCAGTTATAAACCATTTGCTTAGCACCTCATCCTCTTTTCGCCGAAGGGTGGCCGCCTTGAGTTTTTCATAATCATCCTCCATGTTGGCTTTGTGGGCAGGGTACCTGGCTTGGTAGAAAAGAATACGTACTTTGGTGCCTTCTCTAGGATCTTCAAATCGAATGGGAGGAGTAATGTCCCCAATCTTCATGGTGTCGATAGTAAAGTAGAGCACTGGATCTTCTAAGGTCCGAAGGGACAAGCGGTTTGAATTGGAAGCTGGATCGGTAAAAAATCCCCCTGCATCTGAAGTTGTTCGATCTTGAGAATACTCCTTTGCTGCCTTTGCAAACTCAATTTTACCGGCTAAAATTTCTTTTTTAAGGCTATCGAGATAGCGCTCTGCTTTTTGAATATCTGTTTCAGTTGGGTTTGGAATCCGTAAAATATGCCTTGTATTGAAGGTAGATCCTTTGATTTCTAATAATTGGATTAGGTGAAATCCAAACTCTGTTTCAATAGGGTCTGATAATTCGCCAGGACGTAAGCCCAAAGCAGTTGCCTCGTATTCAGGAGCCAATTCACCTCTTCTAAAAAACCCTAAGTCACCACCTTGAGCCGCAGAACCGGGGTCTTCGGAATATTTTTTGGCTAACTCTGCAAAGGTAAATTTACCTGATGCTATTTCTTCTTTGAATTGGGCCAGCTGCGCCAATATTTGTTGCCTAACCTGGGGATTTGTTTCAGGTTTACGTACGATTTGTCCTACTGTTGCCTCTGAGGTAAACAATGGGAGGGAATCCTTGGGAATGCTGATATAAAAAGAGCGGACTTCAGATGGAGAAACGGTGATCCCTTCGGTGATGGTTTTTCGCATTTTCTCCACGATAAGCTGTTCGCGAATGACATCCTCCAATTCAGCTTTCAATTGATCGGCGGTCTTGCCATACATTTCTGCTAGCATGGCTTCGTCCCCACCAAATTGCTGCATGACCATGCTGAATCGGTTATTGGACTGCAACAATACTTCTGCATCTGTAACAATCACAGAATCAACTTCCGCTTTTGCAACCATGAGTTTATTGATTAATAAACTTTCAAAAACGGCACAGCGGGTAGGTGCTTCTATCCCTTGTTGGGCTTGTGAAAGTGCCTCCAAATAAGACTTTTGGACTTCAGATTCAAGTACAATGTTGTTGTCTACTTTTGCTACTATTTTATCTACCACCTGACCAGTGGTAGTTTCTTGTGCTTGAGCTTGTCCCAAGATCCAAAATGCAAGTAAGCTCGGAAGAAGTCGGTTTAAGAATTTCATAAGTTTAAATTTTTCGGAAATTCCGAATCGGATAATTAATTATTCAAGGCTGCAAAGGCCTTTTCTTTTACCCCATTATTGATTTGAACAGGGTATTTGGTTTTCAATTTTTTAATCAAGTCTTTTTCCAAGGCAGCTTGGTAAGCTCGGATTACTAAGCCACGTGCTTCTTCAAATTTTCGGATTCCAGAAGGAATTTTTTTACCGAGTACCAAAAGGTATGTTTCACCCTGTACTATCCGCTCTTGATACGTTTGGGTAAGATCAATATCAGAAAGGATAGGATGTTCTTCGTACTCAAATGTGCCCGATTCTATTCCAAAAGCATTTGGAAAATTGGCGCGATAATCTGCTTCAAACGCTGCAAAGGTGCTGGGGTCAAACCCAGAATTTCGCAGGTATTTTCTTGCAATTTCTAGTTTTGAAGCATCATTTACTTGGACTAAATAAGCTTCAATTCTTGTTTTCCACTTAAAATTTGGAGTATGCTGTTCGTAATAGGCCCTTTGACCTAGGCTATCGATCAGGCCTTTTTGCCAAACTTCCTGATTGGTTAATGAAAATAACAAAATTCCATCTCGGTATTCTTTGAGAAGTTGTTGGTAAGCTTTGTTGTTGGCTTCTAGATCTGATTCCTCTGCTTTCGCTAGTGTTTGTGAGATAAACCGATTCAGCCAGAGTTCTAAGAATGTTCCTGAGCCGCGAGGGGTAATTTCTTCAGTTTGCATAAACTTCCATAACTCTTCGGCAGAGAAAGACCTATCGGCAATACTAAAGAGGAAGGTGGAGGTCAAGCCTTTTTCTTGTAGGGCACTTCCAAAGTTAGGGATTGTCGTAGCTGAGATTTCCTTGGATAGATTAGAAATGCCTTCTTCATTTTCTTTGAATCCATACCTTGCCTTCTGCATGGCAATGACTTGTGATTGAATCATGCCAGATTTTGAACTTCTAAAGATTTTAGACTTTATGCCTTGCTCCAGTGCTTCAAATGATTCCAAAGGTCTCTTGCCTTCTAATCTTAAAATATGGTACCCATAATTGGTTTTGATGGGTGGAGAAATTTCCCCAATTTCTGTCAAGGAAAAAGCAGCGAGTTCAAAGTCTGGAATCATTGTCCCTACTCCAAACCAAGGTAAGATCCCCCCTGATTTATTGGTAGCTAGGTCTTCAGAATAAGTAGTTACTAATTCTTCCCAAACCGTGGATTCTTTTTGTATTTCTTGGTACAAGTCAGAAATTCTTCTCCGTGCATTTTCTTCCTGACTGCTATTTTCTGGATCGAATCGTATTAAAATATGAGAAACCTGAACATCACCGGGATTGGGTTGTCTCCCATTTACTTGAATTATGTGGTATCCGAAATCAGTCCTAACTGGACCCGATATTTCTCCAATTGGCAGGGTGTAGGCCACTTCTTCAAACTCTTGCACCATTTGTAAACTCGTAAAATAACCCAAGTCCCCTTTGTTTACTTTAGCGGATGGGTCGTCTGAATAGGCCAAGGCTAATTCACTAAAATCACCCCCATTTTCGAGTTCAGATTTTACTTTTAGCGCCATTTTTAAAATGGAGAGACTGTCCTCTGAACTTGCATTTGGAGGGAATTGGAACAAGATATGACTGGCCCTTACAATTTCTTGCATCCGGCCATAAACCTTGCGGAGCTCTCCTTCTTCCACAGAATTCTTAATTAAAAATGGAGCAATAAGGGATTCCTTGAAGGACTCAAATTCCTTGTAAAATTCCTCAGATTGGTGCATTCCCAAGGATTCAGCCTCTCTTACTTTGAGTTTAAAGGTGATGAATTGCTCTAAATTCTCCTCAAATTCCTCCTTACTCAGAATTGCTGCTGACGGATCAATGGTTTTGCCTTTAGTGATTAAATGTAAAAATTCCTCTTTATCGATTGAGGTTCCCCCTATTGTCATCAGTATTTCCCCTTTGCTTTGTGCGTTTGCTTCGGGGATACACACACTCATTAAAGTGAGGAGAGTTACGCTAAAAATAGTCGAAAGTACTCGGTGAGTCATCGAAAGTAAGTCCAGGATAAGGTTGAAAGGCACAAAGTTATAAAGTTTTTAAGGGTATAGCTGATCTAGCAGGTTTTTTACTTAAAATTAGGAGGGAATTTTTTAATTAACCTACACATGTTTTCTCCGTTTTTGGATTCAAATTGAATTTCATCCATGATTTTTTTTACTAATAAAATCCCTAATCCACCCTTTCGTTTTTCTTCAATCACTTGACGAAGCTCGGGTTCCTCATATTCCAATAGGTTAAATCCATCTCCTTTATCGGTTATTTCAACTGCCACTTTTTTGCCTAGGTCCTTTATTTCTAAGTGAATAATTTCGTTTGGATTGCAGGCATGGGAGTGGATGATTAGGTTGGCAACTACCTCCTCCACTGCGAGTGTAATTTGGTGCTTGTCCAGCTCCGAAAAGCCAAAAACCTCCAAATTAAGCTGTATAAAGCTTCGGAGATCTGCTAACGCGGAGGTACTACAGGATAGGATTAACTTAGGACTCATTTTCGTAGTGCAATAGCAGTGGTTTTATCTGGTACGATCGCAATGACGCGGTCTAAGCCTAAAATTTTAAATACCTCTCCAACCTGTTGGATTAAACCAAAAATCGAAAAATGAATACCTCGCTCTGAGAAATCATCTACGTAGGACATAAAGACACCTAAACCTGCAGAAGAAATATATTTCAATTCTTTCCCATCAATTACTACCACTTTAATTTCTGGCTGCAGGGACTCTTGGATAGATTGATCCAATAGCACAGAATTGCTTGCATCAACCTCTCCAATTAATTGAAGAATCAACACATCTCCTTCCCTAACTTTTTCTATCTGTAGCATTTCATACTAATTTACTTCCTTTCCTTAAACTTTACGACCACAAGTGAGTAATCATCGTCAATCATTCCATCTCCTCCAACAAATTGGTGCAATGAATCAATAATAGCTTGTTGCAATTCTACGGGGGGCAATTGGGGATATGATTCCACTAACTCTTTTAATCGTGTGTATCCAAATTGCTCGCCTACATCGTTCCTGCTTTCCAGTATTCCATCCGTAAGAAGAATAAGGAAATCCCCTGGTTGGTAGTTGCCAGCAATTTCCTGTACGTGATTCTCATAATTTTGGTTTCTAACAATTCCCAATCCCAATCCATCCACAACAATATATTCAGCAGATTGGGTTTGCGCACTGTACCATAAAGTAGGAATATGTCCTGCGCGGGCATGTCTAAACTGCTGGGAATGGGTGTCAAGCTCAAATATCGAAGCAGTGATAAAATGATTTCTTTCTAGGCACTTGCTTAAAGCTGAGTTGGCTTTTATCATGAAATCCCCAGGCCCAAGTCCCAATTGAATCAAACTTTGGAAAACGCCCTTCATTTGTGCCATGTGAAATGCGGCAGAGGTACCTTTTCCGGATACATCCCCAATAATGAACACAAATTTATGCTCATCAACTTGGTACGTATCGTAGTAATCTCCCCCAACCTCATCCGTGGTATTCGAATACGCACAAATATCAAAAGAGTTGGGATGGTCAAGTTTTAAGGGGAGTAAAGCTTTTTGTACCCTCTGGGCAATTTTTAGTTCCTCCTGGTACCGTTCACTCGAAATTGCTTGGTTAAGGAGTCGGTGATTTTCAACAGAAATACAAGCTTGGCGAGCAAAGGTGCCAATGATATTGACCATTTCTTTATTAAAGCCTTCTTTAACTTCTTTTACCAATACAATTTGTGCCAAAAGGGTTTTATTGACAAGTAGGGGAACGAGGAGTGCAGATTTGTATCTTGGGTGTTTAAGCCGCACTGAATACGGTTGAAATTCATTGGTTGGCGTAAGGCTCCAGTTTTGAAATTCTGCTGGAAGAAGGGCGGTAAGTTCTGTCAATGTGGATGGTTCGATGGACCGGAGTGGGTTTTGAATTTTTAATTGTTCCGTTGGGTTCAAAGCTATCCATGCCCCATCCGAAAAAGAAGCTCCGATACAGGAGTCCACTAGAATATCAAGAACTTGCTCCTCATTTTCTTCTGGTTGGATGGATTGGCTCAACTTTTGAAAATTGAGGGCTTCTGTCAATTTTTGTTCGAAAACAGAAGAAGTAGGTAGGTTGAAAAGGGTCACCAAAAAACTAAATAACCCGTAGACTATGACGAAGCCGAAAAGGGCCATCAAGAATAGGTTGTCCGTTAGATTGATTTGAAATCGCTCTTCATTCCCATAAGCCAAAATCCGATAGAATAATAAGGTGGCACTAAGTAGAATAAAAAATAGGAAAAGTAAGGTTTTCCATTTTTCCTTAAATTTTAGGTAAGGAATCCATTTTAAATTTGCAGAAAGAAGGATCGAAATCACGAGTAGGATTACAAGTCCAAACAAAAAGCTGTAATCGAAATTATTGTGGTTAAAAAAAATAAAGAATAGGGCAGTGAGCATGGACAATTCAAAGACTTGCCATTGTTTGACCACCTTTTTGGTTTTTTGGTACAAGATCAAATGTTTCCATAGAAGTGCAGTAGAAATAAGGAAAACACTACTCCAAGCGAAGTTGAGGTGGTAAAAAATCGTTTGAAGGAAGGGGTCCTTTCCGATTTTGCTATCACCCAAGGCATAAAAAATCAATTCGGTCAGTAGGCCTGCTATTGCTGCAAATAAGCCGGTAGAAGCTCCTCTCCAGAGGAGCGTGACAAAATCAACTTGTTTGGATTTCCAAAAAATATGGCGGTAGAGAAAGTAGGTAAAAAAGAAGAACAAGATTTCTAATCCCCAGGTGACTTCCTCAGAAATACCCGAGTCTAGGTTATTAATTACTCCAAAAATCCGGACCAAATCCACCAATAACAAGGCGAGCCAAAAAAGAATGGCTAGTAAAAGACTGATTTTGCCTAATGGGATTGCGTTAGTTTTGATCATGGGGTTGCCCCTCAAAAATAGGGAATGTCAATCAATGCACTGCTATCGCCAGTATTCTGAAATGATTGGGGATTGTTAAATCTTACAAAAAAATCACTTCTTGAATAATCCCTGTTCCTAGTTGGGATTCAATCAAGTGCATCACCTTAGATTTATTGAGTTGCAGTTCTTTTTTAACAGGGCCAGAACTGATTTTGACAAATAGTTTTTTGTCTTTGATATACAAGTTGGTTGTTCGGTCGGCTATGGTTTTGCCTACTAATTCCCCCCAGGATGCGAGGAGCACTTTTTCTTGGTAAGTATCTTCTAGTCGATAAGTTTTCAACAAATCTTTAAAGGCATCTGCCAATGGGGTAGCTTCTTTTTTTCTATTGGGTGTCATTGGAGTCTATAAAAAGTTCGGAGGCAATACTATCCGCAAGAAGCTGCCCCTTTTTAGTTAAATAAATAGTTTTGGCACGAGTGTAAATCATCTCCAAGTTGGTTAATTTTTCAAGGGGTGCTTGTTTAAGTTGGAGTAGGTCAATTTGGTGCCGCGTATTCAAACTTTCGGTATTTAGGCCCCATCGGGTACGTAGGCCGGTCAGTATTTCTTCGTTGACCAAGCCTTCTTTATCCATGTTTTCTAGGACAAACGGGAGCTTCCCCTCGTTAAGTTTTTTGAGATAGCCTGGATTGGAGGGTGGATTAAAGCCCCTGGAAGTCCCATCAAAGGAATGAGCGCTCGGGCCAATGCCAAGGTACGGAATTCGTTTCCAGTAATTGCTATTGTGGAGAGCCTCTTGGTGCGGTTGACAAAAATTTGATATTTCGTATTGATCGTACCCTGATTTTTCACATTCTTCTTGGAGCCATTCAAATTGTGAGGCAACAAATTCTTCATTAGCGGGAGAAAATTTTCCTTTTTTCACCCAGTTTCCAAAGGCTGTTTTGGGCTCTATGGTCAGTGCATAGGCGGAAAGGTGGCCTGGATCTAAGGTCAATGCTTCTTTGAGATCTTTTTGCCAAAGGCTATGGTCCACATGGGGATAGCCATAAATTAAGTCAATAGAGAATTTCTCGAATCCTGTATCTCGGGCAAGTTGAATGGCTTGTTTGGCTTGTTTGGCGGAGTGGGCCCTGTTGTAGGCTTTCAAAATTTCATCCTGAAAACTTTGAATCCCCAAACTTAGTCGGTCTATACCCATTCCTCTCCAGGCGCCTAGGGAATGATGGGTGAGATCGTCCGGATTAGCTTCTAGGGTAATTTCTCTTTTTTTCCCTGGAAACAAGCACTCAATCTGATAAAGAATTTTTTCAAGTTCGTGCACAGGAATCAAAGAAGGAGATCCTCCTCCAAAATATACTGTGTCAATGGGCTCTCCTTTTAGGTAATCTTTTCGAAGTTCTAGTTCATGTCCAATTCCAACCAGCACCGGTGTCATGGATTGAAGCTGGGTTGAGAAATGAAAGTCACAGTAATGGCAAGCTTGTTTACAAAAAGGAATATGAATGTAAAGGCCTGCCATAGCGTTTTTTTAAAAGGTAAATATAGGAGATGTTCTTTCGGTTAGGGACAAAGCACATTGATTCTCCTAAGGATGCAAACAAATTTTTTAGTTCTAGGACAATTCATTTGGAGTCTGACTTTGGAATGCTGAGTTTTGTAAAGTGAAATTCTAGGTTTTAGGAGAGGGATTTTGGTGGGAGAACTTTAAAAGGAGGAAAAATCGGGTATTTCGACACGTACACTTGGTTTAATGCGACAATTTTTATTCATATTCTTTCTTTTTTTATTGCCTTCACTGGTAACAGGGCAAGTGGTGGAAACTTATGACCAGAATTGGCAAACTTTAACGAATCCAACCCTTGGAGCTTCTATTTCTCAGAAAGAAGTAAAGTTAGCAGTACATTCATTTCCAACCTCTTATTTTCAGTTTGAAATTCCTGGCAATTCCACTGTATTTATTGATGGGAAGTTGTGGCAGTTAATTTTAAGCGATACTTCCTTTCAGCTCCCAGCTGCTTATTTTAAAGAAGCGTTTGGAATGGATACCCTTTTGCTGACTGTAGTGAATGATCAAATAAATCTTAGAGATTTGAATTTGAGGATCACTAAAATTTCGGAAAAAGATTTCCAAGAAGCAGATGGTGCCTCCAAATATATTCAGTTGAGTGAAGCAAAAAGGTTCCAAATGCAGCCATTAAAGGACTTTTTTGCCCTATCCTTGTTTTTGACTTTATCCTTAGTTGCTGTTTATAGAAGGGTTTACCCATATTTATTAGGGGACTTACTTCAGCCTTTATCGGTCATTAAATCAGAGGATTTTTCTGAAAGTGGTGGGCTTCAAAAAGTTTTTTCCATTGACATATTATTCTTTTTATTAATTGTGTCTATGCTGCTAGCTCAAAGTTTGATTGCTGCTCTAGTAGTGTATAGAATGGAATGGATTCAAGGATGGATTGGGGCGACCGCTTTATCCTTGTTGGGTTTTTGGGGATTATGTGCGCTCGGAATTCTTTTACTTACAATCCTTAAATTCAACGTTATTCGATTATTTAGCTTTCTTTTTGACTTAGGGAAAGTTGAATTTGCCCATTTTTTTTACCTACTACGCTTAATTTCAATCGGATTTGCTTTGGTAATTTTTGTGACCACATTTTTGGTGATTAATGATTTTAGGCAGTTGAGCATTGTATTCCCAATGGGGATGCGCCTACTTTTTTGGGTTTATTTACTTGGGATTTTTGGGCTTTTCTTGATAATGGTGAGTCGCTTGAATTTTAAGAAATATCATTTATTTACTTACCTTTGTATCGTTGAATTAGTACCTTTTTTGGTTTTGTCCAAATGGTTAATGGTATTAACGCAATAATGTGTTGAACGTAAAAAGGAACTCCTGGCATGAGTGCAGCTCCAAAAGACCGCTATACCCCCGTAAGAAGCATACTGGTTTCACAACCTAAGCCAACAGAGGTCAATTCTCCCTACTTGCTGCTTGCAGAAAAGTACAAGTTGAAAATTGATTTCAGGCAATTTATCAAGGTGGAGCCAGTCCCACCAAAAGAGTTTAGAAAGCAAAAGATTGATATATTGAAGCATACGGCGGTGATTTTTACCAGCCGCAATGCAATTGATCATTTTTTTGCGATTTGTAAGGATTTCAAAATTGAATTGCCAGCAGAAATGAAGTATTTCTGTATTTCAGACCAAACGGCACACTACCTTCAAAAGTATATTGTGATTCGGAAGCGCAAGCTTTTTGTAGGGACGAAAACAGCAGAGGATTTATTTGATTATTTTAAAAAACATAAAAACGAAAAGTATCTTTTTCCTTGCTCGGATATTCGTAAGGACGACATACCTACGTATATGGAAAAGCATGGGATTTCCCTCACAGAGGCGACCATTTACCATACTGTTTCAGCAGATCTTTCCGATTTGGCAGATGTTAAATACGATATTCTGGCTTTTTTTAGTCCATCTGGCATTAAATCCTTAAATCAAAATTTTCCAGATTTTGTCCAAGGAGAAACCCGAATTGCTGCCTTTGGACCGACAACAGCGCAGGCAGTACGAGATATGGGGTTGATTTTAGACATCGAAGCTCCATTGCCAAATGCCCCAAGTATGACAGGTGCGCTCGAATTATTTATTAAAAAAGCTAATAATCTGTAATTCTAAGAATCATTTTTGGTGGTTTCTCAGTTTAAATTCAAGGACAAGTTTAAATTTGAGTACTTCACTATCGAATGAATATATTTAAGCACCTGATTATTTTTTTGAGAGGAGCAGTCTTTATTTTTCTGCTACTAGTATCACCTTTGCTGTTTGCGCAGCAGATTCCTCAATTTACCCAATATTTGGATGCATCAGCCTACTTCAATCCGGCGTTTGTAGGAATTCAAGAGGGTTTTCAATTCACAGCATTTCACCGTACGCAATGGCAGGGATATGCCCCTACAACGGGAGTTGGCGTTGCTCCAACAACACAATTAATAACGCTACAAGGTAGATTTAAGTCCAAAAATATCGGCTATGGCTTGTCTATTGTCAATGATAAATTGGGGGCAAACACCCATCAAGAGGTTAATTTGCAAGGAAGCTACCAACTCAAAATACGCCGAACTCAACTTAGTTTTGGAGGGTATGTAGGAGTTTCTAACAGCACATTGGATTTTGGAGACCTTCAGGTGGTCAATCCAGAGCCAAACCTTCCTAGCTCCGGTACGGAAACTCAACTGGCCTTGGATATGGGTGCGGGATTGCTAGTGGACCGAGGCAATTTTTATTTGGGCTTGAGTGGTAGACACCTCAATCAGGCTTCTTTTGATTTTGGGGATGGGACTTATGCCAACCGCCTTGATCTACACAACTACTTGTTGGTGGGCTATCGGATTCGACCTATCGGGCAGCTTCGCCTAGAACCAAGTATTTTATTTAAATCATTGGGATCGCATACTTTATCATACGAAGTAAGCGTTATAGCCACAGTCCAAAATCGAGTAAAGGCTGGAATTGCTTATAGAGGGGAGGAATCTGTATCGTTAATTTTGGGATACAGCTTATTAAAGGACTCCAGTTTAAGGCTGGGTTATGCCTTTGATTTGGTAGTTGGCGGTCAAAATGCGAAGGCTCCCAGTTCTCATGAAGTACTTTTGAGATACAATTGGTCTAAGGCTGTCCAAACAGTCAATCGAGTCATCCAACGTACCCCAAGATTCAGGTTCTAAACTAAAAAAAAGTAAACAAGAATATATCCTTATGTGTTGGATTTGTAACATCTTAGATTAAAACTATTTGTTTTATTGACTTAAAAAAAGCTAACTTTCGAAGTCATTATTTTAGTTTGGCGAAGTTTGGCCAAAAATTTGATGCTTTCCTAAAAAAGTCATTTATGTATACAAGAATAAAAGTTTCTTTTTTATCGCTTACCCTAGGACTAATTCTTATAACGATGTTACCAAGTTGTGGACTCTTTAATAAAAAGGGGATGGCTAGTGACAAAGCGAATCGAAAAGGGGAAGTAACTGGGGTAGCAAAGAGAATTCGATGGAAGCAAAATCTTCCAGTAGACATGGTCCCGATCAAGGCAGGCACGTTTTGGATGGGACAATCTGATGAAGACATTGCTTTTACACAGGCTACCTTAAACAAGCAAATAACTATTTCTGAATTTTTTATGGACAAGTATGAAGTGTCCAATAACAAGTACAGACAATTCTTAGAAGCAGTAAAATCTGGTCAGTTGGCATCTGGGACCCCTACTACTTTAAAAGCAGAACCGACATTTGACATCAACACCCTGAAGCCAGATAGTACAGTCTGGACAAAAAGTTTTTCATACCATTATGGAGACCCCTTGATGGAGTTTTATTTTGATCACCCTGCATTTGATTCGTATCCGGTAGTAGGAGTATCCTACGATCAGGCGGCGAAATATTGTGAATGGAGAAGTTACCACCTTCGAGCAAATGACGATATTGAATTTGACCTTCCTGCTTTCAGATTGCCTACTGAGGCAGAATGGGAATATGCTGCAAAAGGGGGCAAAGAAATAGCAAAATATCCATGGGGAGGTCCTTACCTTAAAAATAAAAGAGGTTGTCTTATGGCTAATTTCAAGCCAGGGAGAGGCAATTATATTGACGATGGATTTACCTACACGGCTCCTGTGGATGTGTTTGCTCCTAATGGCTTTGGCTTGTACAACATGTCGGGCAATGTTGCTGAGTGGGTTATGGATGCCTACAAAACGACTTCTAGGGCAGATACTTGGGACTTAGATCCGGTGTACTTGGATGAGAATGAGCCCAAGAAAGTAGTTCGTGGAGGAAGTTGGAAAGACATTGGCCATTATCTAGAGACTTCCACCCGTACCTATGAATACCAAGATGTCGCACAAGCTCACATTGGTTTTCGAACAGTAATGACCTTTATTGGTCGATCTGCATCTATGGATGCGAAGTTAAACAAACGAATGAAACGAT
>Ga0233450_10004045_pt1 | contig 13458 bp, 12 predicted proteins | sample 011ome_30_FD_189956 | JGI IMG/M metagenome (GOLD analysis project Ga0233450, IMG submission 189956) | Coastal salt marsh microbial communities from the Groves Creek Marsh, Skidaway Island, Georgia - 011501CT (spades assembly) | ecosystem: Environmental > Aquatic > Marine > Intertidal zone >... | reverse complement strand
ATGGTTTTCTGGCATAAAGCCCGACTTTATTTCTGTGGATGGAGGTGAAGGAGGAACTGGAGCTGCACCTATAGAATTCTCCAATTCCTTGGGGATGCCCTTAAGAGATGCCGTGGCTTTTGTTTATGACACTTTGGTTGGATATGATTTAAAAAAGGACATAAAAATTATTGCTTCAGGTAAAGTTTTCAGTGGATTTCATATTGCAAGAATACTTGCTTTAGGCGCAGACATGGTAAGTAGTGCAAGAGCTATGATGATGGCAGTTGGCTGTATTCAAGCATTAAAGTGCAATGATAATCATTGTCCAGTAGGAGTAGCAACGCAAAATGCCGCACTTATGAAAGGTCTAGATGTTGAAAACAAAGCGAAAAGGGTTACGAATTTTCACGATGAAACACTTCGAAGTTGCAGTGAGTTAGCTGGTGCTGCAGGAATAACCAATTTAGTTGATTTAGAACGAAAACACATAAATCGAAGAGTTAGTATGAACGCTGTTTTAAAGTACGATGAAATTTTTCCATATATTGAAAAAGGAAGTTTATTAAAATAACCTTGCTCTCAAACAGGTAAAAATTCATAAAGCTAATCACTTTATAAAAATTGGTAAATACGTCTAGAATGATTCGAAAAGCAACCTTAGAAGACGCGTCTCAAATAATGAATATTTACAACTATTATGTAGATCATTCAATCTTTACGTTTGATACAGAACACGCACCATTGAATGAAATTCAAGATAAAATTCAAATGAATATATATCCTTGGATTGTCTTTGAAGCAGATGGAGAGATATTGGGATATGCTTATGGTAGCGAATGGAAAGCGAAGGACGGATATAAACATTCGGTAGAAACAACAGTATATTTGAAAAATGGTTCTACCAAAAATGGATTGGGAACACTACTCTATCAAGAATTAATCAATCAGCTTAAAGGATTAAATTTTCATGCACTAATGGGGTGCATTACTTTGCCAAATGATGCTAGTATTAGACTACACGAAAAATTTGGATTTGAAAAAGTGGGACATTTTAAAGAAGTAGGTTACAAGTTTGATAATTGGATTGATGTAGGATACTGGGAATTAAGAATATAATGTTAAAGTTTCACATAAATATATTGTACATAAATCACACACTTTCATACTATGAGTTTTAACCTTGATAATATTCCTTCCCAAAAAGGAAAAATAGCAATTGTAACCGGAGCTAATTCTGGACTTGGAAAAGAAATTACAATTGGATTAGCAAAAAAGGAAATCAAAGTAATAATGGCTTGCCGAAATGAATCGAAAGCCGAATCAGCAAAAGCAGAAGTTATATCTCAGGTAAATAGTGCGGATATAGAAATAATGCTTTTGGACCTTAATAGTTTAAACGCTGTTCGGAATTTTGCTGCAGCATTTGGTGAAAAATACGATCGCCTAGATTTATTAATTGAAAATGCTGGAATTATGATTCCACCTCTTTCTAAAACAGAAGATGGTTTCGAAAGCCAAATGGGTGTTAACTATTTTAGTCATTTTCTACTTACCAATTTACTGTACCCATTATTAAACAAAACTAAAGGAGCACGAATAGCAACTACGAGTAGTTTAGCGCATGAAAGAGGTAGAATAAATTTTGATAATTTAAACGCAGAAAAAAGTTATTCAAAAATGGGAGCATATAGTCAAAGTAAATTGGCTTGCTTATTGTTTGCATACGAACTAAAAAGGAGGTTAGAAAAAGCTGGCAGCAAAGTTATTGCAGTTTCCTCCCATCCTGGAGTATCAAAAACAAACTTATTCACAAATATTCCTGCGATTGCTCAATTACTAATGACACCGCTTCTACCAATATTTACGCATTTACCTAAATATGCTGCCTTACCTACATTGTACGCTGCCCTGGATCCTGATGTAAAAAGTGGCGATTATTTTGGACCTACTGGCTTTAACGGAATGAAAGGAAAGCCAGGAAAAGTAAAATCAAAACCACATTCCTACGACCAAAAAATAGCATCTGAACTATGGGATGTTTCTGAAAAGCTAACTGGAGAAAAATTTGTACTATAAAAAGGGATACAAAACCGATTCCGGGTGTACTAAAACCAATTCAAAAACATATAGGATTGGAAATTAATTGATGTATCTTTATGGACGAAAATTGACCTTAATTATAGATAAATAAATAAAAGACTATATTGACCAGGAAGGTTACCTTTCGAAATAAATACAGCGGTAAATTAACGGTCTAATTATTGCAAAGCTGAAAACTAAATAACTTAATTAAAAGAAAATGAAAAAAGCAATTTACCTTACATGCAGTATGGTCCTCTTTTCGGTCTCCATATCAACCGCTCAATTCGATAAGCTCAAAAAAACTGTTGACAAAAAGATTGAAGAAGTAAAACCTTCCTCTCCTGGGTTGAGTCAAGAAGAAGTTGGTGCTGGATTAAAAGAAGCATTAAACAAAGGGATAGAAAAGGGAGTGGATCAACTTTCAAAACCAGATGGATTTTTCAAAGATCTCTCAATAAAAATACCACTGCCAGAAGAAGCTAATAAAGTTGAAACTAAATTACGTAGCATTGGTCAAGGAAAAAAAGTTGACGAAACTATTGAATCAATTAACAGAGCTGCTGAAGATGCTACTGCTGCTTCAAAAGAAATTTTTGTAGAGGCGATAAAAGGAATGAGCATTAATGATGCGATGAGTATTCTTAATGGTAAAGATAATGCAGCGACAAAGTTTCTCGATAAATCAACAAGAGCTGATTTGATAGGTAAATTTGAACCTATCGTAAAGATTTCATTAGATAAAGTAGGTGCCACAAAAAACTGGAATGCAATTTTCAGTACTTACAATAAATTACCATTTGTAGAAAAAGTAAATCCTGATCTTGTTGAATATGCAACCGGTAAGGCTATTGATGGATTGTTTGTGCAAATTGCCAAGGAAGAATTAAAAATTCGACAAGACCCTGCGGCCCGAGTAACTGATCTATTGAAAAAAGTATTTGGTTAATCCTCTCTGCTAGAATAGGGAGAAGTCAAAAGTGATTTGACTGAGATTGATAGCAGCCAAGTTGTTTACGGTGCGCAGCATTTTAACACTCTTCAAAAGAGTGAAGCAAAATAAGGAAAAGCCTTTGTCAATTTCGAACCATACCAACTAAACATTTCTCCATCCACTATTTTTATTTCAACTTCAGGAAGGTGTTTTTTCAGCTCGTCAACATGCTTTTTCTTAAATGGATATGGCTCGCTGGAAAGCAAAATAACTTCTGGTTCCAAGGCTTTTAATTCCTCTACTTTAAGCTCTAAATATCTGTCTGCCATTACTACATTTACATATCCGGCATGATACAGCATATCATCAATAAATGTGTTTTTACCAACTACCATATAAGGATCATTCCAAATAAAGTAAACCACTTTTTTTAGATCAATTGGCTGCGTAAAAGCATCTTTAGCTTTAGAGATAGCCTTTAATATTTCTATTCCCTTTTCTTGGAAATTCGTAAAACGAGAAACTTCAAATATCATTTCAAGCGCATCTTCAAACATATAAATGTCTGACATCCAAACTGAATAGTCTTTCTCTAATGCAGCAATATCTTCTTTGGTATTCTCTTCCTTATTTCCAATTATTAAATCGGGTTTAAGTGCTGCTATTTTTTCAAAATCTATACATTTAGTGCCTCCCACTCGAGGTTTGGAATCAAACCATTCTCTCGGATGAATACAAAACTTTGTTATTCCCACTACCCTTTCGCCAAGCCCTAGTTCAAATAATAATTCAGTTTGAGATGGAACCAATGAAATTATCCGTAACGGAAAAACGGGAAGTAATACTTCCCGTTTCATTTGATCTATTATTTTAATTGTATCCCTCAACTTTAAGCAATTGCTCTAATTACATCTTGATAGGTAATAATGTGTTTTTTATCTCCATCATAATTTACAACCACCGCTGTTGCTCCATTGGAAAACAATTTAGAGACTTCTTCTATAGAAGCTTTACCTTGAACCTCCGGCAGAGGAGCTTCCATTACATGTTTTATTGGAAGTTCTTTCAATTCTGAATTGTCCAGCAATTTTGCAAAAAGATGATTATCTGACAATGAACCTACGCATTTATTTCCTTCAACAACGGGAATTTGAGAAATCCCATATTGGTTCATTAATAACAATGCTTGAGAAACAGGATTCTCCTCAGTTACAGTAACTAAATGCTTACCTGCATGATCCTTAATCAAATCAACTGCGCATGTTTTCTCTTCGTCTAAGAAACCTCTTTCACGCATCCAATCATCATTAAACATTTTACCAACGTAACGGCTTCCATGATCGTGAAATAAGACAACTACGACATCGTCTTTTGTTAATTCTTCTTTTAATTGCAATATTCCTTTAATCGCCGACCCTGCAGAATTCCCAACAAAGATCCCTTCCTCTTTTGCTAGTTTCCTTTGATATATTGCTGCATCTTTATCCGTAACTTTTTCAAACTTGTCAATCACAGAAAAGTCGACGTTTTTCGGAAGAATATCTTCTCCAATCCCTTCTGTGATATAAGGGTAGATTTCATTCTCGTCAAATATTCCAGTTTCGTGGTATTTTTTAAATACCGAACCGTACGTATCTATCCCCCAAATTTTAATATTTGGATTCTTTTCTTTTAAATATTTACCGACACCCGAAATTGTACCACCAGTGCCAACTCCAACCACGAAATGTGTAATTTTACCTTCTGTTTGTTCCCAAATTTCAGGTCCCGTAGTTAAGTAGTGCGCTTTCGTATTTGACGGGTTATCATATTGGTTCACATACCATGAATTAGGTGTAGTATCCGCTAATGTTTTTGACACTGAATAATAAGAACGAGGATCATCTGGTGCAACATTGGTTGGACAAACATGCACCTCTGCTCCAACAGCTCGCAAAATATCCATCTTCTCTTTACTTTGTTTATCGCTTAAAACACAAATCAATTTGTATCCTCTTAACAAAGCAACTAAAGCCAATCCCATTCCAGTATTCCCTGAAGTACCTTCAATAATAGTTCCTCCTGGCTTCAATCTACCATCTGCTTCAGCATCATCTATCATTTGGAGTGCCATCCTATCCTTTACTGAGTTTCCTGGATTTACAGTTTCAATTTTAGCAAGCACTAAAGCATCCACCTCTTTACACATTGTGTGTATTTTCACCAATGGCGTATTACCTATTGTTTGAAGAATATTATTATAGTATTTCATAGTGCATGTTTAATATGCACAAAGGTAATGAAATAGAACATAAAAAGAGGTACAATACAAGCACCTCTTTTCACTATTTTTTTAACGAAATCATTCTTAAATAGCCAATAATTTATCGCGTTTATTGTTAAGAATTTCAATCTGCTTTTGGAAAGCTTCATTCTGAGAACACTGAAACATTTGAGGCATACTTGCCCAAGCGTTAATATCTTCAGAAGCAGAAGACAATTGAATTTGCAACCCTATATCTTCAGGATTTGCAGCTACTTTTTCAGTTATGCTTGCAAAACTTTTAATTCCTTCTGCATAATCTTCTAAGAACATTTTACAATCCTCACTTATTGGATTTTCAATTTCTTCTTCAATCTCTTTTATCTCTAGAGACAAATCATTCTCATAATCCTCTCTTGCCACACTATCAATTGCAACGGATGAAGTATCAATAATCACGGAATCTTTTATTGTTACAACACTATCCTTTTCTATCAATTTATTCTCCACTGTTTTATCGTCAGGAGTAACTGCACTTTCTGATGATTCGCTGCATGCTGCAAAAATTATAGGTAGTGAAAATATTATTATTAGTCCTTTCTTCATATTTTTATTTTATTATTCGTTTAGTAATTCCAGTGTCTCTTGCGCTGAAATAATCTTTCCATTGAAATCCCCAATAACAAACGTATCATTCAATCCTTCTCTTTCCAATTCAGCTTGAAACTCTTCGGCTTCATCATATGTCTCAAACCATCCTAGGAAAGACCTAATTAAACCTGATTCTGGATCTCTCTTAAATGTAACATCACCGATTGCAAGGTATATATCCAGCACTTCCGTAGGAACGTTCCCTGTATATTCCCCTACCTGAACTCTAAATCGAACTAATTCCCTACGCACAACGCTTCCTGTTGGCTCTACAGATTCAACTATAACATCTTTAGAAGTATCTACAACATCAAAATTCGCTTCGGATAGTTTAATCCGCTTACCATCCCTGAACGCAACGATAAATGAACCTTCATATCCCATTTCTAACAATGCAATTCTATGTTCCGCAGCTTTACTTTTTTCATTAGAAGAACCAGAATAATATCTAAACAAATCATCATCTCCTTCAGTGTAGACTACTTCTCTAGCATCACTAAACACACTGGTAGATAACTCTTTACGAAAAGCCCCAATTTGCACTCGATATGTTGTTCCTAAGCTAATATCCATAGTATTTAGAGTCGTATCAATTGCACTCACTATACTCGTGTCAACTGCACTCACTATACTCGTGTCAATTACACTAACTATACTCGTATCAATTGCACTCACTATACTCGTGTCAACTGCAGCGGTTGACACCAATAATTCAGCTCTTGCTTTATCGATTACTTCTTGACTCACAAATTCCAAAGCTTCATCTTTCGAAACTTTAGCAATACCTTTGACATCCATTCCGTTTTTCTTGAATTGATCCATTGCAGCCATAGCTTCTTCCAAAGTATTATAACCTCTTACAACATACTCGCGTGTACCATCATCTCTTTCAACTACGTGAAATCCTGGTTGGCTTAATAATTTATCTCTAATTTCTTTCGGTAATTGTCCTTCATCTGAATCAAAAACTACGGCTACATCTACAAAACCTTCGTCATCATTCGCAAAACCACTGGTATTAACAGCAACACTGGAACCTTCACCAAGTGTAACACTAGCAACATCTATACTGTAAGCCGCTCCCAAAGAATCCTTATATTTTCTGTAAGCCAATTCAAAATCAGCGTCAGTCAATGTAACTCCAACCTCATTTACTAGTGCTTCAGGTTTTGTTTCTTTCTCTTCATCCAAATAATCTGGAACACCGTCTAAATCTTTATCTAATGGACATCCAAAATCATCCACAAGAACTCCTTCAGGAGTTTTTGCACATAAATCAACAAAATCAACTATTAAATCACCATCAGAATCAATGGAATCCAATTTTTGCATATCATCAAAATCTGAATGCTTATCTAGCTCAACAGAATCTATTTTTCCAGAATTAAGATCGAAAGAAAGTGCAAAATGCGAATACAAAAATTTATCATTTGCCTTATTTCCTTTTCTGTCTCCCAAGCTTTCTACAGTCACACCATCTACCAAATCAGAAAACGCAAAATGCATAGATGTTCCTACTCTAAATTTTATTCGATCAGTAATGTGAAAATTTGCACCAACTTCTACAGGAATAGCAAACGTTCTTTCCGAATATTTACCAAAATCATCTAAATCCAATTCTCGTATATCACTTTCATAAACATAATCTCGATAAATTTCAGTTGCATTTTCAGAGCCAATTGACCCTTCCTCCATATTTCTAATCGTTCCATCAGACCAATAATTATAATAATTACCATTCGCATCGTACATATCCGATTTGGATAAGAACTCCATTGACTCTATACCAAAAGATATATATGGATCCACATTCCTTTCCGGTTTTAGCAGATGCTTAAAATTATAATTTAAAGTCCACCCACCTGTTGTTATGTGAGAATTGAAATTTAAGTTTCGTGTTTCAGACCTTTCGCTTCCGCTCACTTGACCAAACAAAACATAAAAACTTACGTCTAAATAATCATTAATTGGATTGATTAAGCGTAAATCGTAACCTATTCTACTAACTGTTGGATGATAGCCTTTGTGATTACTTCCTATATCTCCATAAAAAGTAAACATCCCCGTTCCCAAACTTAATTGCGGTCTAAATACTATTTCCAATGGTTTTGGTCCAAAAACCTCCTTTTCTTTCGAAACCTCCATAATACCTAAAGAATCTGGAACATCTATAACCGATGTAGAATCTGGAACAGCAATAACCGATGTAGAATCTGGAATAGCAATAACCGATGTAGAATCTGGAACAGCAATAACCGATGTAGAATCTGGAATAGCAATAACCGATGTAGAATCTGGAATAGCAATAACCGATGTAGAATCTGGAATAGCAATAACCGATGTAGAATCTGGAACAGCAATAACCGATGTGGAGTCTGGAATAGCAATAACCGATGTGGAGTCTGTAGCGTTTTCCTGAGAGAAGCCAACCACGGTCAACAAACTGAAAATAAATAAGAATATGAGGCGTTTAATTTTCATTTAACTACTTCTAAAATCACACAGTGTACGCTACTATGAGCATAATGTTCTATTAAAGTAAGTAAAAAAACAAAAAAATACGTGGTAATAAAAAAAGTTTAGTGCGAATGTTGCACTATCAAATGTTAAGAAGCAGCATTTTATTGTGAAAAACTGATTGATTTGTAGGATCTCCGGAATCAATCTACTGATTTGAACTTTTCCCCCGCAATAATAGATTTAACTTTATCGGCTCTTTTCATTTCATAAAAAACAATTGACGCTGCCACTGCTACATTCAAACTTCCAACCTCCCCGTACTGAGGAATTGTCAATGTATTGATCATCTTTGCAATCACTTCTTTTGGTAGTCCGGTTCTTTCATTTCCGAAAATTAAATTGCAATTATCAGGAAAATTGTATCCAATCAAACTGGCTTCATTTTCACCTATTTCCACTCCAACATTAACAATCTTTAATCTCTCTGACCAAGCAAAAAAATCTTCTTCCTTGTCAAAAATCAGCAACTTTCCCTGATCTTCAATTTTCCGAGTGTACGAATGAGTACCTCCTTTAAACTTCCATCTTTCCTGACCACCAATAAGAATTAAAAAATTTCCGCCGAATGAGATATGTGACCTTGCTATCATCCCAATATTTTTAGAACTCCTAAGGTTGTATAATACGGTATTAAATTTCATTAAAACAAAGAACCGTATTAATAAGTTATTCTACAAATTCTATAAGATTAAAACTTAAGAATAAGGCCTGTAAAAAAGTTTACCCCTGCTTGAGGAAACGCTCCTATCATATTGTATCTGCCATCTACACTTTCCTTATTTGCAAAATCATCATCTGGTACGGGGTTATAAAATTCGGATTTGAATTTATAAACCCATGCATTAGATACATATTGTGTATTTGTAAAGTTTCGAACCCAAGCACTCCAAACAATTTCTTTAAATATTTTGGTCTTTATAGAGTATTGTAATCGAATGTCATTTACCAAATAAGCATCCAACATTCTATCTGAATTAGATGTATTATCGATGTATTGTTCACCCACATATTTACTCACCAACGCTAACTCTATGTTTCCGTATTTTTCAGAATTTATTGGCTTAAATACAAATTGATTAGATGCAATTACACTTGGTGAAAAAGCAATATCAGTATTTTCATAATTCGTCTCAACCTGACCCCAAGTATCCCAATCATCAATATACTCCGTAAAAGAAGCAATCTTGTTGTCACTAAAAGTTGCATTCATTTTCCATTCCAAATTCTTTAATAGGGATATTCCTCCGCTAATTTCAACACCTCTTCTATAAGAAGAACCTACATTGGTTCTAACGGCTGCACCAACATCATTAATCGCTCCAGTAAGAATTAACTGATTCGTATAATCCATTGAGTAAATATTAATATTTGCGTACAGTTTATTTTTCTTTAATTTATAACCTACTTCAATATCCGTCATACTTTCATGACTTGGGCGGCTATTAGGAGTAGAATTAGTATAATCATTTCTATTCGGTTCTTTATTCCCAACACCAAAGAAACCATAAAAAGCCTGTCCATTATTTAACCCATAATTAACTCCAGCCTTAGGATTGAAAAAAGAAGTCGACACAGATTGATCAGCGCTATTCAATTCGTTATCAAATCCAAGAAAATCATATTGAATCATTCTTTCTTGAATATCAACAAGCACATTCAACCTTTCATTGATTTTATAATCTGCTTTAACATAAATGTTTACATCATTTTTAGTTGCTTCGTCATCATAATAGCGGTGTCTTATCTTTCCGTTGCTAGCATACTGTGACCATATCACCTCTCCGTAATGCCCCCCAACATATTGATTAGCTCCGCCACCAACTGTTAGATTTAATGCTTTCTTATTATAATTATATGAGAAAACGGTTCCATAAAAATGGTTATCCAACCATCTTCTTCGTATTAAATCCGTATTAGTAATTGTATCTCCCGCTGCTGTAATAACATTCTCCAACCCATAATCAGACAAGGCATCGCCGGTTCTGAATTGTTCGTAATACCCTAAACCACGCGTGTAATGTAAAGACATATTAAACTTAGAATACTTTCCTATTTTCTGAACAAAATGCAATTGATAATGCGTTTGATCGTAATTATCTACTTCGTTTTCGTAGGTATATGGATTATGAGTTCTCAACTCCGTATCAGAACTATCCAAATATCTAACAGGAATTCCAAACCATGCTTGATAGGTTTTTTCATGACCTGAAAACACAACCCCTTTTAGCATTGTTTTGTTTCCAACATAACCACCAGATAAATAATATGATTTTAAGTCTGATGAGGCTCTATCTACATATCCATCTGACTTTAATTGTGATAACCTACCTTGAAATGTCCAATTGTTTTTAAGAATTCCTGTACCAAATTGCACGGTATTTTTAATGGTATTAAAAGAACCAAAACTGTTAGATATTTCTCCATAAGGTTTTACACCTGATGAATTAAGTGTATTTAAATTAATACTTGCCCCAAACGCACCTGCACCATTAGTAGAAGATCCAACTCCCCTTTGAATTTGAATATCACCTGTGGATGATGAAATATCTGGCAAATCTACCCAGAAAGAACCTTGAGATTCAGCATCATTTAATGGAATTCCATTTATCGTTACATTTACTCTTGTTGCATCAGAACCTCTAATCCTAATTCCAGTGTAACCAACCCCTGCTCCAGCATCGGAAGTTGTGACAACAGATGTTGCTTGATCTAATAGTATGGGTAAGTCCACCCCATGATTTTGCTTTTGAATGTCCTCTGCAGTAATATTTTCATACGCAATTGGTGAGTTTTTATTAACACGAGTTGCACTAACAACAACTTCATTCAATGTTTTTTCATTTTTCGTAGTATCAGGATTCCCGATAAAAATAGGCCGTACTTTATCCACCTCTTGTGACAGTCCAAAAAATGGAGTAAAAAGAATACTTAGAAAGATAATTTTCTCATTCATGATTTAAGGTTTATTGTGTCTTACAAGGGAGTAAGAAAAACACATGTTTTAATTTACAATAACCAATCCCTACGCTAGAATTACCTAGATCAGGTTCTTTTCGTCAATCAAACGAAAATGGGTATAATCTCAGCCTTCCGATAATCATCGGAACGGCACCCCCTTTGAATTATTTCACAAAAATATTCAAATTCGAATGTTCTACAATAATTAATTCAATTAATTTGAAAATAAATCCATTGCTATTTCTAAACGCTCTGACTCAGTTCCACTTATAACTTTATATGGAACCTCTAAATCCAATATCTCTTTCTCATATATCGAAAACAATTCTTCTCTATTGTCTGAGTTTTCTCTTTGTGAATCTTTCACCCAAGGAAAATCTGGTGAAGCTAACAAATATAAATCTGGCAAATTATTTTTAAATAGACGAATTATTTCTGAATCACAGCAACTGTATTTGTATTCACTCCAAATTTTAATAGTTAACAAATCAGTATCGCATATTAAAAAAGAAGGTGTTTGAGATAAAATATCTTTTTCCAAATCCAATTGTCCTTTTGCAATATGTAATAAATCACTTTGGTCATAAGTACGATCTAATGCTGCTATATACTCCCTTGCATATTCTCTTACATGAGGAATAAATAATGATTCAGACAAATGTTTACACAAAGTACTTTTACCTGAAGATTCTGGCCCCGTTATTACCACCTTCTTCATACAGTTTCTAATTTATGTCCTTTGCTTTCTTCAATACTTTTAAGCCAAGCAAGATATCCTGCAACCGCAATAAAAGTATATATGAGGTATAAAAAACTAGAAATAGTCAACCCTTTATAAAAATACAACGGAATGGTAATAATGTCTCCTACAATCCAAAATATCCAGTTTTCAATTTTCCGTTTTGCCATCAACCACATTCCTGAAAAGAAGATGGCTGTTGTTAAAGTATCCACATACGCAGTCCAATTATCAAACTTATCAAAGGCAATATATATGATCCAAATAAAAATGAAAGCCATTATGAAAATAATGCTTGCTATTATCTTTTCTTTACTATTTGTTCTGGAAATAGTTAATAGGTCTTTTCCGTTGGATTTTCTCGTCCATAAATACCATCCGTAAATACTCATCATCACATAAAATATATTAATAATGAAATCTCCAAACAACCCCCACTTAATTAATAAGTAAGCGAAAATCGCCGAGCCGACAATTCCACTTGGATAAACGAGCACATTGTTTTTTTTAGCATACAGAACACTAATAACACCAAAAAATACAGCCGTTAACTCAAGTACGATATCTAACGCACTGTATGTAGAATATTGACTAAATAGTGCTTCAAAAAGTTGGTTCATAATCGCTACGGTCGCTTTTTACAACTTTTAAATTGACAATAATATGTTCCTCTTTTTCAAAAGAAGTTTTAATTTCCTTTGTCAAGAATGACATGACATTATCGTATTCACCGTAAACTTGAGTACTCAAAGGGTTCTCTATAATAGTAAATTCAGAATCCCTTAATCGCTTAATAAAGTCCTTTATTGGTGGCTCAAAATCAGTTTTTAACGGCATTAAAGTAAGCTCTACTGAGATCTTCATAGTAGTTTGATTTGGATAACTGTGGCAAATTTAAAGAAAGAAATCTTTTTATTTTGAACATTTCACTACTTTCGAAGCATAATAAAAATTAGAAGTCATGTCAGAAGCAATGAATCAAGGTAATGTAAAATTATCAATTAGTGAAAAGGGAATTGCAACAATAGAGTTTTCTCACCCATTGAGTAATTCGTTGCCGGGAAAAATATTAGCGAAATTAGCAAACACAATTGCTGAAGCAGGAGCAAATGATTCCATAAAAATCATTATTCTAAGATCAGCAGGTGATCGTGCTTTTTGTGGTGGAGCTAGTTTTGATGAATTAATTTCAATAAACAATATTGAAGTAGGAAAAACTTTCTTTTCTGGTTTTGCTAATGTCATTAATGCCGCTCGTAAATGTCCAAAATTGATTATTGGGCGTGTTCAAGGAAAAGCTGTTGGAGGGGGAGTTGGAATGGCTAGTGCTGTTGATTTTTGTTTTGCTACTAA
>Ga0233450_10004043_pt1:10000-13463 | contig 13463 bp, 9 predicted proteins | sample 011ome_30_FD_189956 | JGI IMG/M metagenome (GOLD analysis project Ga0233450, IMG submission 189956) | Coastal salt marsh microbial communities from the Groves Creek Marsh, Skidaway Island, Georgia - 011501CT (spades assembly) | ecosystem: Environmental > Aquatic > Marine > Intertidal... | reverse complement strand
ATAGGGACCGAACTGTCTCACGACGTTCTAAACCCAGCTCACGTACCACTTTAATCGGCGAACAGCCGAACCCTTGGGACCTGCTCCAGCCCCAGGATGTGATGAGCCGACATCGAGGTGCCAAACGGTTCCGTCGATGTGGACTCTTGGGAACCATCAGCCTGTTATCCCCGGCGTACCTTTTATCCGTTGAGCGATGGCCCTTCCATGCGGGACCACCGGATCACTATGACCGACTTTCGTCTCTGCTCGAACTGTCGCTCTCGCAGTCAGGCAGGCTTATGCCATTGCACTCAACAGCTGATTTCCGACCAGCTTGAGCCTACCTTCGCGCGCCTCCGTTACTCTTTAGGAGGCGACCGCCCCAGTCAAACTACCCACCATGCAGGGTCCCGGACCCGGATAACGGGCCACGGTTAGATATCAGAAAATAAAAGGGCGGTATTTCAAGGATGGCTCCACAGCGACTGGCGCCACTGCTTCAAAGCCTCCCGCCTATCCTACACATTCATCCACTAATACCACTGCAAAGCTGTAGTAAAGGTGCACGGGGTCTTTCCGTCTGACCGCGGGTACTGAGCATCTTAACTCAGAGTTCAATTTCGCTGAGTCGGTGTTGGAGACAGCGGGGCAGTCGTTACGCCATTCGTGCAGGTCGGAACTTACCCGACAAGGAATTTCGCTACCTTAGGACCGTTATAGTTACGGCCGCCGTTTACTGGGGCTTCGGTTCAGAGCTTGCACCCCTCTCCTTAACCTTCCAGCACCGGGCAGGCGTCAGTCCCTATACGTCGTCTTGCGACTTCGCAGAGACCTATGTTTTTAGTAAACAGTCGCCACCCCCTGGTCTGTGCCACCCCCATCTGGTTGCCCAAATGGAGGTCCCCCTTCTCCCGAAGTTACGGGGGTATTTTGCCTAGTTCCTTCAACACCGTTCTCTCAAGCGCCTTGGTATGCTCTACCTGTCCACCTGTGTCGGTTTGGGGTACGGTCTTCACGCTGGTGCTATTTCCTGGGAGTCCCAGGCCGCATCCTCAATCCAATAAGAAGATACGGCTTTCGGCCTCCGTCACATCCAGCAGGCTCAGGAATATTAACCTGATTCCCATCGCCTACGCCTTTCGGCCTCGGCTTAGGGGCCGGCTCACCCTGCGCGGATTAGCCTTGCGCAGGAACCCTTGGACTTTCGGCGAGAGTGTTTCTCACACTCTTTGTCGCTACTCATGCCAGCATTCTCACTTCCGATACCTCCAGCACACCTCGCGGTGCACCTTCGCAGGCTTACGGAACGCTCCGCTACCACTCCAGTAAACTGGAATCCTCAGCTTCGGTGTATGACTTTAGCCCCGGTACATCTTCGGCGCAGGACGGCTTATCTAGACCAGTGAGCTGTTACGCTTTCTTTAAAGGATGGCTGCTTCTAAGCCAACCTCCTGGTTGTCTTGGCCTTCCCACATCCTTTCCCACTTAGTCATAACTTGGGGACCTTAGCTGGAGGTCTGGGCTGTTTCCCTTTTGACGACGGACCTTAGCACCCGCCGTCTGTCTGCCGTGCTCTACTCACCGGTATTCGGAGTTTGGTTAGGTTTGGTAAGACTCGCGTCCCCCTAGCCCATCCAGTGCTCTACCCCCGGCGGTAATACACGACGCTCTACCTAAATAGATTTCGCGGAGAACCAGCTATATCCGAGTTTGATTGGCCTTTCACCCCTAGCCACAGGTCATCCCCCCATTTTTCAACATAGGTGGGTTCGGTCCTCCAGTGCGTGTTACCGCACCTTCAACCTGCCCATGGCTAGATCACTCGGTTTCGGGTCTAATACATGCAACTGAACGCCCTGTTCAGACTCGCTTTCGCTACGCCTACACCTAACGGTTTAAGCTTGCTGCATAGATTAAGTCGCTGGCCCATTATACAAAAGGTACGCGGTCACCCCACAAGGAGGCTCCCACTGCTTGTAAGCATCCGGTTTCAGGATCTATTTCACTCCCCTTATCGGGGTGCTTTTCACCTTTCCCTCACGGTACTGGTTCACTATCGGTCACTGAGGAGTACTTAGGCTTGGAGGGTGGTCCCCCCACGTTCAAACAGGATTTCACGTGTCCCGCCTTACTCGAGGACCATCAGACTTTCTACCCGTACGGGGCTATCACCCACTATGGCCTGCCTTTCCAGACAGTTCCGGTTCTTATCCGATGGCCACTGGCCTGGTCCGCGTTCGCTCGCCACTACTAACGGAGTCTCGGTTGATGTCCTTTCCTCCGGCTACTTAGATGTTTCAGTTCGCCGGGTTTGCTTCGTTACCCTATGTATTCAGATAACGATGACCCTTACGGGCCGGGTTTCCCCATTCGGAAATCCACGGATCAAAGATTGCTCGCATCTCCCCATGGCTTATCGCAACGTGCTACGTCCTTCATCGCCTCTCAGTGCCAAGGCATCCACCAGATGCTCTTAGACGCTTGATTACGAAACTGTCATGTACAGGGACAAGCCCAGCACATGATGTTTCCGCATTTATTCACGGTTTGGACTACGTATTCTCCCTGTCATGAACGATCCGAGGACCGCTCAGGGCAACAGGTTGAACCGTAATCCGGACAACATCATATTCACAATAACAAAGAGCAAGCAGCGATTGGCCTGACGGTTTCTCGCCGCAAATCCCGCATTCAACTGCCTGTAAGGCAATCAAAACACCGGATATTACTTTTCCCTAGGTTCGGAAGGGCTGGAAAGCAGCTAACCGCCAATCCGTCTGTCGCTGCCAAACACCAGAAAACTGGTGGAGGCGGACGGGATCGAACCGACGACCTCCGGCTTGCAAAGCCGGCGCTCTCCCAACTGAGCTACGCCCCCACTGAAACGGCCGCACATACATCGCATACATGCAGTCAAAATCAGGAGAATGGTGGGCCTGGGAAGACTTGAACTTCCGACCTCACGCTTATCAAGCGCGCGCTCTAACCAACTGAGCTACAGGCCCTTAACGACTGACCAGAAGCATCTTCAGGCCTGTCCGACAGGGCCGGCAGACAGAAGTGTTGGCCCGACCATCAGAACCGAGCAAAAACTCGGTGCTGATAGCACCCGAACCTGGAAGGGATACGAAGACGGCGACGCGTGGGTATTGATAAGGTTAGCTGGAATTGGAATTGCTTCCAACGCCGGCATCCTTAGAAAGGAGGTGATCCAGCCGCAGGTTCCCCTACGGCTACCTTGTTACGACTTCACCCCAGTCGCTGACCTTACCGTGGCCTGCTGCCTCAAAAGTTAGCACACAGTCTTCGGGTAAAGCCAACTCCCATGGTGTGACGGGCGGTGTGTACAAGGCCCGGGAACGTATTCACCGTGGCATGCTGATCCACGATTACTAGCGATTCCGCCTTCATGCTCTCGAGTTGCAGAGAACAATCCGAACTGAGACGATTTTTGGAGATTAGCTCAGGGTCGCCCCTTTGC
>Ga0233450_10004043_pt1:0-7500 | contig 13463 bp, 9 predicted proteins | sample 011ome_30_FD_189956 | JGI IMG/M metagenome (GOLD analysis project Ga0233450, IMG submission 189956) | Coastal salt marsh microbial communities from the Groves Creek Marsh, Skidaway Island, Georgia - 011501CT (spades assembly) | ecosystem: Environmental > Aquatic > Marine > Intertidal zone... | reverse complement strand
CAGACCCTTACATGACCGTGTTCTGGTCCGTCGCTGGCAGGAAGATGAAAAGACTGCCGGCGGAATCATCATTCCCGATACCGCAAAAGAAAAACCGATGCAGGGCGAGATCATCGCGGTCGGTGCCGGCGCGCGCGACAAGGACGGCAATATCGTCCCGCTCGATGTGGCGCTCGGCGACATTGTCCTGTTCGGCAAATACGCCGGAAGCGAAGTCACCATCGACGGCGAAGAGCTCGTGATCCTGCGCGAAAGCGACATCATGGGCGTCATCGAAGATGCCGGGGAAATCAAAAAGGCCGCCTGATCCAGGGGCCTGTGTTAACGGGGCCGCCCCTTGCGGGGGCCCGAAGAGGAGAAAATCATGGCTGCAAAGCAGGTAAAATTCGACGCGGAAGCCCGCGCCAAAATGCTGAAAGGTGTCGATACCCTCGCCGACGCGGTGAAGGTAACGCTCGGTCCCAAGGGCCGGAATGTGGTTCTCGACAAATCGTTCGGCGCACCGCGGATCACCAAGGACGGCGTGACCGTGGCAAAGGATATCGAACTTGAAGACAAGTTCGAGAACATGGGCGCGCAGATGGTAAAGGAAGTCGCGTCGAAGACGAACGATATCGCCGGCGACGGCACGACCACGGCAACCGTCCTGTCCCAGGCGATCGTGCGCGAAGGCTCCAAAGCGGTCGCCGCGGGCATGAACCCGATGGACCTGAAGCGCGGTATCGACCTTGCGGTCGAATCGGTGGTCGCGGAACTCAAGAAGAAAGCGAACAAGCTGTCATCCAATAGCGAGATTGCCCAGGTCGGCACGATCTCCGCGAATGGCGACACCGAGGTCGGCCGGATGATCGCGGAAGCGATGGAGAAGGTTGGCAACGAAGGCGTCATCACGGTCGAGGAAGCGAAGGCCCTGGCGACCGAACTTGAAGTGGTCGAGGGCATGCAGTTCGACCGTGGCTATATCTCGCCCTACTTCGTGACCGATTCGGAAAAGCTGAACGTCAATCTCGAAGATCCGTACATCCTGCTGCACGAGAAGAAGCTCTCGAACCTGCAGGCCATGCTGCCGCTCCTGGAAAAGGTGGTTCAGTCCTCGCGACCGTTGCTGATCGTGGCGGAGGATGTCGAAGGCGAAGCGCTCGCGACGCTTGTCGTCAACAAGCTGCGCGGCGGCCTGAAAGTCGCCGCCGTCAAGGCGCCCGGCTTCGGCGACCGCAGAAAGGCCATGCTGGAAGACCTCGCGATCCTGACCGGCGGCCAGGTCGTGTCGGAAGATCTCGGCATCAAGCTTGAGAATGTCACGCTCGACATGCTCGGCACCGCCAAGAAAGTCACGATCACCAAGGAAGAAACAACGGTGGTCAATGGCGCCGGCAAGAAGGCCGATATCCAGGGCCGTTGCAACCAGATCCGCGCGCAGATCGAGGAAACGACTTCTGACTACGACCGCGAGAAACTTCAGGAACGTCTGGCGAAACTCGCCGGCGGCGTTGCGGTCATCCGGGTCGGCGGTGCGACCGAAGTCGAGGTCAAGGAGAGGAAAGACCGCGTCGACGACGCGCTCAACGCGACCCGTGCCGCGGTCGAGGAAGGCATCGTCCCCGGCGGCGGGACGGCACTTCTGCGGGCAACCCAGAGCCTCGACGGACTGAAACCGGCGAATGACGACCAGCGCGTCGGGATCGACATCATCCGCAAGGCGCTGCGCGCGCCCTGCTGGCAGATCGCGCATAATGCAGGGGTCGATGGCTCCGTCATCGTCGGAAAGGTTCTTGAAAACAAGACCTACTCCCACGGCTACAATGCGCAGTCGGATCGCTATGAAGACCTGGTGAAATCCGGCGTCATCGATCCGGTCAAGGTTGTGCGGACCGCGTTGCAGGATGCGGCCTCGGTCGCGGGCCTCCTGATCACCACCGAAGCGATGATCGCGGAGAAGCCGGAACCCAAGCACTCTTCCCCGGCCATGCCTGACATGGGCGGCATGGACTACTGATCCCGATCACCATGCTTCCGCCAGCGCGCACGCGATGGCGGACAGAACAAGACGAACAGGGGCGGCTTCGGCCGCCCCTTTTTCATCCGGCATGCCGGCGGATGACTTGAAATGAAATTATTTTAAGCTTAAAATAATTTCATTCTCGGATGCGTTATCGAGCGAATGTTCTTGATGGCGCGACGGCATTTCAGTGGAGATTCGCATCATGTGGCGCCCCCCGGAACGCATTAAATGGCAGCCAGAACCCGGTGAATGGCCGACCAGGGAGCAAGCCGCCGCCTCGCGGCTCTTCAGCCCCGTGGACATAGGCCCCATTTCACTTGAGCAGCGCACGTGGATTCCGGCCATGGTGCCCTGGCGGGCAACGGGCGACGGCAAGGTTACGCCGGAAGTGCTCGACTGGTACGGACGCTTCGCGCGCGGACGTCCCGGCGCCATCGTGGTGGAAGCGACGGGAATCCGAGATATCCCCTCCGGCCCGCTGATGCGGATCGGCACCGACGAATTCATTCCGGGCCTCAAGGACCTTGTCGAGACGGTACGCCGGGAAAGCGGCGGCCATACGAAGCTTTTTATCCAGTGCATCGACTTTCTCTCCATCCGGCGACGCCCCGACCCAAAGCGGTATCTTATGGAATACATGCGGATCACGGATCGGCACCGCGCCAAGCTCGGCGACGGCAGCTGGGACGACGCGCGCATACGCGAACATCTCGCAGGGCTGGAAACGCCCGAACTTGAGGGGATTCTGGATGCGCGGGAACTCGAAAGCCTGCATATGGGCGACCGCGAGCGGGTCACCGATACCCATCTGCCCCATATTGCAGACCTGCCGAATGTCCTGCCCGGCCTGTTCGCCGACGCCGCGGCCCGCGCCCGGGAAGCCGGTTTCGACGGGGTGGAGCTTCATTACGCGCATGCCTATACGATGTCCTCGTTGCTTTCGCGGCTGAACACGCGGGAAGACGGATATGGCGGATCGCTGGAAAACCGCCTGCGCCTGCCGCTCGAAGTATTCGAGAAGGTGCGCGAAACAGTGGGAAACGATTACCCCGTCGGCTGCCGCTTTCTGTCGGAAGATATCGTCGACGGCGGCAACACGCTCGAAGACAGCACCCAAATCGGCGTTGCCTTTGCCCGCGCGGGCATGGACTTCCTGTCGCTGTCCCGCGGTGGCCGGTTCGAGGATGCCCAGCAGCCCGCCGTCGGCGCCGCAGCGTATCCCTATACCGGGCCGAGCGGCTATGAATGCATGCCGCAATACATATCCGACGAACAGGGCCCGTTCGGCCGCAATATAGAGCCGGTGGCAGCGATCCGGTCCGCCGTGCGCGATGCCGGGTTCGACACACCCGTCGTGATGACCGGCGGCATCCACGGATTCAGACAGGCGGAAGACGTTCTTGCCGGCGGCAAGGGAGACATCGTCGGCTTTGCCCGTCAGGCCCTCGCCGACCCGGACTGGTTTCTGAAAGTTCGGCTCGGCAAGGGCGATGAGAACATCGTCTGCGAATACACCAATTACTGCGAAGCGCTCGACCAGAAGCACGTCCCCGTGACGTGCAAGCTCTGGGACCGGGTCAATATGGACGAGCCCGGCATTCTCAAGACCGCGGACGGCAAGCGCCGCCTGTCCGCACCCGTCTGGGAACCGGATCTCGACATAGACAAAGCGCTGGACGGCGGCTAGCGCCGTCCGTCACGAGTCATCGCTGCTCCGGGCATCGCCGGCATCCACGGTCTGGGCCGCTGACGCAGGCGCGCCGGCCGTCTTGCCGCCGAATTCTTCGACAGCATCGCTGCCAGCCGCCGCGCCGCCATTTGCGGTCGCCGCAGACATCCTGAGCAACACGTCCTGGAGAAGCTGCTGCGCACCGTCCTGAATGCGCAGGCCGCTCTCCTCCGTGACCTGGCTTGCCACCACGCGGGACAGATCGACGACCTTTTCGGGCGCGGTTTTCATCGCCTGTACGCGCTCGACAACGGCGCTGGCCTCCCCGGCCGATGCTTCGACCGAGCCGATTTGCGCCCGCGCACCGCGCACCGCGGCCCGAATGTCATCGACGGAGGCCTGCGCGGCCGCCACGGCGGTCACAGCGGCTTCGCCGCCGGACTGGCTTGAAATATCCGCGGTCGAAAGGCCTGACGACAACGACGCCGAATCCGCGGCATCGAGACTGACGCTGACGGTCCCGCCGGATGCGGTGCTCGCACCGAAATCGATCACCTTCGGCGCGCCGGGCGAAAGGGAATCTCCCGATAAAAGCGCAGCGCCCCTGAAGGTTGTCGCGGCAGCAATGTCGTCGATGTCGTCTCTAAGCCCGGAAAATTCGGACCCAAGAATCGCCCTGTCCTTCGCCGAAAGCTCTGCCGGCGCAGATGACGAACCATCCGGTCGTTCAACCGCGGTCAAAGCTGCGGCCTTCGCCAGCGTGTCCATGCGCTCAAGTTTGGTATCGATCGCGGACAGACCGGCATCCGCGATATCCAGCAGCGCAGCCCCCGCGGTCGCATTTGCCGCGAGTTGCCGCAATTCCGATAACTGGGTCGCATACTGCGCACCCGCAGCCACGGCAATCCGGTCGGATTTCACCGTAACGCCGTTGAATTCGACGGACTTCGCCGGGTTTCCCCCGGTCAGTTGCGCAAGCGCAACGATGCCGTCAGCCTCGGTCGTTCGTTGTTGAACCGCCGTCAAAACAGGCGACGACGCCTTTTCTATTTCCGCCATAACTTCGTCCTTCATCCAAACAGGTTCGAAGCGCACCAGGCAGTCTTGTTTATGAGCAATTTTATTTATTGCGGGAATGATAAGCCGGGAGTTCCTAACCGCCCGTGAATATTACGGACAATCTACGGCGCATTTTAAGAGACTTCGTCTCAAATCCCTGCAGAAAAACTGGCTCGAAACCCCCAATCGCAGTTACCGCAGAACAAACGGATTCGGCGCTTCCGCGTTCGACGTCTCTATCCACACCGATTTGTGCTGCAGGTATTCCTTGATCATCTCCTGCCCGCTCTCGCGGCCGATGCCGGATTTCTTATACCCGCCGAACGGCGACAGGTAGCTGACTGCGCGGTAGGTGTTCACCCAGACGGTACCGGCCTGCAATTTGCCGGCCATGGTAATTGCGCGGCCGATATTCTGGGTCCACACGCCGGCGGCGAGGCCGTAGATCACGTCATTGCCGATCGAGATCGCCTCTTCGTCGTCCTTGAACGGAATGACCGACAATACCGGGCCGAAGACTTCTTCCTGGGCGATCCGCATGTCGTTTCTGACCCTGGTGAAAATCGTCGGCTCGACAAACCAGCCCTCGCCGATCTCCGGCCCCGACGGCGTGCCGCCGCCCAGCGCCACCTCGGCGCCTTCCGCTTTCGCGACCTTGATATAGTCCAGCACCTTCTCATACTGCGGAATATTGGTGACGGGGCCGACCTGGGTCTCGAAGCTGGTGGGGTCTCCGATCTTTGCGGTCGCGCCAAGGGCAACCAGCTTCTCGACGAACTCGTCATGGATCGATTCCTGCACAAGCAGGCGCGAGCCCGCGATACAGGTCTGTCCGGTTGCCGCAAAAATACCGGAGATCACGCCTTTGACGGCGTTGTCGATATGGGCGTCGGCGAACACGATATTGGGCGACTTGCCGCCAAGCTCCATCGTGACCTTTTTCATGTGTCTCGCCGCCTGGGCGTAGATCGCAGACCCCGTGGCATCGGATCCGGTGAAGGCGACCTTTGCCACCTTGGGATGATCCACCAGCGGACTCCCCGCCTCGCCGCCAAAGCCGGTAACGACGTTTATCACGCCGGGAGGGAAGACCTGTTCGGCGATCTTCATGAATTCGAGGGTCGACGCCGACGTGTATTCCGACGGCTTGATCACTGCCGTGTTTCCCGCAGCCAGCAACGGGGCCAGCTTCCAGGCAAGCAACAGAAGGGGCGAATTCCATGGAACGATACAGGCGACGACGCCGAGCGGTTCCCAGACGGTGTAGTTGAAATGGCCCGGTTTATCGATCGGAATAACAGAGCCTTCGATCTTGTCGCAAAGCCCGGCATAGTAGTAATACCACTGCGCGAGATATTTGCACTGGGCGCTCATTTCGGCGATCAGCTTGCCGTTATCGCGTACTTCGATCTCTGCAAGCTCGTCCGCCTTGTCGACGATCAGGTCGGCGAATTTGCGGATCATGTGTCCGCGCGCGGTGGCGGTCAGCGCGGGCCAGTCACCCGATTTGAATGCCTTGTCGGCTGCTTCTACTGCGCGATCGACATCGTCTGCATTGCCTTTCGGCATCAGCGCCCAGGGCTGCGCGGTATAGGGGTTGAAGGACTCAAACATCTCGCCCGAGGCGGAATCGACCCATTCGCCCCCGATAAACATCTTGTATTTCGTCAGTCCGGCAACACCCGAATCCATTTTTTCTCTCCCGTTTTCGATAGACGGGGAGCGTATCCGACCGGCCCGGCCCGGGGCAAGCTGCCGATGCGGAAACATGCAAGGACGCCGAAACATAAAAAACGGCGACCCCGAACCGGGGCCGCCGCTGATCTGTCACCCGGCGTTGACCGGGAATGAAAATTCTTACGCTGCGCGGCGCATCGTCCGGCGCGCGGGGCGACGGGCAACCGTCTTGCGGGCGACTACCTTTTTGGCAGGTGCCTTGCGGGCGGCCGGCTTCTTCGCCGCCGGCGTGCCTTTCTTCAGCTCTTTGTGGAGCTTCTGAAATTCACGGCTCAGCTGCTTGCGCAGCATTTCGATCTGGCGATGAACCGGATTGGCCGAAACGGCTTTGCGTGCCGCGGGCTTGCGGGCCGGCGCCTTGCGGGCGACGGTCTTCTTCGCCGGGGCCTTACGGGCGATCGCCTTGCGTGCCGGAGCTTTGCGGGCAACCGTCTTGCGGGCAGGTGCCTTTTTCGCGGCAACCTTGCGGGCGGCCGGCTTTTTCACGGCGGTTTTGCGTGCAGGAGCTTTCTTCGCCGCAACCTTGCGGGCAGCGGGCTTCTTCACGGCGGGCTTGCGAGCCGGCGCCTTCTTGGCGACGGTTTTCTTCGCAGCAGGCTTGCGGGCGACGGTCTTCTTCGCCGGGGCCTTCTTTGCAACAGTCTTCTTGGCGGCGGGCTTGCGAGCCGGCGCCTTCTTCGCGACGGTTTTCTTCGCGGCGGGCTTGCGGGCGACAGTCTTCTTCGCGGCGGGTTTACGAACCGGAGCCTTTTTGGCGGCCGGCTTTTTCTTTACTGCAGTTGTGGTAGCCATGTTCTTGGCTCCTTCCTAAAATTGGATGATTAGTACTAACGCTCAACTAGTTGGTTTGTTGATTACCAACTGCGAGATACCCGTCCAAGGTTAAGAAAGTCTGAATATCGAATGACCTAGGTTGTGCCGGAAGACGTCCTGCCGCCCGTCTTTCTGTTCGCGCAGAACACCGCAATGGTCACCAGGGCAAACCCGGCGGCGCTGCCCCAGCCGATCGGCTCGGACAGTATCCAGGCGGCGA
>Ga0233450_10004007_pt1 | contig 13541 bp, 27 predicted proteins | sample 011ome_30_FD_189956 | JGI IMG/M metagenome (GOLD analysis project Ga0233450, IMG submission 189956) | Coastal salt marsh microbial communities from the Groves Creek Marsh, Skidaway Island, Georgia - 011501CT (spades assembly) | ecosystem: Environmental > Aquatic > Marine > Intertidal zone >... | reverse complement strand
ATCGTGTTGCTACTCGTGGTTCATCTGATACCACATTCACAAAGGTTCTCATTTCGTTTGCCATAACTTTAACTTATTTCGTTTATTTCATCCCACAATTTTGCAATTGCTTTTCTAATGTTTTCTATTGGTTCGCCGTTATCTTCTAACTCGTCAACATAATCTTCAATAGAATCTAATTTCATTTCGATTAGTTGGAATATGTTTTCAATATCTGCCATAACTTAATTATTTTTTGCCCATTCATCTTCAAACTCTGGATACGTCTCTTGGAATGCTTTTAACAAATCCATTCTCCAATCTCCTTTTTGTTCACCTCTCGATTGTCTACCATTTAGTTCTCTTGAAAAGAATGCAAGAATGGGAGTTAATCTTGTTAAGGTTGTTAACATAAGAGAATCATCCATATAACCATCTTCGGTAGCAAATGTTTTATAGGTATCTTGTATATACTTTAAATCATTTAAAACCTCAGCCTTTTTGTTTTTGAAAAGGTCACTATGTTTATTGAAATCTGTTGCACTCATATCTTACGCTTCATCTACATTAGTTGCCTTTACTTCAAATCCACCCATCTTTCTCCACTCATTGGTTGGTACTCCAACATCTAACCAAGCTTGTTCGTACTTCTCACGAGAATCTGAATAAACTTCTTTATCATAAGCTTCCATAAAGGTTAAATCGAATGCTTCATCTTTACCATAGATTTCACCATTTTCATCGGCCCAATCTTCGTTATTCCAAACATTATCTTTTAGGTATTCTAAAAGGTCTTGTTCGGTTTCACCCTCGAAAGGTGGTTCACATTGACGAAGTTTTTCTACATTAACTTCGATTGGTTGGGTTGCTTCCCATACGGTATATCTTTCTACCGCTCTTACATAAACTTTTTCCATTGTTTTATAATTTAATTTAATACTCGTAATCTATCTTTAGAATTTTCATCAAATATATCTTCATAATATTGAACAGGTATTTTTGTTCTATGAAATACATTAAAAAGAAATCTATTAGTATAATAAAGGTGTTTCTTTGATAATTCCAAATTAGGTAGTTCTTTATAAACATAGGAATCAAACCAACTATCATCTGAATAACTAGCCACAGAAAATGATTCGGCTGCAGCATTTAAATTTTTTCGTGTTAGTAAAATTACCTCATCAAACTCTTTAATAAATTCACATATCCAAGATTCCCACTCCACCAATCCATTGATATCTAAAGTATCACTTGAGTGTGGATATTGTCCTACTAATGTTTTTACTACAACGTCATCTAAATCAGTTGTGTATTGAGTTTTATTATCTTGTCTAAAGTTAAATGGCTCAAATATAGGTTTAAGGTTTTTTTCTTTTGCTATATTTTTCATTAAACTCGTAGACCCACATCTTGCAGTAGATATTATTAATACTTTCATTTAATTTAGTTATATTGTTATATGGGGCCCTAATTTAGTTTTTAGGTTTTTCATATGTTTACAAGGTGAGTATTTTCTGAATGAACGAGCTGGACACTCACAATCAGATATTTTGTAGTCAATCACGGTAACTTTATAGTATGCAAGTTTACCTGTTTTTTTATTTCGAGAACCCATCTCATGGTAATGCCATTTATTCATCTTTTATCTTTTTATATCTTACTATACAAATATACAAAAATAAATCGAGACTACCAAATAAAAATTAATTTATTTTTTGTTTAATATGTTTAATTTGGAGTTTTCAAATAAGTTATAGAAATAATAATCCATTTGTAAATGTTTATATACTTTATCTCGTAGTATTATGTTTTTTTCTAATATGAGTTTTAACCTCTTTTTAACACTCCCATTACTATTGATATCTATATTGGTTCGTGGTATTATAGTATCATCCATAGACGTTAAAATTGTGTGTAAATCAGTATTAGTATCATCTATATTAATCAACGTAATTTTATTGGCATCTATATTAGAACTATTAATTATAGTATTATAAATGTGTAAATAATTTAATATATGAACATCATCTGGAAACGGTGCGATAGTATAATATGTGCATAAACGGTTTAATAATCTATCAATAAATTCGTTTGAATCTGTTATCATTTCATCCGTTATAGTAATACTGTTTAATAATCCCCTATATATACCATCGTGTTTATATATATTTCTATATGATATAGCGATTAATATATCTATTGGTGTTTTATATTCAGTAAAATTATCTAATAATAATGAAAATGCAGGAGGTCTATGAAATATATCCCAGATAGTACCTTGTAATAGTCCAGTTATGAATCTCTGATACGGGTCTCTATATAATAATATTATTTCTTTTTTATTTTTATTTTTATCAAAAATATCATAATAACTAATCCTCGTATCACCAGTACCTACTTTTGATGAAGATTTTTGAAATTTGGTATTAATTTCCAAGTTATCTGAAAAGCTAAATTTAGATGAATCTTCATCAACATTTAGCAGTGCACTTAAAAATCTTGTTGCAACTTTAGGTTTACTAAAAATTATAAGTTTTTTAGTACTATAAATTTTAAAATCATTATAATTATCCTTTATTTCCATAAAAACTGTACTCCCATTATTACCATACATAAAAGTATTTGTACAAATACTTTTGGTGTTACGGGTTGATTAAATATATAATTTGTACATATTGCATAAACAAGTATTCCTAACGAAAATCCTAAAAATCTATTTGCCCAAATGGAACCACCAAATCCAGTTACTCCATACTTTGTTGAGTTTAAAAATAACCATGTTATTGGAACTGACATTAAATACCATCCCCACCAATTGGGTTCCAACTTTGGATATTTAAATTGTAAATTGTGTTGCATCCATGCACCAAGTTGAGCAAACACACCAAGCAAGCCACCTAATATAATATACCAAACATTTATTTCATTTTTCATTTTTATTTATATTAAGTTAGTAAAATATGATTTTATATATGGGTAAAAAGTTTTTGCTATCAACTTATGTCCCTCTTCGGTTGGATGTAAACATCCTGCTATATATTTAGAACCATTAAAAAAGTCATCTTCTTTTTGACTTGAGTGTGCATATTTGGTAGATGGTTCTAAATAGTTTTCTGCTATAATATTATATAATGTATTGGAATCGTATTTCCAATTTAACCAATATTGATTAACTTCACCATCACCTAAATAAAAATCAAGTTTCCCCAATTCTGCTAAATGATATTTTACATCTACAAATGAATTTGTAAAAAAGTGAGGTATCCCCTCATCTTTAAGATATGAATGCAACCCTCGAATTATCATTTCATTTTTAAAAAATAATTCTCTATAATTTTCAGTTTTATAATATGGTCCTGGGTAAATATATTCACTCGGTTCTCCCCCACCACATTGTCTTTCAAGTGCAGAAAATGCTGCAATTACAAAGAATTCCCTATCATTAGTTCTTCTTAAATAATTTTGAATAGTATATGCTATATAATCAATCCCGGCACCTGGTCTTGCTAGATTAATAACATCACAGTTGAGTAATTTTCCAAGTTGTGTTGGCCAACAAATTTTAGCTTGCTCTTTGGAAGTATTTCGAGTTGGTACTTTAATAAGTCCCCTTGTGAAACTATCACCACTTGTTAGTAATTTCATATTTTTTAAAACCATTTAGCAAATGGAGAATTCTCCAATTCTATTTGTTGTTTTCGTTCTTGTATTAATCTTTGTCTTTCTTGTGCTTCTTCGGGTGTATCGTGTTTTAACCACAAACCATCCCATTCAATTGAAGCTAAATAAGTTTTATAATTTCTATTATGAACTTCATAGAATAAATGTTCCATTACTTGGTGTGGAGTTTTACACTCCTTAGCAAAAGTATCAGTATATAACTCATACTCATCTTCATAATCAAATTCCATTTTTATATTTTTTTATTATACTTAATATTTTTTTTGAAAATGAATCATGTCCTTCCCATGCAAAATGATGATCCTTGATTAGTCCATTAGTAATCTCATTTATTTTTTTATGAGGTCTTAAATCGATATCAATATCTGCATCACTATCAGTTCCATGTTTCCATATAAGTGTAAGTATATCATTCTTACATAGAAAATCAGAAATACCTCTAATAGATTCCCCCAATCGATTATCTAATAAAGTATATGACGGTAAGTGTATGTGTTTTTCATACTGATGTATTATATTATTTTGAGTTTCTGTTCCAAAAGATGAGTTATTTGCTAAAATATTAACAAAACCCCTCTTGTGTTTATATGGTATTTCAAATCGATATGGGTCTGTTTTGCCTATTATAACAATATCACCTTGTTCGAACTTGGACATACTCTTGGTCAGTTCTCGTAAAATACCCATGTTAGATAGTCCTGGTAATCCCAAATTACAAACTTCCATATTTAAATTACTTGCTACTAAATTAGGCCATAAAAAATCTTCTGATTTTGGATACATTGCATGATATTCAAATGAAGGTCTACACCCATCTCCATATGTAAATGAATCTCCAAAAAAATAAATGGTATTTTTACTGTGCAAACTCATATGGGATTGGATTTTTTGATGATATTTTAAAAGATGAATCCTCCCAATCATAATTTAAAAAAACTAAAATAGATAATCTTAATGAATCTTGAATAGTTAAGTCATCCTTAATATAAATTATCTTATCAGCAGTATTCTTGTCCATAGTTTTTTTAAACAAATGCAATTCTGGAACTTCAGTATTAACCCAAATAGTTTGAGTATCCAATATACTCTTACACCTTTCATGCCAAATTTTACCCTGTGGACCAGTCTTATGGCCATCGACTGTAATATGTGGGATAAATGTACCATGGTCTGCAGAAACGCTAATCCAAAGCAGTTTATTTTCTAAATCATATTTTTGTGAAATATTTTTAAAATAGTCATAATCGAGTTTAGTAAACGAATCCAACCACTTTGGCTTAACCCCATATGTAGAAAAGTAATACATATCAACAATCCCATCTGGATTAAAAAGTTGGATTATACTATTGCGACTTGACCCAGGATGTACTTGTATAGCATCGTTTCTTGGATTCCAATGAGTACAAATTGGATAATCAAATTTTCCATTTTTAAAATAACTATTGGTTAATCTAACTGCCTTTGAATGACCAGTGATTTGATCATGGTATGTTTGGTTTAATATAGTACCTTCTATTAGATATTTAGACTTTATCTCAGACAATGCCTCCCAATGTATCTGTTGGTTTAAATTGTTATATGATGTAGTTCCTAGATAAATAGCCTCACCATAGTTTGGTATTTCAGTTTCCCATAAATTAAAAATTGATTCCATGGATTTCAATCCACCATATACAGTTCTTAATGTAGTTCCTAACGAGTTTTTTCCAACCATATGTATAATTATAATTGAAATTTTATTTCGAATATTTTTGAAATAATTCCATCATTAGTATCTTCTGCAGATTTTCCGATATATGAAAATTCATTACCAATTTTTACTGGATAAAATATTTGGATATCAAAACCCTCACCACCAGCTAACTGTTTACTATTATATTTTCTAAAAGTACCATCTCCATTATTTAACCAAATCAGATTATTTAGTATAAATCCTTTATTTATATATGGAGGATTTAACCTCAACTCACTACCCCAATGAAACCCAATTAAAGCAATGTCGGAATACCCATCGTTATTTATATCCATTATTTCATATCCATAATGACCGTTTGTTTCTTCTGATTCTGAGCCAAATATATCTAATCTTGAGAATGTGCCGTTACCATTATTTTTCCAAATCTCAGTAGCAGAAACAAAATTAATACCTCTACCTTCCCTCTGAACAATGACATCTTCCAAACCATCATTATCCATGTCATGAGTTCTAATTCTACCTGCACCCATTTCTCCTTGAATAAATTCGTGTGGGTTATCTGATTGAAATGTTTTTTTATAAATACCATCTGATGAATCCATACTAAATAACTGAAGATTGTTATATAATTCGACATCAGGTTGAAAGTTGTACACACCTGTGATGAATTCTAATTTAGAGTCACCATTTAAGTCAGCTAAATTAGCTGTCATAGTTGAGTACCAATTTCTTTGATAATCTACTTTATCCTCATCTAATTCAAATGAACCATTTGATGTTTGATACCAAACTCGATAACCATCACCAGTGGATAGTACATCTAACTTACCATCTTGATTAATATCTCCAATAGATACATCATGAGCCCAAACAGGGTTTGATGGGTTTACTAATGTAAATTCAATATCATCTTTAATTATTTTTCCAAAATAAATATTTGACTGAATACCAATTACTCCGTTACCATACCCAGGCTTGTATTCTGGTGCATCACCTATTACAAAATGAACACCATCAGTATGCATATCATAATTTCTACCCATACGTAATTGCACATCTGGGAACTTTTTTAATACTACCCACAATCCACTAACTCGTTTAAATAAAATAGGATTACCGACATCGGGTGCTCCGTCACCATTTAAATCTTCAGCTGAGGTTGACATAAACAGATATTCTTCACCATCATATTCATAATTTATATTACCATGAACATGGTCCCATGTAGTTCTTTCTTGAGGTAAATACCCATCTTCAAATTTTAATAATTGAAAACTTTGTTTGATAGTAAAAGGTCCTGATTGGTGGGTGGTAAATTCCACTTGGTCAATATTATAAATTGATGTATCAGTAATTTCATCAATTATAATATCATCAAAAGATTCTTTTTCACATGAAACTATTAGTATTCCTAATAGTAAAAATAATATTTTCTTGAACATAGTTTAGAGTTTATAGGTTTAATTTTTAATCAAGTTTTAATAACATACATAAATCATCATATGAATCTTTACCACTTCGAGTTAATAGTTGGTATTCATCTCCTAAGTGGAATACCAAAGTTTGTAATTCTTCTAATAAATCTTGAATTTCATCTTGTGTGAAGATTTTATCTTCAAATCCATTTGCTGCCATAATTTTTATTTTAAATATTTAGGTCCATAGTATTCCCATGCATCAGTTCCTTCGAAGATGTTTCCTCTACTATGTTTAGCAGGAGTATTCCAACTTGCTGGTTTTAGTAAATCACCTTTCTTAACATAAGAACCTTTACTGACTCCTTCCCACATAGAAACAAATCCCCATACAGTAGAACCATCAAGAAGTTTGATATACTTTCTACCTTTCTCAACTACCAAAGGTTCGTACTCTTTGTAATCGAATCGTGTGTTCCAATAATCTTTTCTTTCTTCATTAACTTTGTCTAACCAAATTTCAAATTTACTTTTCATATTATATAGTTTTAAGGTTTATCTCTCTCAATCTTACAAAGTAAATATACGACAATATTTTGGATTTACCAAATTGTAAATGTTAAAGTTTTGTTAAATAAATGTTAAAATTTAATTTGATGTTTTTAATTCTTCTTCGTAAATATCTAAGTGTTCTTTGAGTATTGCACATAACTCATATTCTTCAACCCGTTCATTATACTTTAGCAAGTATTCTACCCAACCCTTTCCATATGCATCTACTACAAAAGGAATGTAAATATCTTCACCTTGTTTCATATACAACTTGATATATGCTTGAGTGATGTCGTGTAAATCCAAATCAGATGGTTCACCAAAGATTTCTACATACTCTCGCAAATCTAATGGCATTGCACCACCACGGGATAAATCAATTTTCATTAACTCTTTTTCCATATCACGGAGTTTTTTCATGTAGTCACCCATGCCGTCATCGGATGGGAATTCTCTAAAATCATCTTCTTCCATAAATTGTTAATAACTTTTTTTAAAATTTTTATAAAAACTGTATAGTTATGATCACTTTAGTTTTAAAAAGAAAAAGTTAAAAAATATTTTTTCAACCCTTTACTTAAATACTAATACACTAATAAGTTTTCTGTTTAGATTTTTGTCGTTTTATAATTTGGTAAATTTTAATAATTTGAATACCAATCAGAGTTCCATTCAGAAACATTATCGAACTACTACCCATTTCATATCCATAGTATAACCATACTACTGCTCCGATAGTATTGATAACTCTCAACTTCATTCCTTCAAACATAAAAGAAATCAGAATCAATATGGTTGCTACCCAACCAATGATTTCTATAAATTCCATAAACCAAGTATTATAGATACGAATGCCACTATCTCAATCCAAAAGATATGTGTTCCTTTTTCTTTGAATATGACATATGTTAATGGAGTTCCAAGTACCATTATAATTGAGGGAAGGTATATCTGATTATATAATAAACCTATTAGAGATGCTAGGATAGCGATAACTGCTCCACTAAAGTGAATGTACTCGTGTTCGGTAGACCTTCGGTAGAACTCAGTATAGGTACCAACCCACATCATTCCCATACCCGCTAAGAAGAATGCAAACGAATACGTGTAGTACGATAGTAATAATAACCCAACTACATAACACCATATAGTAAAAAGGTGTTTTAGGATTGGATTATTTGATTGCAAGATATACCAACTATCAGATATTGATGCTGGTATCATTTTGAAGTTTTCTTTTATAATGTATAAAACATATAAAGGAAATATTATTGTTAGTAAGGTTGTTATCATTTTTTTTCTATATTATAAATTCGTTCGTAACAATCTTCACACAATTGACCTGCACCTTCTACATAGTATAATCGGTTGTTAATGTTTTCAGTTACATCGTATTGTGTTTCTATTGCACAACTTACACATCTATCTTTCATAACTTTAATTTTTAGTTCTATGATTTATTTCGTATTCAGTTCACCAATCAACTCCCATTGAGTATAAATATCGGTATTTGAGGTTCCTCGATATACTTGGCCGGTTTCAGTATCTTGTAATATCCATTTAGATGGTACCTTGGTTTTGATACGAAGTTCATGCCCTTCTTCTAATTCATATAGCACTTGACCATCTAAAGTTTTTCTAATAGGTTTACTTATCACACCATCATCAATTACCAAATAGTTACCCACTTCGTTTTGAACTACCTCACCTAAGTTAGTTAGATGTTGCATTTGTTCTTCGTTAGTTTTGGATAGATGCTGGACGGTATCTTCCATGTATATAACTTTACTCATATCGTTGTTTCCAAAAAATTAATTCACTTACCAAAGAATCATCATCTTTAGAAATTTTGTTCACCCATTCAGATGCAAGGTGACCTACATGTGAATACTCATCTAAGTTAGGTTTACCTCCTTTGGATTTATAAACAGTCAACTCTTCGTTGATAAAACATCCTACACTTGGTAGGGGATATAATAGTTCTTCCATTGTGTTTAATCTTTATAATCAATACCTAATTTTTCCTTAACAAAAAGGGTTGCTGCATTCCGTGATATGAAAGGAGTGGTAGTGATTACTTCCTCACTACCTTCTTCCTTATACGATACCGTTTTATCTTTCCAAATAATTGCTTCCATACTATAATATATAAGATGATTTTTCCATTTGACCATTAGAGTTCTTACCTTGAACGATTGCAGTCATGATGGGTTCTAAATTAATTTCTTCTCTCAATACCAAATCAAGATTGTTATCTTCTAACAATGTCCAAAACTTTTCAGACCAGTATTGTAATCTCTTACCGAAGATTTTGTATTCTTGTTTGTAATCCCATTGTTTTCTCATATCCCAATTAGGATTGATACTCTCGTTTAATTCTCTGTGATACATTTTACATATATCAATACCTTTACCAACTTCTACTGAAGCCATCTTGAAGTTTCCTTCGTTTAAATAATTCTTTGAGTTCTCTAATACTTGATTTAAATTCTTCATGGGTTATCTTGTTTATTATTACTTTGTAAATATACGAATATTATTTGGTTTATACAATAGGTAAATGTTAAAGTTTTGTTAAAGAAATGTTAAAGTTTTTACAAATAAAAAACCCCTCATTACTGAAGGGTTGGTGTTTAGATTCTATAATCATCTAAATCAAAAGAAGTTCCTGCTAAATTATGAGTAGTTCTATCATGATTGGTATAGACCATGACCTCGGTATCATCAACCAAGAAATCACAATTTTTGCAATATGAGGGATAGTCACCATCTATATGCCCTTGTCTAAGTTCTTGATACGCAATACCATTCCAAACATCATCAAATGATTCATCACTTAGGTGGCCTAATACTGCCTCATCATCATTTCCAAGTACCTGACAACATGGATGAACTGCACCAGTCTTACCATCCAATCCACCTGCTCTAATAGTTATCTCTGGTGCAAATGGTCTACCACATGTTTTCTTATTACCAACTCGTTCATTTGGATTCTCATAAACACCTGACCAGTTATGCATTTTCCACACTTCTGCTAAACTATTAGTGGGTTCAATGAAGTTCTTAATATATTCATTTAATTCATACTCTAAATTTGAATTATCTAAAATTAAATGGTATGATGCTATTTCGGTAGAACTATTAGTTTCCTTGATATATTTTTGTGCTTCAATAGCATTTTGTTTAACCAATTCAAAAGAATCTTGATTCATCCATTTAATATACGTTTCTTTATTGTAACCAATAATAGAAAATCGAATTCTACTTAAACCTGCATCAATACAATCTTTCATGAACTGACCTCTGAATCTAAATCCATTTGAGTATATGAATGATTTTATATTATACTTTGTTAGTATTGAGATATACTCAGGTAAGTTTCTTACCAATGTTGCTTCACCCGAACCTTCTAAGTTGACTACATTAACTCCTCGTTTATGACATTCAATTACATACTTTTCAAATTCCTCAATAGGCATTTTTTTAAGAAACCCCTTGCTCCTACCTGGGGTTGATTGTGGACACATCTGACATGTATAATTACACCCACCATTAATCTCGATAACAGCACGTTCTATTTTTGTATCTATTATAGTTTTTCTCATTAGTAATTTAAATAGTTGTTTTAGTTACGTAGGTATATAAATATAAAAAACCCACTAAGTAGAGACCAAGCTTCTTAGTGGGTGGTTCGGACGAACACTTAGGATAGGAGAGAGAGAGGTGGTCTCATTTTAAATGAGTTGAAGAAAACCCCTTAACTTCAACTTAAATTTTACAATATAGTACGTAGTATCATTTCATCACCTGTGATACTATATTGTATGGAACTTGCCTGGCAGGTTCATTATGTTAATGCTAATACTATGGAACCAACCATGATAAACCATAGAATGATTAACGTTAATGCTTTTATTTTCATCTTTATCTCTTTTACTATGTAAAGATACGAAAATTATTTTATATATCCAAATCTTTTTTAAATTATTTTTAACTTAACCAAAGGTCCCATATGTAATTGTATGGTTTATTAGTATCAATCGCAAGTTTCTCAAATAATCTTTCTCTAATTAAACTATCACCCTCACCAATGTATTCGTAAACATCATTACCCTCATACAGGCAATTAAGTAATCCTACGAAAGTTGCATTCTCATTCAGTTCCACTCCCAACTCATCAGTTGGATAATTGTTCATGTAATATTCTTTAATGTTCATCATAACTTATATCTATTAAGGTTTATATCTCTCTCAATCTTACAAGGTAAATATACAACTATTTTTTAGATATACAAAATAAAAAGTGTTAAAGTTATGTTAAAATTTTAGATAATAGTATTTGGTTTAATTTCTTTTCTTAGCTTTTTACTTAAATCTGGTTTAAATTCCAATCCTTGTAAATCTACTGATTCGGTATTGTAATATAAATCCTCATAGTATGTAATAGGTAGTTGTAATTTTTTAGAAATCGTATCAAGAATTTGAAATGATGTATCTATATGATTCGTGTATATGTTTACCTGTTCTTTGGTTGCATATTTTTTAAACTCGTTATCAATGACCCACTCTGTATTAACGGGTTCATCCCCTCGTCCCCATACTCTCTTTAAATTAATAAGAGCCTCGATGTGTTCTTTTTTATTTTTTCTATGTAATAATATTATATTATCAAATTTATATTTAGATAATCGTTCACATAACAAATTAGTCGAATCTTCAATTGACAACTTAGTTTCCATTTGGTAATATCTATATATGTCCCCAGTCATTATTTTTACTACTATATTATCATTACAGATGATATCATCAAATGAAGTATCCAATTTTGGTTCAAAGAAATGTTTTAAATTATAATTTTTTGATATTGTGTTAGAAAAATAAGTACTACCAGTTCGTGGAGTTGCTATGATTAAAATTTTCATACTTTTAAATTATAGTTTTAGTAGTTATATTTTTTCTTAATTTTTTATTTAAATCTGGACTGAAATACAATCCACCCAAATCAACCGATTCAGTATCGTAATATAAATCTTCATAGTATATAGGTAGTATATTAAATTCTGCAGATAATAAATCCATCCACATATTCATAGTTTTCATATACCAATCTACATATTTTGCTAAATCATCGGTTATGGAATTTATAAACTTAGTATCATATACCCACTCAACATGTGATTTACCTGGTCCTTGGTTTATCAAATTAACAATAGATTCTTTATATTCTTTATTCGTGTTCCTATGTAATAATATTATATTATCAAACTCGAATCTACTTACCCTTTCATGTAATTTTTTAATATACAGCTCCAATGATAATTCAGAATTTTCAAAATCTTGATGTAATTGGATAGTACAAAGTTTTACAGATATATTGTCTTTATTTAATATATCATCTAATGTTATATCAGTATCTGGTTGATGATAATGTGATAGCTGATGATTATCTGCGATTGATTTAGTAAAGTAATAACCACCCGTTCGTGGGTTTGCAATGGTTAATATTTTCATATTTAAAAGTTGGTCTTATTCAACTTATAAGTATTGTGGTAGTTTACAATCTTATCTACTGCTTCTTCTGCAGTATCTACCACTCTGAATAAATCTAAATCTTTCTCACTCATCATACCATTCTCCAAGACTGTATTCTTTAACCAATCTAATAACCCACCCCAATATTCTTTACCAACTAATACAATTGGATATTCGATATTATGCCCACATTGGGCAAGGGTAAGTGTTTCGAATAATTCATCTAAGGTTCCTAATCCACCAGGAAAGATAACAAACCCTTTAGAGTATTTTAGAAACATTACCTTTCGTGTAAAGAAGTATCTATTCTCAATACCCTTATCCACGAACTTATTCATTCCACTTTCAAAGGGAAGTTCTATTCCAACTCCTACCGAAGTTCCATTGACTAACTTAGCACCACTATTGGCACCTTCCATAATACCAGGACCTCCACCAGTGATTACACCGAATCCATTTTCTGATATGAGTGAACCGAACTTCTCAGCTTCTACATACCACTTGGTTCCTTGTTTTAATCTTGCAGAACCAAAGACAGAGATACATGGTCCTAAATCGGAAAAGGTGTCAAACCCCTTTGTAAACTCTGCTTGTATTCTTAGTATCTGCCACGTATCTTTTTCTTTACTCATATTATTCTTTTTTATATTTTACCAATTCTTCTGCTTGTTCTCCCCAAAACTTTC
>Ga0233450_10004006_pt1 | contig 13543 bp, 11 predicted proteins | sample 011ome_30_FD_189956 | JGI IMG/M metagenome (GOLD analysis project Ga0233450, IMG submission 189956) | Coastal salt marsh microbial communities from the Groves Creek Marsh, Skidaway Island, Georgia - 011501CT (spades assembly) | ecosystem: Environmental > Aquatic > Marine > Intertidal zone >... | reverse complement strand
TATCTAATTTATCCTTAGTGAATCCTAGAAAGTTTCCTTCAGGTGACGCCAATGCCCTTGCTGGTAATGCATTAGATGTTCTTGAAAATGCTCAAGTTTTTGAATCTATTGAAGAGGCAATAGCAGACAGTACATTTGTCTATGCAACTTCATCCAGAAACAGAACCATTCAATGGCCCACTGTAAACTCAGAAGAGGGAGCAATAAAAATTGTAGACCAATCCAATGCTGAAAAAAAAGTATCAATTTTATTTGGTAGAGAGGATAGGGGACTTACCAATGAAGAACTACAATTAGCCAACACCCATATTGAGATTCCAGCAAATCCAGAATATCCAGTGCTCAATGTTGCAATGTCAGCTCAAGTCTTATGTTATGAAATCTTTAAGTCCTCACATGATACTGAATCCAGAGACTGGCATGATTATCCTGAAGTTGATTCAAAAAACCTTCAGATGCTAATTGATCATTTTATTGAAACTGCTGTTGCTATTGATGTAATCAAGCCGGAGAATCCAAAAAAGATAATTTCTAGAATCAAAAGAATGTTCAGTCGCCTGCATCCAGATGAAATGGAAACCAGTTTTATGCGAGGCTTTCTTGCAGCTATAAATAAAAAAATAAAATAGCTTTAGGCCTTTGATAATTTTTCTACATTCAATATAATACGTTTCGCATCTAGTCCCGTTCGTCTAGAGGCCTAGGACACCGGGTTTTCATCTCGGCAACAGGGGTTCGACTCCCCTACGGGATGCCAATTTACTAAGAAGCCCACAATAGTGGGCTTTTTTTATGGGTGATGTGTCCATGGTGTGTCCACGGGGCAGGAGCCACCCACCGGGTACCCCGGGTATATATCTAGTGGTTGAATATTTTGAGAGGTTTTGAGATATTATCTAGGTTGTTTGTATAATTAAGATATGAAAGCTCAAAATATATTTAATACAGTTATATTATTGCTCGTTCTAGCTCTTCTTTATCATGGCGTTCAATTAAACACATGGGTTGTTGAGAATAGAGATAGAATCGAAACACTAGAGACTGATTAGGTTCTTCTAACTAAATCCCTGTGGGTAATTCAACAGCTCTGCATTCTCTTAGAGTCAGCCAGTTTCAATATAAGATTCATTCTCCATACGCCTAACATCATCTAAGTCATACTTAATCTTTCCGCCTATCTTAAAATAGCTAGGACCTTGTCCTCTATATCTTTGGTTATAGTGGGCTTTTTTAATCTCCAGCAAAAGGAGAGCCAAAGATACCAACTCCCAGCTCAGCCCATAGCAACAAAAAAATTAAAATAGCTATTGCCCATATAAATCTCATAAACAAACCCTGCTAAATTTTAGTCTTCATATATTTTTATATTATGTAAAGAATTTATTTATAAATAAATTCTTAATTAATATTTTTAATGTTAATTTAGTTTAGTAATTTAAATTTTTTATGAGGATAAAAAAATGAAAAATATATTTTTAGTATTAGTATTTGGAGTCTTTGCTTCAAACTCATATGCATTAGACATTAAAGGTGATGCTTATGATTTCACAGGAAACATAACCTCCATAACGTTAACTGATGAGGGCGGTGTAATTAATGTTGTTGGTGAAACCGGAGAATATGGAAAAGTTTGGTTAACTTACAATTTAAATCTTGATAATCCTGCAACTCCCAATCAAGGTTCTTTCACCGGAAGAGCTGTTGCTATTGATGATAATGGAAATAGAAACTCAGCTACCAGACAGGGTGTTTGGGAGAGAAAAGGCAACATGATGCACTTTAAATCACTGGATGATGTTAGTGATGGTAACCAATACCTATGTATCACTTCAGCCAATCTTTCCGACGATTCATTAACGATGAAATTTTATTCAGTTAAATAGAGGTTTTTTTATGGAATATTTAGTATTAGCTGATTTTAAAACCAATCCAGGAATGGCAGATGATATGGCAGCAGTCTTTAAAGAGGCTCTAGTAGAAACTAGAGCTTTTGATGGCTGTAATGCAATCGATGTTTATTTCGAGGAAAAAACTAGTACCTTTACTTTAGTAGAGGATTGGCAAACCCTTGAGCATTATGAGAAATACCTTCAGTGGAGAATAGATGGGGGTATAGCAGAATTACTGAATCCAATTTTAGACGGTGGTTGGGATTCTGTTGTAAATAGTGTGAAAAGGCTTGGAAAGGCGCAAGCAATTTAATTAAATATAGGATACCTGCTTATTTTAAATTAGCGGGTATTCTTTTTTAAGTGTTCCAGAAGTTCTTTTGAGAACTCGTCAATAATATTTTCCTCGACAAGATGTCGCATATTATCAATAACCAGCAGAATGCTATTTTTAATTAGCTTATGAATTTGATATGAATTCTTCACTTTTATAAGCGGGTCATCCTTTCCATGAATAATTAAAGTAGGTGCCTTGATGCTCATCACTTTCCTGATTCTATTTTTTGAGGAGAGTATTGCAAATAACTGCCTCGCATAGCCATAACCATTTCCTTTTCCAAGTGCTCTATTGTAATTAGCTAGAGTCTGTTCTTTGAACTCTGGAGTATCAACTTCTCGTCCCTCAATTCCTATTAGAGAAACCCATTCAAGCTCTCTCTTATAAACCTCTTCAGCGGTTGGATTAACATTCTGAGCTCTTTCTATCATGATCTCTCGGACTTCTTTTGATGCACCATTAAATGGTCCAGGAACTGATGCAGTGGATGCAATTAGAGTAAATGATTTTATTTTTTCTGGATACTTTGCACAGATAATTTGACTTATCATGCCGCCCATTGAAGTTCCAAGGATATGAGCCTTATCAATTTTTAAATGATCAAGAAGATTAATTGCATCCTTGGCCATATCATTGAGATCATATTCAGATTGAACTGGAAGTCGAAGATAGTATCTTATATATCCACTAAGCATAGATGGTTTACTTGAAAACCTAGATGACAAACCTGCATCTCTATTATCAAAAACTATTGGCCTGTAATTATTTTTAATCAACAGATCTATCAAATCATCGGACCAATGTACTAATTGGGCACCTAATCCGTGAACAAGCAAAATAGGTTCTTGATCAGTTTTTCCATAATCTCTATAAAAAATGCTTACATTATTTTTTTCAACTAAGCCTTCTTTATATTTCATATGATTAGTCTTACATATTTTTTACATGCATTACATGAATTTTTGATATACATTAGAAATTAAATACATATAGGGGATTTATTTGTCTGGATCAATCAGTAATTCAGTTAGAGCAGCTTATGGCATTGGCGATTTTGCGATATGCCTTTATTGGAGTGGGGTGAGTATATACCTGCTTTATTTTTATACTGATGTAGTTGGAATATCGCCTTATGCCGCAGGTGCAATCTATGGTATTGGTATCTTATGGGATGCTTTTACAGACCCATTTATGGGATATATAGCTGAACGCACTAGATCAAAAATGGGGAGCTATAGACCGTATATTTATTATGGCTCTATTCCGCTTGCACTTTCATTTGTGTTGTTGTTGTGGGTTCCGCCCTTTGAAGGTATGTTTTTAATAGGATTTCTTTTATTTGTTAATCTCATTCATAGAAGTTGTTTCACAATTGTCAGCGTTCCTTATTCTTCTTTAACTGCACGAATAACTGATGATAGCGATGAGAGAACTATTCTTACCGGATCAAGAATGTTTGCAGCTGCCTTTGGTACTTTTTCAATATCAGCACTTGGGTTTCCAATAGTATTATTTTTTGGAGGAGGGCAAGAATCGATAGGGTTTATATATTTAGGAATTATTGCAGGTTTAACTGCAATCCTGATACTGATGATAACTGTAACTTTTGTAAAAGAAAGGAAATTTGAATCCATCAAATCTGACTTACCAAACTTCTTTGAGGTATCTAAATCTGTTGCAAGCAACTATCCTTTTTGGCTTGTATTTAGCTCCATACTAATTTTATTAGCTGCGATGCTTATGTTTAATAATAATCTGGTTTATTACTCGAAGTACGCCTTGGATCTTCATAGCTATCAGGGTTTAATTCTTGGAGTATTGAACGGAGTCACATTCATTGCGGTTCCAGCATGGGCTTACATTGCTCTCAAGTTTGGTAAAAAGAATACATGGCTCACTGCAATGGCCGCGCTATTTGTGGGATTTATACTTTTTTATTATCTCCCAATCAATGCCCTGAATGAACTTCTATATGTTCTAGCATTTATTGGTTTAGCAAATGGAGCTACCGGAGTTCTATTCTGGTCAATGCTGCCTGATACTATTGAGTTTGGAGAATGGAAGACTGGTATAAGAACCGAATCATCTTTGTATGGATTTATGACTTTTGCACAAAAAGGTGCCATAGCTATTGCAGCTTTTATTTTGGGTATGGTCTTAACAAGCATTGGGTTTGAACCTAACGAAGTTCAATCTGCTCAAACTATTTCTGACCTTAAAACTTTGATGACATTAATACCAATTGTTGGGATATGCATTAGTTTTATTCTTATGTGGTTTTATCCTATTGATAAAAAATTCCATAGCCAGCTTATTGCAGATATACAAAACAGAGGGACGTCTTGAAACAAGTTAGTTGGGGAATAATTGGTACAGGTAGTATTGCCTCTGCTTTTGCGCATTCAATAGAGCATTGTAGTCATTCAAAATTGCGAGGTGTATATGGTAGGAATGCAGAGGCTTTAGATGATTTTTCAAACAAATTTAAAGTAGAGCCATTTAAAGATATTAAGGACTTTTTAGATACATCTGATATAGATGCCGTTTATGTTGCAACCCCACACAATACTCATTTCAATTATTCACTCGAAGCTATTAAAAATAATAAGCATGTTTTATGTGAAAAACCTTTAACTATGAATCATCTTGAGAGCATGACTCTACTTAATCTGGCAAAAGATAAAGAATTGTTTTTAATGGAGGCTTTTATGTATAGAACGCATCCTCAAACTCAAAACATCTTGCAAAACTTATCAATTTTTGAAAAAGGATTAGATATTAAAATTGAAAGCTCATTTGGCTTTGCTGCAGATGTGCCTGAATCTCATAGATTAAGGAATCCGGACCTAGGAGGCGGCTCAATATTAGATGTTGGCTGTTATCCACTGTCGATGGTAAGACTGATTGCCGGAGCCTTTGAAGGAGCGCCATTTGCTGATCCAATATCCATAGATGCCTCAGGCGAAATAGACTCAACCGGAACTGATCTATCTGCCAAAGCAGAATTAGAATTTTCGAATAACCTTAATGCAAGCATAAGCACGGCTATTAATCAGGAGCTACAAAATAATCTAGTTATCTCAGCAGGTGATACAAAATTAATTGTTGATCAACCATGGCATTGCGGCCAATTTCAGGAAGGAAATTCTTCTATCAAAATTTATAAAAATGAAGATCTTATAAAAGAAATTGCTTATGAGGACAAAGTAGGACTTTTTACAAGAGAAATTGATCATGCCTCATGCATGATTATGGATAATATGCTCGAGTCAGAATTTGTAAACCATCAAGACACTCAGGGTAATATGTTATGGCTTGATAAATGGAGGCAGCAACTAGATATAAACTGCCCTATAAGCAAGATAAAACATTCTCCGATACCAAAAGCAAATTTTTACAAACTTCACAAAAGAACTCTTGAAAGTATCAGTGAGGATATATCTGCAAAAACTCTTTCTAGGTTAGCTCTTGGTTGTGACAACCAAACATCTAGACTGCATGCATATGTAATGTTTGATCACTTTTATGGAAGAGGCGGAAGAATTTTTGATACTGCTTATATTTATAACAATGGCATGGGAGATGCCTACTTAGGCGACTGGATAAATTCACGAGGTTTAGAAGATGAAGTTATTATTCTTGGAAAAGGTGCTCATACTCCCCAATGTGAACCTAAGTATATAAAAACTCAGATAGAAGAGTCTCTGGAAAGATTAAAATTAAAAAAAATAGATATATTTTGTTTGCATAGAGATAATCATGAAATTCCAGTTAGTGAGTTTGTTGATGCTCTGGATGAAATAAAAAAAGATGGCTTGATACATAAGATAGGTGCTTCTAATTGGGAACAGCATCGATTTGAGGAAGCTAGAAGTTTTGCAATTACAAATAACAAGGAGCCTTTTACTGTACTAAGTAATAATTTTAGCTTAGCGGAAATGATTGAGCCTGTATGGCCAGGTTGTGTAGGAGTTAATGGAAGTTATTTAAACTACTTAAAACAAAATGATATTCTCTTATTTCCATGGTCTAGTCAGGCAAGAGGATTTTTTATACATAAGAAAATCATAAAATCTAATGATCATTTTTCTAACCCTTCTCTTGATGAAGAGAAGAGGGTTTGGCACAGTGAAGCAAATTTAAATCGAAGACAGATATGTTTTGACATAGCTGCCAAAAGAAATGTTCATCCAATCGAAGTTGCTTTAGCTTATGTTATTCAAACATCACCTTTAATTTATCCATTGATAGGCCCAAGAACTGTATTTGAAACTGATAGCTCAATTTCAGCTGTATCTATGAACTTAACAGATAGTGAAATGGAAAAACTTTCTAGAGGCTAATAAAACTACTGAGCCTAATATCATCAACTGAGGCGCCAATTGAAATTTCATAGTTACCTGTTTTAATCTTCCAGTTCTTGGTTGAGGTATCCCATTGTGCAAAATTTCTTTTGTTTAAGATGATTTCAATAGTTTTCTCTTGCCCAGATTCAATAAAAACTTTATCAAACCCTTGTAGAGCTTTTATTGGCTCATTTAAATTAGCGCTATCTATGCCAACATAGCACTGGGCGACCTCTGATCCATCAACCTTTCCAGTATTTTTAATACTAAATGCACATCTATATATGCAATCATCAATTTCTGATATGACCAAATTAGAATATTCAAAACTTGTGTAAGACAGACCATAGCCAAAAGGATAGAGGGTATCTATGCTTTGCCTTTGATACCATTTGTAGCCTATAAGAAGGTCTTCCTCATAATTCATTTGTAAATCTTTCCCAGGATAAAATTTAAAGGCAGGAGTATCCTCTAATCTTTTAGGAAAGGAGGTTGGTAGTCTTCCCGAAGGGTTGGTATTCCCCATAACAATATCAAACAAAGCGTTGCCAAACTCTTGTCCAGGGTACCAACACTGAAGCACCGCTTTGGCTTTATCGATCCATGGCATTCTTATTGGTGACCCTGAATTTAAAACTAAAATAGTATTGGGGTCTATCTCTAATATTGCATCAATAAGAGTATTTTGATTGCCTGGAAGCTCAAGGTCTGTTCTGTCATTCCCCTCAGTTTCCCAATCAGAATTTGTACCAACTACAAGAATTGTTTGATCAGATTCCTCAGCAATTTTCTTTGCCTGTGTAAATAGGTCTATTTTATCTGGAGTCTTGCATCCAATATAAATTGCAGGGAAATTACCTTCAAATTTATATTGAATTTCAATTCTGTATTCTTGGTTTTTTAAAAGATCTGCTCCACTTTTTACTGGTGAGCTGGCAAACGCAAAAAAAGCATCACCTTGTTTTACTTGTGACCAATTATCTACAACTAAATTATCATCAATTAGCAACTTAGATTTACCAATAGCAAATAATTCAAAATCATGAAAACCTGATATATCTGGTACATAAGTGCATGTGAATTTGACATATATATCTGGTCTTTCTTGTTTAGCTATAATTTCCTTTGCAAATCCTTCAAAAACCCAGAATTTGCTGCCTGTACCATATTCAACATGAATTGGATCTGTGCTCTTACTTGCATGATCAAAATATTCTATGAGATATCCATTTTCTTTATCTGAATTATTTTTTATGAGTTCTTCATCTAAAGCTGGATAATATTTATAAGTATGGCAACCTTTTGAGTGCTTAATTTTAGTATTAGCGCCTAGATTCTCTTCAAACGCATCAAGAGGGTGAGATTCATAATACGCTTTAAGATGAGCGCTACCACCACCGATGATTTGTGATTTCTTTGCATTAGGTCCAATAATCCCAAGGGATTTGATATCTTTATTAAGCGGCAAGACCTCATCATTTTTTAGTAAAACCATACCTTCTTTTGCAGCATCTCGAAGTAGAGCTCTTTGGGCAGGATTATCATTTATTTTTTCAGGTTTAATATTAGGTCTGTCAAACCTTTTTGAAAAAGCAATTACATTTAAAATTCTTGAAACTTTGTCATCAATAATCTCATGTTCTACTGCTCCAGAATTTATTGCACTAAGCAAGTTTTCACCCCAAGTCTTTGCAGGGCCAGGCATTTCTAGATCGAGCCCACCAATTGCATTTTCATTGGTTTCTAATGCTGCACCCCAATCACTGACAACATAACCATCAAAACCCCATTCTTTTTTTAAAACGTCTATGAGTAATTCTTTATGGGAACTGCAGTAAATATTATTTAATTTATTATAGGCACTCATAATAACTTGAGCGTCACCAGCTTTTATAGCCATTTCAAAGGGTAGAAGATAAATCTCTCTTAATGCTCTTTCGCTAATATTTGAGCTAACCGCATATCTTTGAAATTCTGTGTCGTTGCCAACAAAATGTTTGAGACATGCTGCAACATTTTTTGATTGCACTCCAGTTACATATTCAGTAGCAATTTTTCCAGTTAAGAATGGATCTTCGGAGTAGGATTCAAAATGCCTTCCTCCAAGCGGATGTCTGTGTATATTAATTGTTGGCCCAAGTAATACATCAACATCTTTAGCATTTGCTTCTTCTCCTAAAGCAATGCCTATTTGATTAACAAGATTTAAATTCCATGTTGATCCTAGTGAAATTGCAGATGGGAAACACGCAGATGGTTGACCAGAAGTACCATTACCTCTGACACCATTTGGCCCGTCAGACATCTTTAAGCTAGGTATGTTCAGTCTTTCTATTGCATGAGTGTGCCATGCATCAAACCCACTTAGCATTTTAACTTTCTCTTCAAGGGCAAGATTTTTTATCAGATCATCAATTTTTGACATAATTAGGCAAGGGTTAATTATTTTGATAATTGATTTAGTGCTTCAACCATCTTTTCTTGAACTTTATTCACTGCTTTTAGCGGTCTTATCATGACCTTAAAATCAACAATTTTGCCTTCATCATTCCACTGAATCATATCTACGCCATTAACAGATATATCATCAATATAGGTTTCAAACTCAAGCACTGAATTCAAACCATCATTAATTTCCCTAATGTATTTAAATTTATCCATATTGAAAGATTGCCCAGCAGCATAAAGATACATTTTAGCAATCTCTTTTCCCTCCATTGGCTTGAAAACCACAGGCGAAGTAAAAACAGCATCATCTGAAATAATTTCATCAAGCTTTTTGAGCTCTTGGCTTTTAAAAACTTTATGCCATGTTTCAATATAATTTTTTGCAGACAAGATAATTCCTTATATTAATCAGAAGATTGATCTTCAAGAGATTTTCTTATTTTAACTTTTCTTAGACTAATTTCATCCTTCAAACTCATTACATATGCAGCTGCTGCTAAGATTAGTATTCCTGATGCTTCATAAATAATATTTATAGAATCCAAATCCTTGCTTTGCAGAATTATCATTCTAGTCAAGGCAGTCATAGCAATAATGATTGGTAATGTAACAGGCAGTCTATTATTAATGTAGAAAGCACCAACCATTCCTAGCACCTCAGCATAAATAAATAGTAAAAACAGGTCACTCAAATTAACAGTCTGTACTTCAAACATTCTTGCAAGCTCAATTCCAGTAGCAAAAAGAGTGGCAATTGCAATAATCATAAGAATGGCTCTCTCAGACAGCCATATAAATTTTTGCCATAGATTTTGATCGTTCATATATTTATCCTAAACAAATATTCAATTTTTGCAAAATTATAATGTTTCGACTAAAAGCAAATTCATTGACAATAGATAACGCCTGAGTAATTCTTAAAGCATTGAAATCATAAAATGAGTCAAATATGGGCAAAGTATTAGTAACAGGGGCTACAGGATTTATAGGATTGCATTGCATTCAGCAACTCTTAGAAAAAGGCTATCAGGTTAATGGAAGCTTGAGAAGTTTAAGCAGAGAAAGTGAAATTAGAGATGGCTTGTCAGCAGCTGGTACCAGTCATGAAAATCTAAAACTTTTCCCTTTAGATTTAAATACCGATGATGGCTGGGATGAGGCAATGAGTGATTGCGATTATCTATTGCATGTTGCTTCTCCGATATCCCTAGACGATCAAGATGAGGAATATTTCGTGAAGCCAGCAGTCGCAGGAGTAAAAAGAGCTCTAAGTTATGCAAAAAAACATAATGTAAAAAAAGTTGTACTCACCTCATCTGTTGCTGCAATTTTTGATACCCTGGAAAATAAAGATTACTACGATGAATCAGATTGGTCTGATCCAGAAAACCCTGCCATCAGTCACTATTCAAAAAGTAAAACACTTGCTGAAAGAGCAGCATGGGAATTTATTGAAAATGAGAGTAACCCTTTTGAATTAGCTGTTATCAATCCAGCATTAGTAACAGGTCCAACACTAACCGGTGATTTAGGAGAGTCCAATAAAGCAATTCAACTTGTTGCTGGAGGTAAAATGCCAGTTGCTGTGCCTTTGATGTTTGGTTATGTTGATGTTAGAGATGTTGCAGCTGCACATATTCTAGCTCTGGAAACTCCGTCTTCTAACGGTGAAAGATTTGCTCTGGCTGAAAAAGATTTATGGTACAAGGATGTTGCAAAAATTCTTCGAGATAATGGTTTTGATAAGGCACCCAAAATGGCAATTCCAGTTTGGCTAGTAAAAATTCTAGCTAAGTTTAATAAGGAGCTTAAATTAACTGTTCCATACCTGGGTAAGTTAAGGAGTGTAAAGCATACCTCTAAGGCAAAAGATATTCTTGGTTGGAATCCAAGACCTGCTGAAGAATCAATTATAGAGGTTGCTAAGCAGATGCGAGAAATGGGAGAGATCTAAATTACTCGAGGAATTATAGCTTTCCTATTTTTCGGATAATTCTCAAATTTATCTTGGTACCACTTGTGATTAGCAATTGCTCGTGGAAATAAATTTGCCACTGTCCATATAAAGAAAACAAGTCCAGAAATACTCCAAGTTAGTATTGCCCAACCAAGCCATTCGATCATTTCACCCAAATAATTGGGTGAAGAAACGGATTTATGAAAGAGGCCTTGAGGTATGTGATATCCAGCTCCTTTTTCTTTTTTCATTTTCAGGATTGAGTAATCTGAATATATATTGATAAACATACCAACTGCAAAAACTATTAATCCTATTTTAAACACATTAGTTTCGTACCAGTTCCCAGAGTATTCAGTGAAATAATATATTCCAATAGCTTGCACTAAAACATTAATTACATTGAACCCAAAGGCAGAAACTGGAATTATTATTGGCATGGTCTTGGTAGTCATATCCATCCAAAATGGGTAAACAAAAGTTCTGTGAATATAGTGAATTAGCCATATCATCAAAAATGTTTCATGAATGGTTTCAAGCTCATATCTCATGATCCAGCCAAGACTAAACATTAAAATAACAGACGGACTTTCCATTACTATCCAACCAACTCTGGCAGGAACTTGCATTCCCCATCCTGAAGTTTCATGTCTTCCGTAAGGAGCAGTTGTTTTAAAAAGATACACAAATGTTCCCAGACCAATTAGCACCCAGACTGTTAGGAAAATGTTAAAAATATTTTCTGTCATTAAGATTAGTTTACACATTTGAACTTAAGTCATAAACTTAGAAAAGATATTTTTGGGGGAAAATATGGATAAGTATGATTTTATTATTTTAGGTGCTGGTTCAGCAGGTTGTGTTCTTGCTAATAGATTGAGTGCAAATCCTGAGTTTAAAGTATGTTTGATTGAAGCTGGTCCTAAAGACAATGATATAAGGATTCATGTCCCAGTAGGCTTTGCATTTTTTAATGAAGGTACACCTTATAACTGGTCATATGAGACCGTTCCTCAAAAGGGTTTTGAAAAAGTTGCAGTCACTGAGCCTAAATCTGCTGTTGTTGATTCAGCTGGTGGAGTTCATGAAGTAGAAGCAGAATCATTTGAGCATAGAAGAGGATTCCAGCCACGAGGAAGAACCTTGGGTGGTTCAAGCTCAATAAATGCCATGCTGTATGTAAGAGGCCATAGATGGGATTATGATCATTGGGCAGAGCTTGGTAACGATGGCTGGTCATATGATGAAGTCTTGCCATACTTTAAAAAAGCTGAACACAATGAAGAGCACGATGATGAATATCATGGCCAAGGAGGCCCTTTAAATGTTTCAAAAATAAGACATGAAAATGTCTTTACAGACGACTTTGTAAAAGCTGGCTCAAAACTTCATAAATTTAATCCGGATTTCAATGGAGAAGATCAAGAGGGAGTTGGTTATTACCAAACAACACAAAAAGATGGCAAGCGCTGCAGTGCCGCTAAAGCTTATTTAGTACCCATTCTTGAAAGAGAAAATTTAACTGTTTTAACAGACACAAATGTAGATAAGATCCTCATGGATGGTAATAGAGCAGTTGGCGTTCGATGTATTGATAAAGACAATAATCCATTTGTTATAGATTGTTCTAAGGAAGTAATTCTCTCATCAGGTGCATTCGGTTCACCGCAAATTATGCTGCGCTCTGGATTAGGCCCAAGGGAGGAAATTGTTAAACATGGCATTGAGCACATAGTAGATCTTCCTGGAGTGGGCAAAAATCTACAAGATCATATTGATTACCTTACAGTTCATAAATATAACTCAATGCACTTGATAGGTTTTTCGCTTAAGTCGATATTTTATAAGTTTCCTTTAGAAATACTTAAATATATATTTAAAAAAGTAGGATTGTTTACTTCTACTATTGCTGAAAGCGGTGCTTTTTTGCGAACAAGAGATGACATAGATGTGCCTGATATCCAATTGCATTTTGCTCCTGCAATGGTAATAGATCATGGCAGAACAAGTGTTTGGGGTCATGGTTTAAGCTGCCATACATGTCTTTTAAGGCCGAAATCTACAGGTGAGATAACTCTAAAATCTAGCGACCCATTTGATGATCCACTAATTGACCCAAATTTTTTAAGTCATCCTGATGATATGAAGGTGATGATCGCTGGCTATAAAAAAATGATGAAAATTTTACATACCGATCCATTTAATAAATATATTCAAGATCATGTTCAAAGGCCTGTAGATCTTGATGATGACGATGATATTGAACAAGCAATAAGGGAAGAGGCTGATACGGTTTACCATCCTGTTGGTACTTGTAAAATGGGCTCTGATGATATGAGTGTAGTAAATAACAGGCTTAAGGTGCACAAAACACAAGGCTTAAGAATAGTCGACGCATCTATTATGCCAACACTTGTTGGAGGTAATACCAATGCACCAACAATAATGATAGGTGAAAAAGCCTCAGATATTATTCTTGAGGACTGGGCTTAATGAGATCAAGAATTGTTTGCTCGCTTTTTGTTTTTATCCTCAGTCTTGGTATTTATGCAAAAGATAAAGATGT
>Ga0233450_10004001_pt1 | contig 13554 bp, 15 predicted proteins | sample 011ome_30_FD_189956 | JGI IMG/M metagenome (GOLD analysis project Ga0233450, IMG submission 189956) | Coastal salt marsh microbial communities from the Groves Creek Marsh, Skidaway Island, Georgia - 011501CT (spades assembly) | ecosystem: Environmental > Aquatic > Marine > Intertidal zone >... | reverse complement strand
AAATTGTTTTGTATTGTACGGTATACTGTTACACCTTCATGTTCTAAAACATTTACAAACTTGTTTAAGTCGTATTCTGCTTGTTCAATAACTGTATTAGGGTATGGCTCAGTCTTTTCAAAATGACACCCCTGTGGTTTATTTGCACCCCATGCTGAACCAACTATTATACTTTTTAGTGTATCCCATTCATTAGTAGTAGATATCATTAACAGGCAAATTCTTGTTGTAGTTTTATATTATCCATAAACTCTTTTTTAGTACTTGCATTTTCACTGAATGCGCCACGTAGTACAGTTGTTTGTGTTAAACTACTATGGGCACCAATGCCTCTGTTTTCACAACAACCATGTGTTGCTTGAATGTAAACACCTACATGTTCACTCTGTGTTGCTCGTTGTATTTCGTTTGCAATAACGTTATTCAATTCTTCTTGTAGTGTACCACGCCTAGCACACCATTGTGCAATACGTGTATACTTACTAAGACCAATTAGTTTTTCAGCAGCTATTATTCCAATATATGCAACACCTGTTACTGGCTGGTGATGATGTGAACACATACTTTTGAGTTCGCTTCTTACTACTAACATACCCTCATATCTATCTATACTATCATTAGGAAATGCAGTTGCATTAGGCATAGGGTTGTAACGTCCAGCCATTAGTTCATTAACGTACATCTTTGCTAAACGTCTACCAGTTCCCATGCTATTAGGATCATTGTGTCTATCAATTACTAAACTATCTAACACTGATTCAAACTTAGGGGTAAGTTCTTCGATAAGTGCTTCTTTATCGCCGTCATTTAAAACACTACTAATATTATCACCTGCCCAATATCTTATATTAGCAGTTTCTAGTTTTTTTCTAATTACATCACTTATCATATTTTTCTCCGAGTTATAGTGGTGTGTCATTAAGACCTGTCACTTTATAGTTTTTTAATTTTATTTTGTAATTTTAAGTCATTCAATGTTTTGGCATCAACACAAGTAATTGACATACTTTTTGCTTGAGGTTTAAGGTTCGATAATTCATTTATAAATGGTTTAGGGTTGTCTTGGTATACACGTTGACAACTTTCTTTACTTTTAAATATGGATTTATAAACAAGTATTTCAGGTTCTATATTTCCATAGTTCATATAAATTATACTAATTATAAACCACATTTTTTCACCTTTTTATTAGTTTATAATGATTTAATAGAAGAGTCAATATTTAATTTACTACAGTCAGGATAGTTTACAATTTGTGTATTCTTGTCTTTCAAAATTTGTCTATTCATCATAATGGTGCCTTTTCTAGCATCTTCTAATCGCATATTATAATGAAATCCTAATTCAAATCTTGTTTGATCTTGCCAAGGAGACACACTTAGGTCTCTTCCATCATATGCCATCTTTTTAATTGTATGATAGATATAACTACTGCCTGTAAGTATTGCACCTCCATGTCCTATTTCAAGTCTTTTAGTATGACCAAAACTTAAACATTGTAGTTGTCCTTTTCTAAACATTCCTCGATCGAATGCTCTTGCACTATCCCAAATATTTGTTGGTTTGATTTGGTATTCATATTCCCATTCGTCATCATTATATTCAAAGGAGTACCTTAGTTTGTAAAATAACATAGGAATACTTAAATACGTATGTTTAGGTATGGAGTATTTTTCAAAAGGCATACGATATCGTAAACATAATTCAATTGCATGTGTACAACTATCTGTTAAAACAACATATGGAGCACCTGTATATTCACTTATTTGTTTTTCGAATTTCAATAATGCATCATAATTTAGCATTATCTTGTTGCCACCATTGTCAAACTTAGACTGCATACTTTTACTTTTAAATTACCACTCACTTCAAATATACTAATTCGTGCTCGTTGTCCTGATGTTTTAAGATATTGGCATTCGTAATCATCAGGTAAGTATATTCCGCCTTTTGCCAATGTTTCTTTTACATTTTTTTCTAATCGGTTTCTGTATTCTATATCTATCCAACTTCTTGCTAAAACTCTACTTAGTATATCTGGAAGTAATGCCTTAACACTATCTCTGTCCATAAAATTTATTTCGTTATCTGATAACCTAAATTCATATTCAACAAGTTCTTTAGGTTTGAAAGGTATTATATTTGTGCTCATTTGTGACCTGTTATCTGCATAGTGTATCTTGTTTTTACTCCTATATTAGCTGCCATATGTGGAGTATTACCTTGCCAAAATACAAAATCACCTTTGCGATAATTTGTAATACTATGACCATCTATTTCAAATACATGCCCTGGTTGCCATTTATCTAAAAATACTATTGCTCTAATACAATCTTTTAGTTTGCATTTGAATAAACTTCTATACTTTTTAAAAGTATCTTTATGTGTAGGAAGTATAACACCAGTATGCATTTCATAAAAACTTACACCTATATTTTTTGCATTATATGTGTTTGCGAACCAATTTATAAAATCAGGCACATACTTAGGTTGTTGTGTATTCATATCACATAACATACCTGTGTAATATTTGTGTGTATATCCTTGATCACGCCATTTTTTTATGTCCGAAATATTATTAAACGGTTGTCTTTTATAATTTAAAGTTGTATAACTGTTTTTACTCCAAAAAGGACTAACATAACCTCTATGCCAGTTTCCATAATCTTGGACGACAATTGAACCTAAATGTCTATTTCCGTGTGTTGCCATAATATATTACTTCAAATTCTGTAGATTTAATTTTCCTCCAAGGATCTACAATTATACTACCTGGATCTAAGTAACAATACAATGCATCAACATAATTTTGATTTGTATACTTATATGTAGTTTCTGCACTATGTCCTAATAATACAACTGCTTTGAAAGGTCCTTTTTGTGGATGGGTTTTAGGATCAACCATTATTGGATAGTATCCCATTTTTTCACAATAATGTGCAACTAGTATACTATAACTACCGTCCTGATACCCTACATTAGGTTTATATGCGACACCGTGTATTAATATAGGTAAATTATTTTCTCGTGCTTGTTCCACTAAAAACTTTGCCATATTTTGTGCTTGTTTTTCTCTTGCATTCATTATGCTATCAAATAAATCATAACCTAAATCTAGTTTTTGTGCCATGTGTCTCAATGCAATATTATCTCTAGGGTGACAAGCACCACCATCGCCCATACCTGGTGTCATATACTGTGGACCCATTATTCTTTTATCACTATTTGCAAGGGCATTGCATACTACGTCTGCATTTATGTTACCTTGTTTCATTGCAACATCTTGTATCATGTTTACCAAACTAAGTTTTGCACTTATAAATGTGTTGTAAAACACTTTGATACATTCACACTCATCCCAAGTTCCTATTTCATAACGTGGTTTATTTTCCATTATAGTTTTATAAAAGTCAACTAATTCTTTTGCATCACCTGTTTCACTTCCATCTTCTGTGCCTATTATAACCATTTCAGGATTAACCATATCCCAACCTACACTGCCCATTGCGATAAGGTAAGGGTTATAAACAAAACGAGTGTTTGTACATAATGGTTCTAGTAAACTTCTAACAGTGCCTGGTATAACAGTTGATATCAAACATAATAGTTGGCTTTTATCCATATGTTTGTTTGTTTCTGATAATACCTGTGTGACAATCTTATAACTAAAATCTTCAGGTGGTAAATGTGCAGTAGGTAATCTTCCATCATATTCAGGTTTATGTGGCGTTGGCACTGCAACAAATACAATATTTGCATTATTTACTGCTTGTTCAATAGTAGGTTTTATTTCTACTAGATCACTAGTAACTTTTGTAATATCATATCCTGTTACAGAATGACCTTTTTTGGCTATTTCTTCAGCACATGGCAAACCTAGTTTACCACAACCTATAAATGCTATATTCATTTAAATACTTTCTTGAATGGTTTGATAAAGTTCTTTTCCGTTGAAAAAATCTGTGTCTAAACGGCTAACTTGTTTTTTTAAAGTAGGAAGAAACTTATCATAGTTTTCCATATAATCTTTTATTTGATTTATAATTGAATATTTGTTTTCCAAGTATTTATTATAGTCTTGTGTCCATATACTAGGGTACAAGAAATCTTGTTCCGCCATTTCCGTATAACTCAAACGATCTGGAACCATAGGAATAGTATCTACTAGTGCGCCTTCATACCAACTGATACCCAGTGTTTCTTGTAGATTAGCACTGAATAATAATTTTGCTTCTCCTAGCATATTATGATACTCATTTTTACTGAGGTTGTGTTCTTGACACATTATAAACTCATATTCTGGCAAGTGTTCTTTTAAGTCACGAAAGATGTCTGGTTGTTTTTCAGGTGCTATTCTGTGTGGGAAAATAATTAAGTCTCGTTTTTTCATACCTTTATAACTGTCCAAACTATTTTTTAAGTATTCCATAGGCCAGCCAACACGATGTATCTTATCTTGTTGTATAAAGAATGCTTCATCAAACATATCTATATGAAATTTACTTGCAAAAAAGTTATGATCAAAACATTCATACATGCTTTGTTCTGCATGTCGTACCCAAGGTTTATCACCAATTAATCTGCCTAAAAAATCCTGTGGATCATAACTACCTGCATGCCATAGTCCACCTATTTTAATTCTCACACCAAGTAATTCTGCCATATAACGAAGTTGTATAACAGTTGGATTCCAAGCATCAGTGTATAAAAAATAATCACCATCTTTAATAGATCCAGCACAGAACAATTCTCCTATTTGTTCTAATTGTTTACTTTTGTAAATGTTAGTACCACCAAAGTTTAAAAAAGCACCAGGTGTAGTTGCTTGTGGAACTTCGCCACCACTTATAACTTTTACGTCTACGTTAGTTGCACGTTGTAGTTGCCGTGGAAGATGTTCTTTCCACTGTTTAGTGTAGCGAGTATCAACTGCTTCTATATCTACTATATAAATTGTCATTGTCAACTCCCAGGATACGTTACAACACACCCATTTTCGTTATCTTCACTTACTTCAATTACAACATCTCTGTTTGTGCCATAACGTTTACGTATTTCTATAATCATATCATCTGCTATCATTTCACAAGATTTGTAATCTAGTTGTACAACATCTTCATTAAACAATCTTTGTAACCAACGACTAAATTGTATAAACTCTATTTCTCTATCATCATGAAATACTTCTATAGTAACTTTAAAATGAAACATATGTCTATGTGGATAACCTAAGAAACTAACATCATCCCAATCGCCTGTTGCAAGTTTAGGATCTTTGTCTGCACCAGGATACATATGAATACCTTCTTTTTGGAAAGTTACCCATATCATACGTTTACTGTGTGTTAGAGATTCTTTTAGGGCAGTATCTCTTTGCTCATTAAGTATTTCGTTTACGTTTGGAGAGGGATGGATTCCTGTAACTTGTCCTGCGCCTGTCATTAAATTGTCTCCTTTAAAATATTAAAAACATCATTGTGTATTTCATCTCCTGGATGCGAAGTATGAGAATTAATCATTATGTGATCTTTAGGTAAAAATAAACATTTGTGTTGATGTATATAATTACTATTGTACTGAATTTGGTCTTGTAATTCTATATTATTAAAAAGAAAAGTATATTCACATCCGATTTTATCTAAAATTGCTTGTGCAGATAGTATACTATCCTGTGTTCTGTCAAAACATTGTTCAGGATGTTGATCTACATTATCCCACCACCACCTATGCTTTCTATTATCATATTCCAATGAGTAATACCCATCATTAAACATTAATGAGTATCTTGTAGAATAACTCCACATAATAAAACACAAATCATTATGTTTGATATTTGCTTCTTTAATTTGTCTTAGTATACCATTATTTGCAGAAAAACCATATGCATGGCATTTATAATTCATGTTGTAATGTTCTGCAAATAATGCACTATATGTTAACTTGCTATATTCTTCACTATCTGGAGGACAATCGCTCAAATCATAACCAAAAGTGTAACTATCCCCAAAAGCATGTAATGTACGTCCTTTATAGTTTTCTTCTTTAAGACGTCGCATCATATATTGAATATGTCGTTCCATTAGTATTCCTGTTGATAGAAATATGCATAATACCCTTTTCCGTTAGTATCACCACCACCGTTATCAAGTTCAACACCATCATACTCTATGGCATATACTAAATCTTCACCATTCGGTGCTTCTGCTATTGCAAATTTTAACAGATTTTGATCAAAAGGTAAAGGAGTTTCTATAACTGCTTCAAAGAAAGTTCCTTTTTCACTGCTCATAAACTGACATATATGTTGTCCTTTTTCAGGAAATATATCACCATACCCATGATCTTGAACATAAGGTTCAACTTCCCAATCGCTATCTTCACCTACCTTGTTTAAAAAATCATTTAAGTCTTCATGATCTATTATAGTTTCAATAGCATTTGCATTATATTCTGCACTTTCTACTTTTTCTATTGTAATATATGCTGAATCCTGTGCTACTCCATAGGTTGCATCAAACTGGTCCCAGGGTTCATAATATGTACTACCTTCACCTTCTTCATTGTGCATAAACATTGCTTCACGTGGAATTGTTGCAGGATCTAATTCATCATAGTCTTCATCTTCGTTTACATCTTCTGGGGTTTTATCTTCTGCTTCAATAATATAATGGACTGCATCACTGTCACCATGTTTGTCAGTGTGTGTTTTCCAAAAATCATGTGCTTCTTTTGAAATGTTTATATAGGATGTTTCTGCACCGTATCCCCAAAGTCTAATAGTATAGAAATGTGGACCTTTAAATGCTTCTATAAGATCTTCTTTTTGTTTTGTTGTAGCCATTATATTACTCATAAATTGTTATTAGTTGTATGAATAATAACATTGGTTTAAACAATTGTCAACTAACTTCCTCAAATAAATTAGCAAACTGTGAACTTGCATTTACCGTTCTTTTGCCAGTTGCACCACGACTGCCTATAACTTTCATCCATAACCGACTGTTATCTTCTATGAGTTTCATTTGTTTATCACGATCATCCATTGTAAACAAGTGTGCAATCACATCTTTTACTTCAGTTCGATCAAAGTTATCGTCAACTAGTTCTTTAGGGTATTTCCCTTCATCATATAGTCTATTTGTTTCTTGTACACTACGTATATGTAAGTACATATTATGATTCATTAGAAGTGCATAACTGAATGTATCCCAACTTGTTTTGCCCTCTTTACCAATTTTGTTTAGGTCGCCTGGTGCATAAACACAAATATCTTTGACTTTCATGAGTTCAGTTATAGGACTTGGAATCCATTTATCATATATACTTTCACAATACTCATCATAACTTTGTGTACTGTTACTCATACCCTTATCATCAGGTGCATCTTCCATCATGTATTTCCACTTGCCATTATGTGGCATACGATAGTGTGTATATTGTTGTCCATTACTTGTTGCAAGAAAAGGACTCGCACAATCAAAACTTACAGTAAAATTTTCATTATATAATTTACGAACACCACGTTGTATAGCAGTTAGTACACCTGCCCATTCCAATTTGCCTGTGCCTAATACATGCATCCAATCATGATGTCCTTTTTCAAGTAAACCATCATGCATTAAAGTTACTATCCTTTTTAATATAAGATGCACATCACACGCATTTTGTCCACCCATTCCATAACCTTCAAAGTGTGCATCAGGATATATTTTTGGATCACTAAACTTTTTCATTGCAGCATACCAATCATCGGCTTGTGCATGGTTTTCGCCTTGCAATACATTTAAGAACTTACAGTTTCCATTACGATTGTTTACGAAGTATTCATTGTTAAATGCAGTACCATCTACTGCTTCTTGATATGAACTTATCTGAGCCGCCTTTGCACCTTCCGGTTCACGACTTAACCAAGCAGGTACATCCAGTATCATACCATAATCCATGTACTCATCCATCCATTTTAACACACTACTGCGTTTCTTTTGTGCTTGTGGACAACCACTATTTGCTTTCCAATCACCTGGCCACTTGCCTTTACCAATCTGGAATCCACCACTATCGCCTAGCATAAAACTACTTGTTTTGTCACGATGACGATACATATATTCACGTGGCAGGTCTTTTTCTATATCTAAACTAGCATGACCTGCACTGTGCAAACTCCACTTGTAGTGCCAGAGTGCATTGGGTTTTAAGTAGTCAAGTTCTCGTACATCTGCACTAATAGGCTTAGGTATACGTTCAGGAAGGACACTTGGTTCATTTGTGCCTGCAGTATGTTTTATTTTGCCTGTTACATTTACATAGAAACTACTGAGAGCAGGTAAAAATACTGCATAGTCTTTTTGTAGTTCTGTAAGGTTAGTTGGTAATTCGGTCATATTGAAAACCTTTTTAGTTCATTAAATAGTTGATAGTCTTGTTCATGAGCGTCTAGTAAGTTGTCTTTTATCTCAGGGTTACTTTCCATCACCTCCTGTATTTTATTATACACTCTTAGTTTGCCTTCATCGTTAGTTACAGGATTTGTTAATTCAGACCAAAATTGAAATTCACTTGTGCCGCCAATGTATCTGATATAGTCGGTCAACTCTCTGTAGAATCTATTAGGATCAGTTACTGAATTAGCATTTGGTTGTTTATCTTGCATTTTTATATACCGCACATTTTTTGCTGAGCCTATAAACCTATGTTGTAGTTCAGTGTGAGGACACATTACTGGATTAGTGTATACCATCTCCCAAAACACATCGTTATCTAATAATTTTTCAAGTTTATCTAAATTTATTTTTCTTGAAAGGTCACTACCAAGACCGTATGTTTCTGCAAACCCACTCATCCATCTTTGTACAGGATCCCTTAACACAACAATTTTTTTGATACTATCTGTTGCTAATATACTATCTGCAACATCACCATGTAACTTACTCCAGCCGTTATCATCTAAAACTTTCTGTATAAAACTACTACAGTTTTTTGGAATACTAATCCATGCATGTTTCAAGTTAGGAGATAACATAACTGAATAGTATGTTCCGGTTAGAAAATTAGCCATTATTTACTTTGTGCTGGAAGTAAATATCTATATTCAGTTAAGCCACTATCAACAACTATTTCAGCAACACCATCATCACTAAATTTAAATGTTGTGTCGCCACCAAGACTTAGTATTTTGCTAACCTGTTCAACGGGCCAACTCCATGCTCTTTCTAGTTTTCCACCTGCATCAGGTTGGAACACAAAGTTACCAGCATGTGTACTATGATCACCAAAGAAGAATTTTAAATCATTGCCTTCAGTTTTAGCAATAAATGTAGTTTCTTCACTGTTTGCACTAATCATAAATTTAAAACGTTGTATACTTGCTACTGTAGGTTGGAATTCAATACCCCAATTTACTTCTCGCATTTTTACAGTTTTAAGTTTTTCATTAATAATTTCACTTGCCATAAATCGATAGTCATTTTTAAAATCACCACCTGCATTTTCAAATGCAATACCTACTGGCACGTTTTCACCATTGCGTTCCTGAGTATTAATACTGATGTTTGCATTTTCTGCATATTCTGGAATACGTAGGATAACACCAAGTTTATCCAAGTTAGGCATACCAAATGTACCCATAAAATCTGCTACTGGTGTTTTTGTTGTTGCTTGTAGAATAACACTACGATCTTCTGCAAGTCCTTCAAATGTTGTTTTTGCATCAGTTCCTGTTACTTTAACAAGACTGATAAAGCCAAGCGAATGTGTATGCTTAACTATATCTAATAGATAATCTTTCATAAGACGTCCTTTTGTTTTATAATTATGTGATTATTATATAAGGTATTTAGACGGGTGTCAATAAAATTTAAATTTTATCTGTAATTTTTACAATTGGTCCAGAAAGTTTTTTACTTGCAAGGTCACCAGGTTTTTTCACTACCATCCAACTGTGTGATTCTCGCCAGCATTCATGCTTTACAATATCAAAACCTAACATTTGAACCATACTTTTCATTAGTGTCTTAGTATTGTAAGTTCTATAAGAACCTGGGCCATTCAAAAAATCTAAACTTGCTTCCTGTTCACAGTCATTATATGTAAAAATAAAACGACCACCAGGGCGTAATATATTGTATACACTACGTATTTCATCTTTTATAGGATCAATAGGTAAAAATTCATAACAATTGATACTTACTGCTAATCCTAGTTGATTTTGAGGAACTTTTGCTAAATCATTATAAAACAATAGTCTTTTTGTAGAGAAGAAATTGTTAAATTTACTTTTTATATTTTCATTATCAACTATGTTTCCAGTATACAAATATAAAGGATCACATGCTAACATACTAGAAGTGTGTTTACCTGTACTAGGATTTAGCTCTATACCTGGATAACGCCAATCACTTAAACTTCCTATTTCTGATGTTAGTGATTTTATTAAATCTTTATCTAAATTACTACGTTCTTGTATAAGTTCTAAATTACGTTCATTATTTTCATAATCATAGTAGTCACGTTTTAGGACTATTAGTTCTTGTTGTCTCAGTAGTTCGTTTGTTTTTTCATTTAATTTATCTATTGATTGTCTATAGATTGTACTTAAACTAATTAAATTATCTAGGGTTTCGTCTACGTATTCATATAGATGCTTGTCTTTCCAATATCTACTTTGTTTCTGAAAGTAGTCTTTATGTCTTCTTAATTCTTGATCTATATCAAACTTGTGATTTTCATTTTCTCTCAAAAACTGATTGAAAAGAATCATTTTATCTACAAGTTTCATTGAATACTCCTGCTATACTGTATTTATATAAGCATATTATTCAAAAGAGAATAAATCATCAAACGTATTAGCAGTTTGTGTTGCGCCTTTTAAATCCCAATTTAAAACACTTAATAAGTTGTCTATTTTTTGATCCACAATAGTTTCTTCCATTAACCCGTCATCAAAAGGCAAATCTTTAAACCATTGTGGTAAATGTGTTTCGTCAGTTGGATAACCTATACTTGTGAATCCTAATGGATTTGCTTTTAGTTTACAAACAATAGTTTTAGCACCATCCATAATTTCTTGACTATATTTGTCACCATTCATTTTACGTAAGTTGTTCCAGTTCATTGCAGCTCTAACGTGTCCTGGCATATTTGCTTTGCCTAAACGTTTTTCTTCTGCAGTATACTTGGTTAAGTTGTTTACACGTTTAGGTGTTCCCTTTTCCCAACCAGGACGCTCATGAAATAGGTTCTTAAACTCTTTAATTTTTTCAATAATCTCTTCTCTACCATGGCCTGTTAGTACATCTAGTAATAACTCACTTAGAAAATCCTGCATAACTTTAGGAGTATCACTACGTTTAAGATCCAATCCCATTGCTTTTACTTTGCCAGGTTTACCATCTGTATCTAAACGAAAACCTTCTTGATCATATATTAGTGCAGCATAACGTTTCTTTGTAATATATAAACCTTTAGTAGCAACAATTTCTCTACCACCACGTATAATTTCACCATTTGCACGAGGACAATGAAATGCACGTTCCATAAACACTGGAAAATCTACGTTTACTTCATCTGCTATGTTATCATAAAGTGCAGTCACAATCTCTTTTGTCCATTCTGCTCTACCTGATTCTACCTCAGACTTCATCATAGGCCAAGCACTAAAATATACTGAGTCAGTATCACCATAAACTATAGCATCGCCTATGTGATCTTCTTTACCTGTAAGTAAACTGTTTACAACTTCTGCCATACGTTTACTAATACATCTACCAGTAAGTGTTGTACTTTGTCCTATACGAGCGTCAAAGAATCTACAACCCGGATTTAGAATTGCACCATATAAACTGTTCAAGTTAATCTTTTTTACTAACTGCCGCTTATCCCAATACTCTACATCACCATCTTCATCTTTTGCACGTTTTAGTTCCTTCTGCATTTCTTTACGTTCTGCATACCAACGTTCTAATAAACCAGGAATAATACCTACACGTTCATATGTAAAGATAGTACCGTTTGCACTTAAAGTCCAGGGCTGGTTACTATCGAATATTAGTCGCCATACGTCATATGCACTACACACATCTTCATCACCATTTTCCCAATCAATAGTAATTTCTGTGCCACGTTCCATGTTCATTACTGCTTGATACTCTCTACTGCCGAATTCACCTTCCCAAGCATCTGCAAAAGTTTTCTTTTGGGACATTAGGTCACTTATACGACTTTCAGTCATTGTTTGTCTTAGTTGACCTATAACTGTTTCAGGACCCATATTCAATGCACGAATAACACTAGGATATAGACTGTTTATATCTATGGCACCAATCCAGTCATGTAATCCTTTTTTAGGATATGCCACATATGCACCTGCCGCAGTTGTGTTCTTTTCACTGTTTTTACGATTAGGCACAACCATACCACGTGCATGGGCATCATTAATAATTGCTTGTTCTGTAACTGCTACTGCACCCATTGTTGTCATTAACAACACCGTATTTTCATGTGCTAACACATTACTTAAATCAATAAAACGTAACTTCTTATCCAGTTTGTTTAGCAGTAGTGTATCCTGTCTATTATAATCAATAAACTTCTCAAAATCCTGATTATATAATTGGTCAAGTGTGCCTTCATATTGAACTTTACGCTCATCTAGTTCATACTCGCCTATAGCATCCAGTGTATAACTATGACGTTCTTCATATGTGTACTTACGATATAACTGCATATAATCTAAGTGTACACGGCCTACTAAATCAAATGTTGTACTCTCTTTACCAAAACGTTCAAATGTACGTTTCTTAGGTTGTTGTCCCCATAAACACCATTTCCTATTATCATCTTTGCTTAATACTTTTGTAATACGATTCACTGTGTAAGGTATATCATAACCTTCACTGTTCCAACCTGATAAAATATCTGCATCTTCAATTAAGTCCAGAAATACTTTTAGCATTTCTGCTTCGCTAGTAAACAAATATGTATTATCAAAACGTTTACACAAATCTTCTGCAGTTTCCATGGTCATTGCACTAGGAGGAATTGCTAGTGTTACAAGTTGTTCATTCCAGTCTAAATATAATGTTATAGCAGTTATTGCATTGAAAGGATCATCAGGGTTACTATATCCTCGTTCCTTATCAAAGTCTACTTCAATATCAAAAAAAGCAATATGTAGTTTAGGCGGTTCTGCATTTAAATAGTTTTCTTCTAAACAACGAAACACAGGATTAATATCACTTTCATATAGTGTAGTATGTCCTTGTATTTTTAGTTCTTTTTGAAACTCTTTACGATTACGTGTAGCAAATCTACTTACTGGTGTATCAAAAATTGTTCTATGTTTGCCACGTGCATCATCATAATAAAATACATAGTTAGCAGGGTACTCACGATACTCACGTTTCCCATTCACTCTTTCTACAACATGTATCCTATCACGTTCTCTATCTATGTATGCATCAACGTAACTCATTTTCTTCCTTTATACCATTTATATATGCCCCAAATACTCATTGTTGCCCAAAATATCTCTAATGTTATATTAGCAATTACCGGTTT
>Ga0233450_10003996_pt1 | contig 13560 bp, 10 predicted proteins | sample 011ome_30_FD_189956 | JGI IMG/M metagenome (GOLD analysis project Ga0233450, IMG submission 189956) | Coastal salt marsh microbial communities from the Groves Creek Marsh, Skidaway Island, Georgia - 011501CT (spades assembly) | ecosystem: Environmental > Aquatic > Marine > Intertidal zone >... | reverse complement strand
TCGATTCTCAATTTTTCGGTAAATTACTTCAGCGATTGCATAGTTGCCAAGTATGAACTCTTGGTCCGCTTTTTCGAGTAATAAATGCGCATTAACGCTCATCATTCTGTCACCTGTTTCATTTTTCATTATTTTTTCAATTTCTCCTATTTTATTACTTGCGTATAAATCGCTGTTATCATGTTTATACAACCACATAAACTGATAGCGAGCCATTTCGTAATTTCCAATCAGAAAATTGGTGTCAGCTTCTATTTTAAGTAGATTCCAATCTGTATTTTGTTTATTGTTTGCAATAAAGTAGTCAGCACTTTTTATTCTGATAAAGCATAAGTTGCATTCCTCATCGATAGTTAAAGCTTTTTCAAATTTTGATTTAGCGCCTTTAAATTTTTCTAGTTGGTATAAGGAGTCACCCTGATAAACAAGATTGTTGAAGACTTCAATTTCGTTAACTAATTGCAGCTTCAGTCTTTTTAGGTACCCTTTTGCTAACGTATCATCTTTGAATGTTGCACTTGTTCGTTCAAATAGACGCATAGCTTTAAATAAGTCGCCTTTTTCAAAATAGAATTTTGCCAGTTGAATTTCTGATGTATATTTTTTTCGATTTTTGCGCGCTTCTATTACTAATAGCTGTTTTTTTACTTCTGGTGAATTTCGGATTATATTTTTAATTCTATTAATTGGGTAATTAAATTGGCTATTGATTTTTGACGCTTGTTTAAATTTTTGGATTGAAGCAATTTTGCAGCACGACTTTAAGCTATCTCCGCTTCTCAATAACTGTATAAATTTAGGATTGTTAAAGGAATAAGCATGCAAGCTGTCAGAAGTTGTAATTTTACTTTCAATGAATGTTTTCATCCTTTCAGCTGATTTGTCTGCAGAAATGGATGATTTTGCTAAGTTGTAATAGTAGTTAGCTTGTGAATAGTTTTCTTTTGTTAAAAAACCATTCGCTTTTTTCAAGAGAACAGAAACAGTGTCTGACTGACCAAGGGAATAAAAAGCAAATAATACTAAAGGGGTAAGAACTAAAAACCGCATTATGTTATTATAATTTTATTCAATTCGTTTAATTTTATAATGTTTTCATCAAGCAACCACTGTACCATACTTCGAATATTCTTTTCTTCGTATTTAGAAGCTAATTTTATTGTCAGTTCGCCAGGTTCTAAAGAGGTGTTTTTCAATAAGGTAATTATATCATTTTGAATTTCCTCAAGCTGCTTGGAATTCAGTTTTTTGTCTCGCTTCTTTGAAAGGCAAACATCGCATACACCACATTCATTGTTGGAATCTCCAAAATAGGCTAGAAGTAATTGACTGCGGCAGGTATCATTTGAAAATGCATAGTTGATTACTGCTTCCATTTTTATCAAAGCATCTTGTTTTCTATTATCATAAATTTCATTGCGTAGACGAAGGTGTTTTAAGTCCACTCTTGGTTGCAGAAAAGTTAATAATGGAAGGTCGTTTTGTTCCTCGTATATTATTACTTCAAGCTTATGCAGTTCTCTTAATATTTTTCGAATTACACTGATAGGTTTTTTTGAACGGGTAGCTAGATCAAATTCTTTGATTTTAGAAAAATCATCGAATAAACCTCCATAACTTCTCAGCAGCAACTTAATGTAGGGGTCGTACTTTTTGTGTCTAATTTGGAACTCATACAATTCGCTACTATTCATTTCGATCTTTATGCGAGAAGGGGTGTAAAAGGCTTCACTTAATTCGAAATATCCAGCTTGTTCCAGCAACTTGACTGAATTGTAAATTTCTAATGCATTGTGGTTTTGTTGCGCCTTTATATCGTTAATGTTAAATGGGTAGGTGGCGTTTTCACCTGCGCCAATTGCAATTCTCAGTTGGTTGCAGATAGCGAAGTAAACTTTTTTAATTTGCTCTTTTTCAGGAAAGCTCTTTTCAACTCTATTGATTAAGTTGATTCGGTCATTTTCATTAATAAGTAAAACAGCATAGGCTCTTTCTTCGTCTCTTCCGCCTCTTCCAGCTTCTTGAAAATATGCTTCTATGGAATCAGTTAACGCTAAATTAATAACGAAACGAACGTCAGGTTTATCAATTCCCATTCCGAATGCGTTAGTGGCAACGATTATTCGGGTTTTATTGCTTGACCAATCAGCTTGAATTAAGCTTCTTTTCTCGGGTGTAATGCCTGCATGATAGTATTCGGCTGAAATTTCTCGTTTTTGAAGGAAGTGAGCTATTTCTTGTGTTTTGCTTCGGTTTGCTGCGTAAATAATGCCAGTTCCAGGTACTTTTTTAATGATTTTCATCATCCTACCCATTTTATCTTCATCGTTAATTACGATATAATGTATGTTGTCTCTTTTAAAACTTTTCTGTAAAACATTGAGTTTCTTGAAGCCTAGTTTTTCTTGAATGTCGATTACAACTTTTGGCGTTGCAGTTGCAGTTAATGCTAGAATTGGGATATTAGGTAATATTTCACGCAAATTAATAATTTCCAAATAGGAAGGTCTAAAGTTATATCCCCATTGAGAAATACAATGTGCTTCATCAATAGCAATTAAATTGACTTTCATTTTTTTTAACCTGACAATAAATAATTCACTTTTAAGTCGTTCCGGAGAGACGTATAGGAACTTAACTTTACCATAGATGCAGTTGTCAAGAAGTATGTCGATAGCGCGTTTATTCATTCCGGAAACGAGAGTTTCTGCTTTAATTCCTCTTTCTTTTAGGTTTTCTACTTGGTCCTTCATTAGTGCTATTAGTGGTGAAACCACCAAGCATATTCCGTCTTTGGTTAATGCTGGAACTTGAAAACAGATAGATTTCCCGCCTCCGGTTGGTAATAAAGCTAATGTATCTTTTCCGTCAAGTACGGATTGAATAATTTCTTTTTGCATTTCTCGGAATTTCTCAAAACCCCAAAACTCCTTCAAAATGCTATGTATTTTGCTCGACATTTATGTTGATAAATTTACAACTAATTTAATGTTAAAGTATATTTTTCGTATTAAACAGAATATAATTTCAATTATTTTGTAGTAAATAGAATTATAGTTCTATTTACTCGGTAAAACGCAAATAATCCTTTGATGAAAATTTTATTTTTAGTATATTCGTGAAGTAGTGTAATGCTAGATTTATTGTTAGCTTCGCGCAGAAATTAAATGTAGAAAGAATATGGTTGCAGAAAGAATGGATATTAAAATTACTAGAAAGGCTGATAGTGGTTCCGTTAAGTTGGATTGGGATAATCTGACTTTCGGAAGAGTATTTTCTGACCATATGTTTGTTATGGAATATTCTGATGGAGAATGGACGAACCCTGAAATTTCTGAGTATGCTGATTTAGTATTATCACCTGCTACATCTGTCTTACATTATGGACAATCTTTTTTTGAAGGGATGAAAGCTTATAGGACGAGTGGTGGAGAGGTTCAGTTGTTTCGTCCTGAAGAAAATGCAAAAAGGTTTAATGTGTCAGCTCGTAGAATGTGCATGCCAGAAGTTCCAGTTGATGTATTTATAGAGTCATTAAAATCTTTAATTGAAATTGATAAGGAATGGGTTCCAAAAAAAGATGGTTGCGCTTTGTACGTGAGACCTTTTATGATAGCGACAGATCCATATGTTGGAATCAAGCCGTCTGGCACATATAAGTTTATTATATTTACTTGCCCAGTTGGAGCATATTACTCTGAACCGGTAAAAGTTAAAATAGAAACCGAATATTCTAGAGCAGTTAAGGGAGGTACAGGTTTTGCAAAGGCTGCAGGAAATTATGCTGGGGCTTTATATCCAGCAAAAATTGCGCAAGAAAAAGGTTATGGTCAGTTAATTTGGACGGATGCATTTGAACACAAGTATATTGAAGAGGCTGGTACTATGAATGTTATTTTCCAAATAGGAGATACACTAATAACTCCAGTATCAAGTGACACTATTTTAGCGAGTATTACCAGAAGAAGTGTTATTGACATTGCAAGAGATTGGGGGTATAAAGTAGAGGAGAGAAAAGTTTTGGTTTCCGAGGTAATAGAGGCTATTGGGGCAGGAACTTTAACTGAAGCCTTTGGGGCTGGAACCGCTGCTACTATTGCTCAAATCAGCCTTATTAATTGTGATGGTTTAGATTATGATTTGCCTCCAGTAGAAAATAGAGCGTTTTCAAATAAGGTGAAACTAGAATTAGAAAATATTAAATATGGTAAAATTGAAGATCGTTTCAACTGGATGTTAAAAGTTTAATTTTAATTTAAATAAATTTAGATCGCCATTTGTTTCTAACGAATGGCGATTTTTTATGGATAATAAATAAAATTGCATCATTATATAGAATGAAATCATTTCTGGTTTTTATATCATTTGTTTTTAGCTTAAGCTTTTCTTTTGGGCAATACCAAAGAAATTTTATTTTGTTTGGGCAAGTTTATGATGGCAGTGGGAAAGAGAAAGTTCCAATTCCAGATGTTAAGGTTCAGGCTGGTGGGCAAATCGTAGGAACAAATAGAAATGGTGAGTTTCAGATAAAAATTGATTACAAATCGGAGCTTTCGGTAGTTTTTACTCATGTTGGGTTTAAGTCATACTCGCGGCAATTGACAGGTAAAATGGTAAAAAGCAAAGTCGTTGGTGATACGCTTTACTGGAACAATATTGCTTTACTTGAAAATACTCTAATTGGAATGACGGTATTGTCTCATAGGGTGGATACTGTTTTTGGGAGTGCTCGGTACTCGGTTGAAGACTATTCATTGTTGCCAGCAGAAGAGATGCTTTTATTGGCCTATGAAAAAACCCTTGATAAGCAAGCTCAACTATTATTAACAAATTCCAAGCAAGAGTTAATAGATACTTATACAGTTCCTTGTCATGCTCTACATTTGTATGAAGATTATGCGACAAATAATTACGTTGTGTGTGAAGATAATATTTATAGAATAAATATACGAGAAGGTCAAATTCATTTGCTTTCCGTTAGTGAAGAAGATTTTTATGGTTTTCATCATAGAGTAATTGATACAATTGGAGACAAGTATTATTATTCAAATTATAACGAGCTATATCCGGCGGTGAAATTTTATGTTACAGAAAGAAATGATACCGTACATACTGAATTGTATGAAGTTAGAGATGATTTTATGATGGAGTTGTATCGAGCACAATATAAATATGTTAGTGGAAGAGATAAGTTATGGGCATATCGTAAAGAGCAGGCTACGGGTATTGATAAAGAGATATGGATTGGAGCAAATTCATTCACGAATGATATATTATATAAGCCGGTGTATGCACCCTTGTTTATAATTAATGATACCGTTTTCGTTTTTGACCAATACAAAAGTATGATTTTACTATTTGATGAATATAACGATAGTACTGGTGTATATTTCGTGAATTATCATCAAGCTCCTAAAGGAGAAAAGTGGGAGCAACCTATAATTAAAGATAATTTGGAGGAATTGATTTACGCAATTTATAATGGAGGGGGGTATACTTACGTAAGACAATTAAATTTCAGAACGGCGATTACTGGAAAAACTACTAAGCTTAAATTCCGGTTTATTGAAAATATAAAAATTGAAAAGGGATATGTGTATTATATATATCGCCCATTTGAGTCTTCTCAGAAAAGGTTTTTATACAAAGAAAAATTAGCTAAATGATAGAGCTGATTCCAAAAAGAAGCGTAAGAAGAAAAGTGCTCAATGCTAGTTTTTTCAATTCTGGATCTAGTTCTCGGTTGTCTTTAAAAGACCAAACTTTTTTTAGATTGAGTATGAAAACAGGTAATGGTATTAGACAAATAAAGAAGGTATATGAACTTTCTTTCAATATTAGAAAGGTAGTGAAAGAGGCAATTGCTCCTATAATGAGCATTGTGTGGTAAGTTTTTGATTTTCGAATTCCTATTTTAACAACTAATGTCTTTTTATCACTTTTTGCGTCATTTTTAATGTCTCGCATGTTGTTCATGTTCAGGACGCTTGCGCTCAGCAGTCCTATGCTTGTAGCTGGGAGAATTAATATTAGTTCGAAATTATGGGTGTGCAAAAAATAGGTGCCGATAACTCCAGTAATTCCAAAAAAAAGAAAGACAAATAAATCTCCAAGACCCGCATATCCATAAGGGTTTTTACCTATAGTGTATTTTATTGCTGCAGCAATGGATGCTATGCCTAGCGCAAAGAATGCAACAAGATATGTAAGGTTGTAATCTTTTAGGCCAATATAGATTAAGGTGGTTCCAGATAATAAAGATAAAATACTGCTTACTATAATTCCATTTCTCATTTCACGTAAAGAAATGGCTCCGCTTTGCACTGCTCTTTCTGGTCCAACTCTATTGTTGTTATCTGTGCCTTTTTTTGAGTCTCCATAGTCATTAGCTAGATTGGATAGTACTTGTAAGAAAACAGTTGTTGTGATTGCTAAAACAGCTATGGAAAGTATAAACCTTCCTTGAGAATAAGCAATAATAGATCCCATTAAAATACTTGACAGAGATAAAGGAAGAGTCCTTAAGCGAAATGCACTGATCCACGAATTTACTTTACGCATGTTGCAAAGCTATAAATATTACTTGCATGAAACTGAATCCATGGATTTGTTTTCTGTGAATAACATTGTGAAGAACATAATTTATTAAACTTTATAAACTGCCTGGTAATTTTGTAATATCGTATTGTAATTACAGTTTTTATGAAAAAAGTACTACAAATATTCCTCATATCATTATTTCTGACTTCATGCAAAGGAGTAGAAAAAGATAAAGAATCAGGTACGGATAAAACAGTTTTTAGGTATAATGAATCTGCTGGAATATCCACATTAGATCCTGCTTTTGTTCGGGGATTTGAGGATTTCATAGCAGTTAGTCAAGTCTTTAATGGTTTGGTTTCTTTAAATAGTAAGTTAGATGTGGTTCCATCGATTGCGGATAGATGGGAAATATCGGAAAATGGGAAAGAGTACACATTCTATTTGCGCAATGACGTTTATTTTCATGATAATGAAAATTTTCAAGGTGGTAAAGGAAGGTTGGTAACTGCCGATGATGTTATTTATTCGTTCCTGCGGATTATTGATCCTAATACTGCTTCTTCTGGTAAGTATGTGTTTCAGAATATAGACAGAAGTGAGTTGTCAAAATTTAAAGGGATGATTGCTGTTGATAATTTTACGATTAAAATTTTCTTGAAAGAACCGCAGCCATCATTTATTTTTCAGTTATCGTTACCTTTTTGTTCGATTGTGCCTTCTGAAGTTATAGAGAAATACGGGTTGGATTTTGGTCAGCACCCAGTGGGAACCGGACCATTTATGTTTAAATCATGGAAGCCTGAAATTAAATTGGTGATGGTAAAGAATAAAAATTATTTTGAACGAGATGAAGATGGTGTTCGATTACCTTATTTAGACGCTGTATCTGTAAGTTTTATGAAAACAAAAAGTCAAGAATATTTAAGATTTAAAATGGGTAAATTGGATATGATTTCCGGATTAAGTGAAGATGATAAAGATGAGCTTATAACTAACACAGGTAAATTGAGGGCGGAAATGCAAGATGATTTTCATCTTCAAAAATTACCTTGGTTAAACACTGAGTATTTAGGGATATTGATGGATGTTCGAATGGAAAGTGTTAAGAATAGTCCTTTAAAAAATAAATTGGTTCGACAAGCTATTGGGTATGGTATTGATAGGGAAGAGATAATAAAATATCAGAAAAACAGCATAGGAAAGCCTGCGTCAAAGGGTTTTGTGCCAGTTGGTATGCCGGGCTTTGATACTTATAAAATTGAGGGTTTTAATTTCGATTTTGAAAGAGCGCAACAGTTGTTAATTGAAGCAGGTTATCCTAATGGGGAAGGTGCGCCTGAAATTACTTTAGTTGCAACCGTGGAGTTTCAAGGTCTCTGTCAATATTTGCAAAAAGCAATGGGGAATTTAGGGTTGAAGGTAAATATAGATATTCATACTACTTCATCCATGACACAGCGAATCGCATTATTTGATGTAAACTTTTACCGAAAATCTTGGGTTGCTGATTATCCTGATGCTATTAATTATTTTCAGTTGTTTTATAGTAATAATTTTTATCCTGAACATGGTTCTAATTATACGCATTTTGATAATCCAGAATACGATTTGTTGTATGAAGCAGCTTTGTATGAAAATAATGACGTGACTCGCTATGAGTTATACAAGGAGATGCAGTTATTAATTCAAGAAGAGGTTCCGGTTATACCTCTTTTTTATGCCGAAACTTTCAGGGTTGTAAATAATAAGGTAGATGGATTGGAGGGTAATTCATTAAATATGCTTAGTTTAAAAAGAGTAAAAGTAGAGCAGGAGTAATTGAATTATTGATAAACGAAGCCAAAAAAGTGTACGGCTAATTATTTTAATATATTTGGGGAAATAGGTATATTAGATATCTACCGTATATCTTGAAATAATAAATATATGGTTCAGCCCTACGTTAGCAAACACTGGAAACCCAATTCCTAATGAAAAAAAGCATTAAAACCATTTTACTGATCACTATTACAATCTTGTTGTCGTCAACTAGCATTGTTTACAGTCAAAAAGAAAGCATAAAAGATGCTGGGTTTTATAAAAATGCAATCTATGGAAATGTCGGTATCGGTGGATTGTATTTAACGGCAACTGGATATTATGAGAGAATTATAACCCAGAATAGTAAAGTCTTATCTTTTGTTAAAGTTGGTTTTGGAGGATATTCGACATGGGGTGATGAAGGAAATTACATTCTTGGTCAATTTGGTATCCTATCAGGCGCTAATAAACATCATTTAGAACTAGGTGCAGGACCTAGACTTATTGTAAACGGAGGAATGCAGGGGTATCTTCCTTTTACAGCGACCATAGGTTGGAGGATTCAAGAACCTGGAGGAAATTTTATATTTCGGATGGGAGTATCATGGCCTGAAGCGGTGTATATTGGATTAGGGTTTTCTTTTTAGATCTGGCTAATTTCATTTATTGATTCTAAAATAAGTCAAATAAAAATAAATTAGAAATATCGTCCACAATACCTGAGTCACATTGTTTTGTTATCGCAAATCATGTTTTCCCCATTCCTTCAATATTCCAATCTTCTAAATCTGATCGACAAAATATTTTTCGAATTTCCAGTCAACAACATGAGCCATCTCAAAAAGATGTTCACCTTCTTATTCTATTTTATGTCTCCAGAATCTATCTGTCCACCGGGGTGTAAGTTTTAAAAAGACACTACCACAAAAGCTGAAATAATTAAACCTGCCAATCACACCGTTTCTGAAGCAGGTTTTGAGCAAAAAAAAACTCCCTTATAGTTAAATAAAGGAGTTTTAAGTTTGTTATTGAAGACTTAGTTTCTTTTCTAAATCGTCCAAGTATCTTCTAAATGTTTTGTCCGTATCTGCTAAGTTGTTTACGGTACGGCAAGCGTGCAATACCGTCGCATGATCTTTTCCTCCACAGTGCATTCCTATATTTGCCAAAGAAGATTTAGTCATTTTCTTTGAGAAGTACATTGCAATTTGTCTGGCTTGGACAACTTCTCTCTTTCTTGTTTTCGATTTCATTAACTCGATTGGTAGGTCGAAATAATCACAAACAACTTTCTGAATGTATTCGATGCTAACTTCTCGCGCAGTATTCTTAACAAATTTATCTATCATTTGTTTTGCTAAGTCTAGCGTAATAGATTTTTTATTCAAAGAAGATTGGGCAATTAAAGAAATTAATGCTCCTTCTAGTTCTCTAATGTTAGTTGAGATACTGTAAGCTAGGTATTCGATAACTTCTTTCGGAAGTTCGATGCCGTCTTGATACATTTTCTTTTGAAGTATTGCTATTCTAGTTTCCAAATCAGGAACTTGCAAATCTGCAGATAGACCCCATTTGAATCGAGACAATAGTCTTTGCTCCATTCCTTGCAATTCTACCGGTGGTTTGTCTGAAGTAAGAACTAGTTGTTTTCCTGTTTGGTGCAGGTGGTTGAAGATATGGAAAAACACATCTTGTGTTTTTTCTTTTCCTGCAAAAAATTGAACATCATCAATTAATAATACATCTATCATTTGATAGAAATGTATAAAATCGTTTGTGTTGTTGTTTTTTACTGAATCAATAAATTGATGCGTAAATTTTTCAGATGACACATACAATACTGTTTTGTTGGGAAATCTATTTTTAATTGAGATACCAATTGCGTGCGATAAATGTGTTTTTCCAAGTCCAACGCCACCATAAATCAATAATGGATTGAATGCAGTTCCTCCAGGTTTTTCTGCTACAGCATATCCAGCAGATCTGGCAAGTCTGTTGCAGTCACCTTCTACAAAGTTTTCAAATGAGTAATTTGGATTTAAGTTTGAATCAACATTTACTTTGCGAAGGCCTGGTATAATGAATGGATTTCTAATCGGGTTCGAACTAATGTCCAGTGGCATTGCAACCGGTCTGTTTTTAATAGCTCGTTTATCAGTGGTAGGAATTTTCACAGTGTATGGATTAGAGCTATTTTTGTTATTCTCCATAATGATGCTGTATTCAAGCTTAGCATCCGGACCAATTTCTTTACGAATCGTTTTTTTTAGCAATTCAATGTAATGTTCTTCCAACCACTCATAAAAAAACTGCGAAGGAACCTGGATAGTTAATATATTGCTTTTAAGTTTCACGGCTTTAATTGGGGCGAACCATGTTTTGAATGCTTGCAAAGGTACATTATCCTTTATTACTTCTAAACAGTTACTCCAAACGTTTTCCAGGTTTTTACTCATTTTATTTAAAAGTATTAAAGGTTAGTAATTAAAAAATATTGTTAATTTTTAAAGTTCGAATAGAGGTGTAAGCCTTTATTTGAATCACTGCACAAATATTAACATAAAATAGTTTTAAAAAAAACGATTTTGCTATTGTATAGTTAAAATGTTTTACAGTATAAAACAATTAAAACTTGGCATAATTTTTAGAGGGTCTAAAGCTCGTGTTTAAATCATCTATTCGTTCTTTTTCTCGATTAAAATAGAAATCTACTCTACCAAGACTTAAAGCTGCCCAACCAGCTTGATTAACTAAAGTAGGTTTACCGACTTTGTTGTAAAAAGTTACAGCTTTGTCAAGAAATGTATGTGTATGTCCTCCGATAATTAAGTCAATGTTTTTGGTTTCCTTTACAAGGATTTTATCAGACAAAGTTTTGTGCTCGTATTCATATCCTAAATGAGACAAACAAATTACCAAGTTGCATGCATGTTTTTCCTTTAAAAGTTGAGCGTATTTATTCGCTGATTCTATGGGGTCATTATATATGGTCTTACCGTATAGTCTTGAGTCAACCAATCCGTCTAATTCAATTCCAATTCCAAAGATCCCAATTTTTATTCCTTGCTTTTCTATTATATGGTAGGGTTTTGTTTTTCCATTAAGAATAGTTTCGCTAAAATCATAATTGGAGCATAAAAATGGAAAATTGGCATTGTGAAGTACATTGTTAAACCCTTCAATACCATTGTCGAAATCATGATTTCCCATTGTGCTTGCATCATATTTCATTTGGCTCATTAGCTTTAATTCAACTTCTCCTCCAAAAAGATTAAAGTATGGGGTGCCTTGAAAAATGTCACCGGCATCTAATAAAATGACGTTGTCTTCTTCATTTCTTATTTTTTCAACCAAGCTAGCTATTCTGGATATTCCACCTTGGTTTGCATGTTTCTTGTGGTTTGGTCCAAAGGCATCAATTCTGCTGTGCATGTCGTTTGTGTGCAGTATTGTTAGCTTGACATGCTTTTCTTTTCTTGCTATACCTAATATATCGAATGAGCTGAGGGTGGTGATTCCAGCAGTTCCAATTAAAATGTTCTTTACAAATTTCCTTCTATTCTGCATAGTAAATTCTTCCGTCAAGTGTCGCGTTTAATTCAATTTCTTCATGGTTTAGATTGATGATATGTGCTAAAATAGCATCTCTTAATTTCATTCCAGTGTTTTCAATAGATATTGGGTTTAAAAAAAAATCCATGTGATCACCGCCATTAGCAAGGTAGTCTGAAGTTACTACTCTATAATTTTTATTTGCATCAAAAGCGAAATTGGCAATTTTCACATCGGATACTTTATCCTCGTTAATTATCATTCTTAAACCACTAACAGGCACACCAGCTTTTCTGGAATTCATAATTACTGATTTTGTTTTAATGTATTCAATAAGGTCTAGCATATTTTTTCCTGATAGTTCTACTATTACGATTTCATTTTCAAAAGGCATCAATTCGAAAATTTTTCCACGCGTTATTTCTCCTTTTGGCAGAGGGGTTCTTAGTCCACCGTTATTTAATAGGCAAAAATCAACAGGTTTGTTACTTATTTCTTTTGCTTTTATATGAATAAGGTCGCACACAAAATTTCCAAGTAAACCTTCTGGAGAGCCCACTTCCATGTCGATTAGTGAAGTATTTATCACTTCATTCATTTTCAAGTCTAGTTCTATTCTGTAGGGCAATATGATAGTTTCTAAAAAGTTATTTGTTGATAATTCGTTGTTTATTTCATTATTTCCTGACTTTGAATTAGTTAATTTGTATTGTTCCTTACAGCCTATTAAAAGGAGCGCTAAACAAAAGAATAGTATGTGTTTAAGGTAGTAGTTCATCGTTGTTTTGTGACGCATAAAGTTAGATTAATATACTAGAAATAACAAATATGTATAGTTTTAAAACTAAAGTAAGAGTGCGATATGCTGAAACCGATAAAATGGGGTATTGTTACTACGGGAATTATGCAACTTATTTCGAAATCGCAAGAGTAGAGGCTTTGAGAAATCTTGGAGTAAGTTATAAGTCGTTAGAAGATGAAGGGGTATTTCTTCCGGTGTCTGAATTTAATATTAAATATCTTAAGCCAGCATATTATGACGATGAGCTAACAATCCATGTTTTTGTAAAGGAATTGCCAGGGGTAAAAATAAAATTTAGCTATGAAACGTATAATGATAAAGATGAAAAGCTTAATTTTGGAGAGACAGTGCTCGTTTTTGTGGGTGGAGAATCAAAATCTCCCAAACGACCACCTGAAAAATTAATTAAAGAACTGAGTAAATACATAATATATTAGGCATGAATAAGGGGTTATTATTTCTTTTTACTGCATTTTTTTTATCGGTAAATGCTGTATCTCAAGATAAGGGCTTCAAGGAGCTGTATGCTGAATCTTTTTCTTATTTAGAATTGGGGAATTATAGGGATGCTCTTCCAATTTTATTGGAGATGTATGAAATGGATAAAAAGAATGCGAATACTGCTTTTACCATAGGAAATTGTTACATGAATACGCAAAATGAAAAGCCACGAGCTATTCCTTATTTTGAGGCTGCTAAAGAAAAACTGACAGTTGAGTATAGTGTAGGAGATTTTAAAGAGAAAGATGCTCCGGTGGAGGTTATTCGATTTTTGGGGCAAGCCTATCACGTTAATTACGAGTTTGATAAGGCGTTAGAAGAATATAAAATGTACCGAGATATTTTAAATAAAAATAATACTG
>Ga0233450_10003987_pt1 | contig 13595 bp, 4 predicted proteins | sample 011ome_30_FD_189956 | JGI IMG/M metagenome (GOLD analysis project Ga0233450, IMG submission 189956) | Coastal salt marsh microbial communities from the Groves Creek Marsh, Skidaway Island, Georgia - 011501CT (spades assembly) | ecosystem: Environmental > Aquatic > Marine > Intertidal zone > Salt... | reverse complement strand
TTTCGACACCTTTTTTGACAGACCCAACATACAGTTACAATGGCAAGCACCGAACGCACCCCCACTTTGCGACTTTTCTGTTAGCTCAACAAACACCTGTTCGGGTGATATTCAGTTTTTTGATCAATCAACGAACTCTCCCACAACTTGGTCTTGGGATTTCGGTGATGGAAGCACGAGCACATTGGAAAATCCAACGCATACTTATCTAGCGAACGGAACGTATACTGTAAGCTTAACGACAACCAATGCATTTGGGAGTGACAATGAAACAAAAGCAAACTACATAATCGTTAACGTTTCTGGAGCAACACCAATAGCGGCTGCGTGTATTCCAAATACAACAGACGGTTCTTTAGGATTTGGAATTACAAACGTGACATTTAATACACTAAACATAAACTCGGGAAGTTCCATTGAAGGTTACACTGACTTAACATGTAGCCAGACAACTGTATTTGCTGGTCAATCGTATAATATATCAATTGATCATGCATCTCCAACCACGCATAATTGTGCGGCATGGATTGACTATAACAACGATGGAAATTTTAATCCAACAACCGAATTAATTGTTTCAAGTTCAAGTTCACTTGGAACATCTGGATCTGTAACAATACCTTCAAACGCGGTACTAAATACCCCCTTGCGCATGCGCGTAATTGCAGATTATGATTTAAATGCCGACCCAACACCTTGTGATGACCCAGGTTATGGTCAAGCTGAAGACTATACAATTATCGTAGAACAAGATGTTTCTCCTCCTATTGTAGACTTTACTGCTGACGTAGTACTAACCTGCGATGGTGTAGTTAATTTTTCTGATTTATCAACGAACATACCTTTCGCATGGGGATGGAATTTCGGAGATGGAAATACATCCGTACAACAAAATCCCACACACACATATACTACTGATGGAACTTATACCGTGGAACTGGTTGCTTCAAATACGTTTGGAAACAACACATTAACCATGCCTGGTTACATTGAAGTAGCTTTAGCCAATAATGTACTTGCAGCATCATGTGAACCGCAAACTTTAGCGCATTGCTGTGAATATGGAATCTATTCTGTGCAGCTAAATACAATTAATCATTCATCGTTAAACGCAATTGAAGGTTATCAAGATTTTTCTTGTCAAAATCAAACTGATTTAACGCCTGGAAATTCGTATTTATTAAGTGTAAGAACTGGGCCAGATAACCCACAAGACACCAAGGCATGGATTGACTACAATAATGATGGAGTGTTTGATAATACAACTGAACTTGTTATGGAAGCATTAAATACTTACGATCCAGAATTAAATATAACGATCCCAACATCAGGTATTACGAACAACACATGGTTGCGAATGCGTATTTCATCCGACGAAGTTGGGAGTGCAATTACTGGATGCACCAATTGTACTAGAGGTCAAACAGAAGATTACGCTATAAGAGTAGTTGTTGTAGGAGTTGAAGAAGTTACTGATCCATTTCAAATCTATCCAAACCCGGCAAATGAAAAGTTTTTCATAAAGTCTTCAAATCAACAGATTAAGAACATTACATTGTATAATTTAATAGGGAAAAGGATTATTACGCAATCAAATATAAACACCACGAATTTATCCGTAGATGTTTCAGAATTACCTCAAGGGACTTACCTCCTCGGTATAGAAAGTGAATCTGGAATCCAAATTACTCGAAAAATTATTGTTCACTAATGAAATATGTTTTTATCATAATTGCTTTTACATTATTTTCAGGTAAAGCTGATGCTTCACACCTAATTGGAGGTAATTTAGGATATGAATATATTGGCCAATTTGGAGGAAACTATCGCTATAAAATTATATTAACCACTTATACTGATTGCGCTCCTCCGAGTAACTTTACAAATGGACCAGAACAAACAATTGAAGATATTGGGGTGTATGAACATGATTTACAAAACTCCCCGTTAGGTGGGGGACCAATCAAAAGCTTCGTTGCAAGTGTAAACATGACTTTGGTTCTGGTTGAAAGGATAGACCCAAATATCCCAAATGGATGTACCATCGGAACAGGAACTTGCATCGACAAAGCTGTCTATGAAGGCCTTATAGACCTTCCTTTGAATTTTTCTGGTTATCATATTTTTTATGAGAGATGTTGTCGTAATGGAACAATTGTCAACCTTATTCCAGATGAATCTATGTCATTTCATGCCTACATTTCGCCACCTTTATTGGAAAATAGTTCGCCCGTATTTACAGATGACCCAGTTCCCTTTTTATGTGCTGGAGACACCACTACATTGTTGAACTCTGCAATTGACCCCGACGGAGACATGTTAGTATTCAGTTTTGTTCAACCTTATGATGCCCAAGTCTCTTCAGATACTGACCCGGCTCCGGGTCCCCCCGCCTCATTAAACTGGACAATCAACACAGTTACTTATGCGGGCGGATATAGTCTTGTTCAGCCATTTGGTGCCGGAGGCTATACTAACATTAATGCTTCAACCGGTCTTACAACTTATTATCCTCCGGCTACCGGAGATTATGTCATTGCAGTAGAAATTAAAGAATACCGAAATGGGAATTTAATTGGTGTAACCAGAAGAGATTTACAAGTTCTGGTATTATCTTGCCCACCCAACCCTTCTCCAAACATTGACCCCACAGCAGGAACCACCAGTAATCAATTTAGCATAGAGGAGGGAGAAACTTTATGTTTTGATTTTGGCTATGATGACCCAAATGGAGACAGCTTAACATTGATAGCTAGTGGAACAGTATTCGATGTAAACATAGTTAACCCCAACGCAACTATAAATCAGCCTGTAAATGGTTTAGATACTGTATCAACAGAGTTTTGTTGGACAACCGCTTGTGGACAAGCACAAAACTTACCGTATCAGTTCCAGGTGTCTGTTATGGATAATGGCTGCCCACCAAAAACAACAAACTCCGTCTATCAAATTACAGTAAACTCCGTCGAACCGCCAACAAGCATAACTGGTGATCCGGTGGTTTGTCAGTTTTCTACAGATACTTATACAACACAAAACATTCCAAATACTACTTATAATTGGACTATCACCGGAGGAAATATCGTCGCTAACAATGGTAGCTCCATTGACATCCAATGGATGTTTCCTGGCACAGGAACGATATCTCTGATTGCAGAAAATCAATTTGGTTGTCTATCTGATCCTATTAGTCAAGATGTTACCGTAACCATTGCTCCAATCACTGATGCAGGTCTTGACACTACCATTTGCTATGGAGATACAGCAAATATTGTTGCAACAACTGATGCACTACCTGGCTTTACAACAAGCTGGACACCTAGCGTAAACGTGATTAATGGAGCAACATTAACACCAGGTGTCTTTCCAACTGACACAACAAAATACTTTGTTTTAATTGATATTGGAGGAGGTTGTTTTGCACTAGACAGTGTTACCGTAAATGTTAACATTCCCTTTGTCAGTGCAGGAGTTGACACCTCTATCTGTTCTGGAGACAGTATTCAATTAAATGGTGCCTCATCAATTGGAACAGCGACTTGGTCTCCCACCGGTGAATTAAGTGATGCCACTATACTAAATCCATTTGCCTCACCAATTGTTACGACTGAATATTTATTGACGTTAGTAGATGGATTAGGTTGCAGCATAACTGATACCGTTAATGTAAATGTCGACCAAGCATTTACATTAACCACTAGTAACGATACGACTATATGCCTTGGAGATTGTGCTAATTTATCAGCTTCTGGAGCAACTACATATGCTTGGGAACCTACGGTAAATGACTCAACTCTATCTAACCCTACTGCATGCCCCACTGCAACTGAAACATATTTTGTTTATGGAGCAACTGGATCTTGCAGCGATACAGCGCAAATTACAGTTACAGTTACTGCACTCACAACTGTTGATGCTGGGATAGATGTTTCTATTTGTGAAGGTGACTCTATACAATTAAACGCTTCGGGTGCAGCAGTTTATATTTGGACCCCCGCTGATTCAATTACGGATGTAAATATTTCAAATCCTTTCGTGTTCCCTAGCAACACAACAGAATATATTGTAACTGGAACAAATGCTTTAGGATGTGCTGATAGCGACTCTGTAATTTTAACCGTGAATGCATTACCTTTTGTTGACGCTGGAGTTGACACATCAATTTGTTTTGGTGATAGCGTTCAACTAAATGGCTCATCTGCTGTGGGAATAACCTCTTGGACACCTGTAACTGACCTAAGTGACCCATCCGTATTGAATCCATTTGCTTCTCCAACGGCCACAACTGAATACATGTTGACATTGACAGATGGATTTGGATGCTCCTCAACTGATACTATGGAAGTAAATATAGAACCAGCATTCACTCTTTCTATTAGTAATGATACAACAATATGTCTTGGAGACTCTGCTAACCTTTCAGCTTCAGGAGCAAATGCTTACGCTTGGGAACCTGCAATATCATTGACTGACTCATCTCTTTCAAATCCGGTTGCTTTTCCAAATACTACCGAAACCTATTTTGTTTATGGAGCAACGGGTGCTTGTAGAGATACAGCGCAAATTACAGTTACGGTTAATGAGCTCACAACTGTCAATGCTGGGCTAGATGTGGCAATTTGTGAAGGTGACTCTATACAACTAAATGCTTCAGGGGCAGCAGGCTATATCTGGAGCCCTGCTGACTCAATCACTGATATCAACATTGAGAACCCTTTCGTTTTCCCGAGCAACACTACAGAATACATTGTAACTGGAACAAATGCCCTGGGATGCGCTGATGAGGACTCTATAATTGTAACCGTGAATGTATTGCCTTTTGTTGACGCCGGAGTTGACACATCAATTTGTTTTGGGGATAGTGTTCAACTGAATGGAGCATCTGCTGGTGGAACAACTTCTTGGACACCTGTAACTGACCTAAGTGACCCATCTGTGCTAAATCCATTTGCTTCGCCTACTGCCACTACGGAATACTTTTTGACATTAACAGATGGATTTGGGTGCTCTTCCACTGATACTATGGAAGTAAATATAGAACCAGCATTCACTCTTTCTATTAGTAATGATACAACCATATGTCTTGGAGACTCTGCTAACCTTTCAGCTTCAGGAGCAAATGCTTACGCTTGGGAACCTGCAATATCATTGACTGACTCATCTCTTTCAAATCCGGTTGCTATTCCAAATACTACCGAAACCTATTTTGTTTATGGAGCAACGGGTGCTTGTAGAGATACAGCGCAAATTACAGTTACGGTTAATGAGCTCACAACTGTCAATGCTGGGCTAGATGTGGCAATTTGTGAAGGTGACTCTATACAATTAAACGCTTCGGGTGCAGCAGTTTATATTTGGACCCCCGCTGATTCAATTACTGACATTAATATTGCAAATCCGTTTGTGTTTCCAAGCAATACAACAGAATACATAGTTACTGGAACAAATGTTTTAGGATGTGCTGATGCCGACTCTATTATTATAACGGTAAATACATTACCGATAGTTGATGCAGGAGAGGACTTATGGGTTTGTCCAGGAGATGACATCCAACTAAATGGATCTGGAATTGACACACCAGTATGGTCACCAATAACCGGATTGTCTGATCCAAATATTTACACCCCAATTTCCACACCTCCCGACACGATAGCTTATATTCTAACCGTAACTGACATTAATTTATGTACTTTAACAGATACGATGACCGTGTTTGTAAATCAAAATGTGCCAACTGATGCTGGTAGCGATACAACCATTTGTTTTGGTGACTCAGTAGTTATTGGAGGAAGCCCAACTGCAGTAGACGGAACTACCTATGCATGGACTCCAGCTAGTTTAACAGTAGATCCTTCTGTTGCAAACCCCAATGTATTTCCATCTGTAACAACTACATTTTATGTTATAACAACAAACGACACATGTTCTGGCTTGGATTCTGTTACCGTAAATGTAAATTTACTTCCTACTATTGATGCTGGAAATGATGTCCAAATCTGCATTGACGATTCAGCACAGCTGCTAGCCAGCGGAGGTGTAAGTTATTTGTGGACACCTAGCAATACCTTAACAGATGACACAATTGAAAACCCTATGGCATTTCCGACAGACACAACTGAATACATTGTTAATGCTACAGACATAAATGGTTGTGCAAGTTCCGACACTGTTTCCGTAATCGTAAATCCTCTACCAAGTGCTTTTGCAGGAAGTGATGTTGCTATTTGTATTGGGGACACAACCACCTTGACAGCAACTGGTGGCTTAAACTATAGTTGGTCACCCACAGACAGCTTATCCAATTCATTAAATGATATTACACAAGCGTTTCCAATAATCACTACGGAATACATTGCAACTGTAACCGATACTAACGGATGTGTTCAGTCAGACTCTATTGTGGTTACAGTTAACGAATTACCTATTGGTGATGCGGTTGCAGATGTAACCATTTGTAATGGTGATTCTACACAATTAAATGCTACCGGTGGCGATACCTATGTTTGGGCACCAATCACCGATTTAAGTGACCCGAATATTGCAGATCCTTGGGCAACTTCAACTGTGACAACAAATTATGTAGTGTTAATTACAGACCTAAACGGCTGCACCGATACCGATACAGTTATTGTAACTGTCAATACCCTTCCTAATATTAATGCAGGAAGTGATATTCAAATTTGCATTGGAGATACAACTCAATTGCTAGTTACTGGCGGAGACAGCTATTTATGGACTCCCGAAACGGGACTTTCAAATGATACGAGCTTCAACCCAACAGTTTCGATAAATGACACCATGGAGTATCTTGTAACGGGAACCGATGTTAATGGCTGTATGAACTCTGATACGGTATCTGTAATTATTAATCCTCTTCCTACTGCAAGTGCTGGAAACAATGTCGATATATGCATTGGAGATACTATCCAATTAACCGCTACTGGAGGAGAATCTTACAACTGGACAAATGGATCATTTTTAAATGATAATCTAATTTTTAATCCAAATGCAACACCGGATACTACTATGGAATTTATTGTAACCGTTACGGATTCAAACACATGTGTAAATACGGATTCGATAATTGTTAGTGTTTTTATTATTGAAGCCATATCGGACCAAACTATTTGCCTAGAAGACAGCGTGCAAATGAATGTTTTTGGATCAATTGGAAGCGTTTATTCCTGGACACCAAGCACCTATTTGTCAAATCCAAACATTGCAAATCCTTTCTCAACTGCACAAGAAGATATAACCTACTATGTCTCTGTGTCCGATGTACAAGGTTGTTCGGATCAAGATTCGGTAAAAATTACTGTCCTAAGCGCTCCTAGTGCCTCTTTCACTTCTGAAATTGAAGCCGGTTGCGAGGGTGTAGTTGTAAAATTCACCAACACATCTATTGATGGCTTTAGCTTTGATTGGCTATTTGGAGATGGTGAAACCACCACAGATGAAAGTCCAACTCATGCTTTCCCTTACGGAGAAGATTTTACAGCTGCATTAACTGTAACCAATACAAATGGATGTATTGACAATGCTACATTTTCTGGAACTGCTTTAGATTTTGAGGATTACTTTGATATTTTTATTCCAAACGTATTTACTCCTAATGGAGATGGAGAAAACGATATTTTTGCCGTAGAGGTTTCGGGGAAATTAAATGAATGTTCAGACCTAAAAATATACAATCGATGGGGGCAGATAATATTTATTTCGACCGGAGGAAATACCAAATGGGACGGATACACAAATGTTGGACTAGCTGTACCGGAAGGAACTTACTTCTTCGTAGTTGAAATTAATGGAATTCAAAAGTCTGGATCGGTAGCTATTTTTAGGTAGTCTCACAATAAATGCAACAAAAAGCATCTTAAATGTTTTTCTTGAAAGAGTACCATCCTAAATTCGGAAACTTGTATAGTTAATTACCTCACCACTGTAATATGACCACTAAATTCGTAGAACTGACCTTCCGCATCGACAAAGGTTAATTGGTAAACATAAACATCAATTGGAACATACTCTCCTTTATATTTCCCATCCCACACTTGGCTTGCATCGGAAGAACTAAAAACAATATGGCCTTGTCGTCCAACCACTTTAAGATCGTAAGAACTAAAATCTATTAAACTTACTACGGGCTTCCATGTATTGTTTATACCTCCTATGAAAAGACCATTTGGCACGTAAACTATAGGTGTATGATTCACGCAACTTCTATTCGACAAACTAGTTTCTGCGATTCCGTAATTATTGCTATTTTCAACTGCTTCTATATAATAACAAAATTCACCGTTAATTTTGCTGGTTACCAAGGCTTCTATGTTATCTTGATAAAATGATTGATTAGAAGGAACCGTTGCAATTGGGCTTAAATCGTAGACCCCATTTACGGAACGATAAATCCTATACTCCATGATACTTCCATCCCAATTTTCGTATTTAGTCCATTGCAAAAGATTCACTAAAGTTGTTTTATTCTCGGTAACGGTCAATAGCATCGACCTTCCTATATTAGAAATCAAGGAACTTCTGCCACAACTATCTTCCAATACAACTTGATAGTAGTAACTCTGATTATCAGCAGTTACATCATAATCAGCAAAAACAATTGGATCACCACCTCCTGTAGATACAGAAACAGCATCAAACGGATTGGATAAATCATTCGTCCTTTCTAATGTATAAGAATTTACAATTGCTGAAACATCAGGGTGAAAACGAACCTCTATTTCATCATCGCTAACTACGGTAGCTGTTTGCAGATAAGCAAATTGAGGTGAGGGTGGCTGACTTACAAATCTGCACACTTTATTAGAAATAGAACTAGATGTCTCCCCTACATTGACAGCTCTTATTACGTAGCAATACAATGTGTTTGCAAGAACATCCGTATGCACATAAGATGTTGCTGAACTCCCTAATGAACTAATTAGGGTATATGCTCCTCCATCGGATGCATATACTTCATATCGGAGCACTCCTGTATTCCAATTTTGGTAAGCATTCCATGTAATAGTGACTGCTTTCTCACAAACATCCAAAGATGTAGACGCGTAAATAGAATTCTGAGGCACCCCCATTGGACTCGTATTAGAACAACTATCAAAAGCAGCTACGCCATAATTCTCTGACTGAAAATCAACGAAAGAATTTGTGTTCGCATAATTCGTATTGGTATATCCGTAAACCGTATCTATAATTATCCAACCACCAGATATAAATTCTAAAATTATGTAACCAGAAGCATCAATCGCATTACTTTCGGTCCAGTTAATTATAGCATCACCAGTAGCAGTATCAACTGTAACCCAATCTATAACGGGAGCATCTGGCGGCATCAAATCTTGAAGTATATCACCATCAATATTAGATACTGAATTACATCCAGAATTATCTGCTAACTCAATTCTGTAGTTTATTGTTTCACTACATAACGTTATCGTATCCCGGTAACTTTCGACTCCGTGCTGAGTAGAATCAATTAATGTCCAGACATTCACTGGATATTCCTGGTAAATCATATACCAGCTGTTTGCAGTCATTAATGCTGGGGTTGACATTCCATTCCAACTCAGTAAAGCCGTTCCATCTCCGGGGTTATTAACCGATAAAAAAATAGTTGATAGCGTATCTTGCGTTACCGATTCCGTAATAGAAAAACTTGTTACAAAGTATTTTATTGAGTTAACATTTGCATTTGCTCCCAGATGATTAAAAGAATTCACCCCCAAAACAGATTCCGTTCCTACCTGAATAAAACCTCCTCCATTATCTGCATACACTCTATACTCAACAAAAACGCCTGAAGGGTCGCTAGCTGGAATCCAAGTAATAGTTACATCACCAGCAGTATTAATGGAAAGGCACTTTACTTCAGGAGAGGCAACCTGCCCAGAAGACATTAATGAAACACCTAGAAAGAAAATTACCGAAATAAAACGTTTTAACTCTTTCATTCCGGCATCTCTGTTGTGAATATGTTTTTCTATTCTCAAAACAATTTATGAATCCTTTAACGCATTTATAGAGCAAATGTTATGTGTTAATCCATTTTGATTTTAAAAGATTGTTTGAAGCACTAATTACTTTTTACCAACAACAACTTCCAACATTTCCTTCGGATTAAAATATTTTTTTGCAACAGTAATTAACTCCTCTGATGTTACCTTATTTATCATTGAAATGTAGCGATCATAAAAACTTAAATCTTCACCTTTAAAATAGACCGATTTATATTTATCCGCCATTGAAAATGGCCCATCAGAGCTTTTTAACATAGACCCTAGCATATAATTTTTAACCATCACCAATTCTTCTTTAGGAACCAAATCATTACACAATCTGTTCAATTCAAAATACACCTCCTGCAACGTTTCATTAGTTACATCTGCTCCAACTTCTGCAGAAATAAAAAAGAAAATTGCATCTTCCATAGAGACAACTGCAGAACCAATTCCATAGGTATATCCTTTATCCTCTCGAATATTAGACATTAGACGTGACCCGAAGTAACCACCCAAAACCGTGTTTATAATTTGTAGTTTAAAAAACTCATCCGAACCATATATTACATTCAATACTTTGCCAATTCTAATCCCTGATTGAATTGCTCCTGGCTTTTCTTCGTAAACTTTTTCTGCTTTGGAAAATATCACTTTTTGCGCGTTTCTTTTATTTTCACCAATAGGAATAGCCCCGAATTCCTTTTCAAGCTGATTATATAGTGAATCATCAAATTTTCCTGCAACTACAATTAATCCATTACTTGCAGAATACATTTTTTTATAATAATCAATTAACATAGATGCACTTAGCTCATCATAAGCAGTTTCATCAGCAAACTTTCCGTAAGCATGGTTTTTAAATAGTAATTCTGTAAAAAGCTGCCGACACCTGTAGCCCACCTTTTCATTTTCGACTTTAAAATTTTGCTTACCATTTTTTAAGTGGATATTCAATTCTCTTTCGGGGAAAGTAGGGTTCAAAAGTGCTTCAGCAAAAACCGGCAATATATGTTTTAATTGTTTTTGAATAGTAAACAAAGTAACATGAGACATATCTCTATCAGAGTCGGACTGCAAAAAAGCCCCATAATAATCAATTTTATCCATTATTTCTCCAGAGACATAATTGGATGAAGCCTCTCCTATCATTTTACTCACATATCTAGCTATTAAGCTTTTCTCTTGGTATTTAGAACCTGCATGAAAATTGAATTCCAATTGAATAACTTCCTGACTTCCAATATTAAACCCTAGAATTTTCATTCCATTACTTAATGTTCTAACTTCCGGTTCGATATAAGACACCTTTTCTGTTGCCTTTGTCTCTGGTGCTGTAACTCTATCCAACATTATTTCTTTGCTTTATAAAATAACACACTACTGTTTTCTTCTTTAAAAATTTCCTTGGCCTCTTCCTGCAAATCTTTTGGTGTTATATTTACATAATTATCCATTTGTTGATTTATCATTCCTGCATCTCCTAACAATTCAAACGAACATAAGTTCATTGCCTTGTTTAAAACACTCATTTCTCCAAAAACATTAATTGACTCCATTTTATTTTTGATTTTTTGAAGTTCATACTCTGTTATTAATTCTTTTTGTAAAATTTCAAGCTCTAAGCGAACTTCTGCATATGCTTTTTCTAATGAAACACCTTCCATAGGCTTACCGCTTACTACAAATAAACCAGCATCAGAACTACCCGTGATAAATGCATCTAGCTCCGTAAACAAATGTTTTTCCAAAACTAATCGTTTTGTAAATCGAGAAGATTTTCCTCTAGATAAAACATCAGACAACATATCGGCCAAATAAAACCTTTTATCCATTCGACTTGCCATATGAAAAGTCATGTATAAAGCATCGCTTGGAACATCTCGCTCTACCTCTAGCTTTCGTAATTCTGTCTGTTTGGGCTCAACAGGCAATTCTCTACTATAGTTTTCTCTAGGCTTAATTGGTCCGAACCATTTTTGAGAGAGTTCTTTTACTTGCTCGACAGTTACGTTTCCTGCGACACATAAGATTCCATTTTGAGGTGTATAATGTTTGTAAAAAAATGTTTTTACATCCTCCATTGTGGCATCTTCAATGTGCTGGATTTCCTTACCAATAGTAGCCCATTTGTAAGGATGATGCTTGTAAGCCAATGGCCTTAATAACAACCAAACATCACCATAAGGTTGATTCAAATAGTTTTGTTTGAACTCTTCAATCACAACACTCCGTTGAACTTCTAGGCTTTTATCGGTAAAAGCTAACTGATTTAACCGGTCCGATTCTAACCAAAATGCAGTTTCTAGGTTTTGAACCGGGAGTGTATCATAATAATTCGTCACATCATTCGAAGTAAACGCATTGCTGCTACCTCCCGCATTTTGCAATGGACTATCAAAATTTGGAATATTTGCCGACCCTCCAAACATGAGGTGTTCAAATAAATGAGCAAAACCTGTTCTACTCTCATCTTCATCTCTAGCCCCTACATCATATAAAATATTAAACGCTACAATTGGAGTAGTTATATCTTGATGGACCAATACCCTTAATCCATTATCTAAGGTGAATTTTTCAAATTTTATCATTCTCCTGAACTAAATTTTAAACCGATTTTTACCGTTTATTTCCTCTCTAGCCAAATAAAACTCCTGCATAACTGCTTCAACAATTTCACCAGCAGGTTTTATCTCATTTAATGTTCCGGAAACCTGCCCAATTTCCAACTCTCCTTCTTTCAAGTCTCCTTCAAACATACCTTTCTTAGCTCTTCCTCTGCCTAATAAAGCCCTAAGTTCTTCAATTGAAGCACCTTCATTATATTTCTCTTCAATTCTAGCGTAAAATTCATTTTTTATTAAGCGAACCGGAGTTATTTCTTTTAAAGTCAATATAGTGTCTCCTTCTTGCGATTTTACTACTTCATTTTTAAAGTTAATATGTGCAGAAGATTCCTTAGAAGCAACAAATCGAGACCCCATTTGAACACCATCTGCTCCAAGAACCATACATGCTAACATTGAATGACCAGAAGCAACTCCTCCCGCAGCAAGCACAGGTATATCAACTTGTTGAACTACCATTGGTATCAAACAAAGGGTGGTTGTTTCATCTCTTCCGTTGTGTCCTCCTGCTTCAAAGCCTTCTACCACTAATGCATCAACACCTGCAGCTTCGGCTTTTAATGCAAACTTTACACTTGAAACAACGTGCACTACTACAATACCGTGATCTTGTAGGTGTTTCGTCCAAATTTTAGGATTACCGGCTGAAGTAAAAACAATTGGCACTTCCAATTCAATTATGGTTTCAATATGTTTTTCAATATCTGGATATAACATGGGTAAATTCACCGCAAAAGGATTATCCGTAGCGTTTTTACATTTCACAATATGGTCTTTTAGAACCTCAGGATACATAGATCCGGAACCAATTATACCCAAACCACCTGCATTACTTACTGCACTTGCTAATTCCCATCCACTGCACCATATCATCCCTCCCTGAACAATAGGATATCTCACGTTAAACAATTCTGTTATTTTATTCATTTCTGCCAATTTAAATCGAAAAATGTTAAACACT
>Ga0233450_10003985_pt1 | contig 13598 bp, 8 predicted proteins | sample 011ome_30_FD_189956 | JGI IMG/M metagenome (GOLD analysis project Ga0233450, IMG submission 189956) | Coastal salt marsh microbial communities from the Groves Creek Marsh, Skidaway Island, Georgia - 011501CT (spades assembly) | ecosystem: Environmental > Aquatic > Marine > Intertidal zone > Salt... | reverse complement strand
TTATGAAAAACATCAAAATATCAATATCCTTTTTTTTATTGTTTATTTCAATTTTAGGTGCTTCGCAAAAGTATAATTTCAAAAATTACTTACCTCAAATTAATGGCCTTGTTCAGTCACAGGTAAAAGATATTATTCAAGATGAATCCGGTTATTTATGGATTGCAACTTATGGAGGAGTATGTCGATTTGATGGAGATAAATTTGTTTCGTGGAAAACAACAGATGGTCTTCTTAGTAACGAAGTAACTTGTATTAGTGATCGGAAAAATGGAGAGATATGGGTTGGTACAAGAGCAGGTATCAACATTATTAAAGATGGACTCGTTCAGGAGTTCAATGTTTTATCAGCAGATGATGTGCATTTAGGATGGGTTTCCTATATAGAGTTTTTGGATAACAATCAAATTCTCATAGGCTTAATGAGGCAGACTTTATTATTGGAAGGGGATAGTTTGATAAAAAAAATCGGACAAACAAGTTGTGCAAAATTTCATTCAGGAACGCTACTTTTAGGAACTTTAGATAGGGGGTTGTATTCTATTAAAGACAATGACACCATTCAGCTTAGTGTAGACAAAGGTCTTGCGTCTAATCATGTTATGGATATCACTTTTTCTGATAATAATACATTCATTGCAGGGACTTCATCAGGACTAAGTTTCGTTAAAAATGGAGAAGTAATTGAAAATTCTTTGTCAAAGGAATTATCATTTATACAGGACCCTATTTATTCAGTAACTTATTTCAATCACCAGCTTTGCATATCAAAATCTAACGAAATTTACATACTTAATAAGTATGAACAAGTCATCCAACTAAATAGCTCCAATGGTCTTGTTAATGTTCATAAAAATAAATTATTTATTGATAGAGAGGGTGTAGTTTGGATTTGCACTGAGGGGAAAGGCCTAGTTGCATATAATACCTCTCCTTTTTTAGAATTTGGTCTTTCTACACCAGAAGATGATTTTATAACCTCAATTATTCGTTCCAATAATGGTGATATTCTTTATGGTACGCGCTATGGAGTTTTTTCTATTGACTCTGCAAGTAATGAGATAATAAAATTAATTGATAATTCCTTTGTTAAAGAAATGGCAATAGATTCTGTGGGGAATATTTGGTTTTTTGATCGGAACAAAGGCTTATGCAGGTTTGATGGGGGTAATGTAGAAAAGATTATTCTAAAAAATGATTTACCCCAATACGATGAAGCGGTCGACAGAATAAATAACTTAAAAACAAACTTGAGAGGTTTATGGATCGATGAAAGGAAAAATATATGGATAGGATGCTACCAGGGAATTGCTGTTGTAAATAATGAAAATAGTTTAGTAGAATGGTATGATGCCGCAAAAGGATTAAAAAAACATGGAGGCATAATGTCATTTTACAAGGATTCTGCTGATGTTTTATGGATGGGTTGTGGAAATGGTCTTTTCTATAAGTGCAATGATTCAATTATTAAAGTGGAAGAAACCTACAATAATGCCATTTATTCCATAAGAGAAGATAAAGCAGGGAATATTTGGTGCGCTTCTGATAATGGAATCTTTAAGATCTGTAAAAAAGAAAATAATATTAAAGATATCATATGGCTAAATGAACAAAATGGATTGTCATCATCTCAGTTTTTTACACTTGAAATTAATGACAAGGATCGGGTTCTAGCTGGAAGTGGAGTAGGTGTTGATAAATTTAGCACACAGTTATCTGCAAGTAATCACATCCAAAATTTTAAACATTATGATGCTATTGATGGATTCAATGGTGTCGAATGCAATTCAAATTGTAGCTTAAATTTATTGAATGGAACAATCTGGTTTGGAACCATAAATGGAATCTATAAATATGAGGAAAGAAAAGACCTTATATCCACTATACCTCCCGAACTAGATTTAATAGATATTCGGTTAGATCAGCAAAAAATAGAAACTTGGAATACAAAAAGTGGTGAGTATACAGATATATTAAAAGCCATAAATCCTATTTTTCATTACGATCAAAACCACATCACTTTTGATTATATAGGTATTAGCATGGTAAATAATCAAAAAATCAAATATTCCTATTGGCTAGAAGGCTTTGATGAGAATTGGTACCTCACTTCACAAGCATCAATAACCTATCCCAATATAGCGCCTGGAAGCTATGTTTTTCACATAAAAGTAATTAATGCAGACAAAATAGAAAGTGAGATACGCAGTTATTCATTTATTGTGGCACCTCCATTTTGGGAAACCTACTGGTTTTATTTTAGCATCATTATTGTCATTGTTACTTTATTTTACATCTACATTAAGCTTAGAGAAAGGCAATTACGATTTACTAATCTCCGATTAGAAAAAAAAGTTGACTTAAGGACTTCGCAACTTGAAAAAGAGAAAGGTAAGGTTGAAAAACAACACCGTGAAATAACTAAAAGTATTAATTATGCTAAAAGAATTCAGGATACGATTTTACCCGAGGAGCTTTTAATCAAGAGATATTTTCAAGAGTTTTTTGTATTACATCAACCAAAAGATATTGTTGGAGGAGATTTTTACTGGTACAGATGCTTTGGAGACATAAGTGTAATTGCAACTGTAGATTGCACAGGTCATGGTGTTCCTGGTGGATTCATGAGTATGTTAGGAAGTTTATTACTTGACAAAATAATACAGCGAAATAATTTAGATACAGCTCAAATTCTCAAAGATCTTAATAATGAAATAATCCGTGTGCTAGATCAAAATAGCGGAGGAGAGCTGCAAGATGGAATGGACATTGCTCTTTGCCTCATTGACAAAAAAAATAATCAACTGTCTTTCAGTGGTGCTCGAAATGGTATTATTATTATCTCTGGTGACAAAATATCTAAAATTGATGCAGATTTGTTCTCTGTTGGAGGTTCATTTTCAAAAAAGAGTAAAGAGATGAAGCGTGATTTTAAAAATAACCAAGTATCTTACAATAAAGGGGATTGGGTGTTTATGTATTCGGATGGGTATTTTGATCAGCTAAGTGGCACAACTATGACCTCAATGGGTATGGATAAGTTTAAAGCTATACTTCAAGAGAGTATTTCAAATGATGCGGACAAAAAAGACTTTTTATTACAGGAATTCAATGCGTGGAAAGGTGAATTTCCACAGATAGATGATTTGCTGGTGATGGGTTTTAAACTGGAATGAATTTAAAAGGTACATCTAAAAGTATTTCTAATTCCTTTCCTCGATCTTCCATTATTGTATTGTCTTTTGGATATTTCCATAAAACACTTCCCTTATTATTTTCTAATCGAGAGAGAATCTGAATAAATTGTTTGGCCGAAGAAGAATTGAAATAGGTAAGTTCAAATTCTACAGTTACTGAATTAGCGCTATTTGATAAATAGGAGTCAAGTTTGTTTTTTGTCTCGGCATAAAACCCCAAACTATCTTCCATCATCGATATTCCAGCTATCCTAAGGCTTCCATTTTCTTCATCAAAATGAATTGACGTTTGATCAAAGTTGTCTAAATCTAACATAGTAAGTTAATTAATAATTGGAATAAAAACACCCATACTTAAATAGTAGCCATCATTGTATTTATGTATCTCATAATCTATAACTGATTGGTTATATCTTCTTACATCAATTAATCCAACACCTGCGCCTGGGTCATCACTAAGTGCATTCTTTTTGAGTGTTTGCAGATAAACCTGTTTAAGTTCATCTAAAGAATAGTCGTTTAGTTGGTTTAGATATTCTTTAGTATTTGAGATTTCACCTTCATTCAAATAATTTCCTGTAGAGATGTAGTATCCTGATTTTTCCTGACTTAAACTAAATACTCCTTCTATGAAATCATTTACAGATCTACCATGTCTAGAAATATTTTGAATTAATTCTACTCCTGTATGGAATATGTTAAAACTATTTAATTGATTGCCTTTAGCGTCATTCTGGGTATTGGCTTTTAAAATACTTAACAAAGAATGAATGTTATCTTTAGAAAAGTCACCTTTAAAATAAAATAATATGTTATCATCAATACTAGAATAGATGTTTATGTTTTCATGAATATCTATGTTCTGTTCCTGTTTCAATGGGACTCCTTTTTCAGCTGAGATATCAAGTTGATAATTAAATTGATAAGCGCTTTTCGCTAATTGTTTAAAATCGTGTTGAATTGAGTTCCCCGATTTCCTGGCCATATCAATAAGTCCCAAACCTGCACCTCCCTTTTCAGAAAGCTCTCTTGATTCTAAAATCTCCATGTAAAGCATCTTTAATTCCGCAGAACTAAGCTTATTTATTTCTTTCAATTTAGAATTTAAAAAAGTAAAAGCTTGCTGATTAATTTGGTTAGATGAATAAATGTGTAATCCATCTGCAATGCATCTAACTCCAAAGCAATCTTTCGATTCTTCAATATCTTCTCCGTGCCGAACAATGTTTTGAAAAACCTCAATCATAAGATAGGAAAGTTTTTTTCTAACCCGTTTATGACTGCTATGCTCCGCTAGGGAGATAATGGATTCAGAAAAAGAATCATTGAAATCTGCTTTATAGTATAAACTTATTATGTCAGCAGAAAGATGATTTTTTAGCTCAGATATGGTTTTTAGATGGTTTATAACAGTTAAATTTTAGTGGAATATACGAATTGTAATGTAATTATTAAATTTTTATTGGATAGCTATGACTTCTCCCGAAACAACAAATTGGGTAGATGTTTTGTTATTCGTTAAATACTAGTTCTCCTTTGGATTCTTGTTCTTTAAATTTTTCTACCAATGCCAATGCATCCGGAATAACGTCGCTACACAATATTATTAATGAATCTTTAACCGCATTTTTAACCGCGTAAGTAATTGCTTCATGTTCCGAAGGTATGATAGTAGTTTTTTTATTTGGGTCTTTCATTTTAATTCCATCATCCAACATTTTAATAATTTCTTCTTCTGTTTTACCCCTTAAGCGTTTATCTTGCCTTATAATTATCTCATCAAACATTTCCGCCGCAATACTTCCCATTTGATTATTATCTTCAAGACGTCTATCTCCAATGCCTGCGATTATTCCAACTTTTACAGTAGCATCTAGTTGATCTACAAAGTCTTTTAGTGCGAGCATTCCGGCAGGGTTATGTGCATAATCCAAAAGTATACTAAAATCGTTGAACTTGAATAAGTTCAGACGACCTGGAGTTTGAGAAGAAGAGGGGATAAATGTCTCCAACGCAGCTTTAATATCCTCATTGCTTATTCCTTGAACATGAGCTGCCAATATAGCTCCTAAAACATTTTTAATCATGAACTTGGCTTTTCCTCCATAGGTTATCGGAATGTTTTTAGCTTGCATTAAACGCATTTTCCATTCGCCTCTGCAAATTGTTACATAGCCGTTTTCATAAACAGCTGTAATTCCATTTAAACGCTGCAAAGCTTTTATGCGTGGATTGTTTTCATCCATAGAAAATAAGGCAACATTGCAATCTAGACTACGACGCATATCATATACTAAATCGTCATCAGCATTTAAAATTGCATAGCCATCAGCCGTTACGGTTTCTGGAACAACCGCTTTAACTTTTGCTAGCTGATCAATTGTGTGAATTCCTTTCAAGCCCAAGTGATCCGCCTCAACGTTTGTAACCACTGCGACATCACATTTTTTAAAAGTCAGACCTGCTCTTAGCAAACCTCCACGAGCACATTCCAAAACTGCAAAGTTTACTGTTGGATCTCTTAATACGAATTCAGAGCTTGCTGGACCCGTACAATCACCTGTCATTAATAACCTATTTTGGATGTAAACACCATCGCTTGTAGTATAGCCAACTCTATAGCCCTTCATTTTTGCAATATGAGCTATTAACCGCGTGGAAGTTGTCTTTCCGTTAGTTCCAGAAATGGCAACAATTGGAATACTACCAGTATCTCCCTTCTGAGGAAATAATTTTTCGATTACTGGTGCTGCAACATTTCTGGGAAGTCCAATTGTTGGAGCCAGGTGCATTCTAAAACCTGGTCCTGCATTTACTTCCAGAACTGCACCTCCAGTTTCTGAAAGCGGTTTTGAAATGTCCGTAGTGGCTATATCGATTCCGCAGATATCTAAATCAATGATTTTTGAAATTCTTTCCGCCATACTAACATTCGCTGGATGTATAATATCAGTGATGTCTTCAGCGGTTCCACCAGTGCTTAAATTTGCAGTGTCTTTTAGAATCAATTTTTCACCATTAGGAATAACAGATTCTAAAGTGTATCCAGCATCTTTGATAATCAATTCCGTTAACTCGTTAACAGTTATTTGAGTAAGTACATTTTCATGTCCATAACCTCTACGCGGATCTTTATTCACTTCATCAATGAGTTCCTGTATAGATGATTTTCCATTTCCGATAACATGTGCTGGTGTTCTTACCGCACCTGCTATTAATTGATTATTTATCACAAGTAACCTGTAATCATCACCAACGATATATTTCTCAACAATAATAGCTCCACTTTTTGAGCTATTTTTAGCATGACGAAAAGCCTCTAATGCGTCATCATAATTTTGAATATCCACTGTGATACCTCTGCCATGATTGCCATCTACGGGTTTTATCACTAATGGGTAACCAACATATTCGCAAGATTCTTTTAGACTCCTTTCTCTTCTTATTATTTCACCTTTTGGAACTTCTATTTCTGCCTGTTCCAGAAGGTATTTTGTATCTTCTTTATCACACGCTAACTCTACACCAATACTGCTTGTTTCACTTGTTACAGTGGCTTGAATTCGTTTTTGATTGGCTCCATAACCTAATTGAACCAACGAGTATTTATTTAAGCGAATCCATGGTATTCCACGAGATTCTGCTTCCGCAACAATCGAACCTGTACTCGGACCAAGGCGATCTTCGTCACGCAATTCACGCATTGTTTGAATATCATCAGCTAAATCATAATCCTCTCCTGCTATTAAAGCCTCACAAATTTTAACAGCTGATTTTGCAGCAAACCTTCCTACAGACTCCTCCATATAGGAAAAAACAACGTTATAAACACCATGTTCTCCGTAGTCGCGAGTTCTTCCAAAACCAGTATCCATACCGGCTAAGGTTTGTGTTTCTAGTGCTATGTGTTCTATTATATGACCCATCCAAGTTCCTCTATCAACACGCATAAAAAAACCACCTTCACAACCTTCAGAGCATCTATGAGAATACATTGAGGGAAACATTTTTTTTAATCTATCTGCAAAACCTTCTATTTTGTCTGATGGCTTTTCTTCCATCTCTTCGAGATCCAATACCATTACGATTAACTTGTGCCTTCTTACTGACCAATAATTTGGTCCTCTCATTGCATTGATTTCTCTAATTTTCATCTTTCGTTTTTTAGTTGTATTTAGGTATGAGCTAAATATATAAATATATAAATTCTAAAACATGAAAATTAGTTTATTTTTGTTTCCAAAATGAAATTTATGCAGCAAGTTAGAGGAACGTTAATTCCGATTGGAGGAAATGAAGATAAAGGTATAGCAGAAAACGAATCATATCCACTTGACTTTATTGATGCCGGAATTCTGTATCACGTTGTAAAAGAGGCAGGAGGAGTTAAAGCGAATATTGTAATTATACCTACAGCATCTAGTATTCCAATTGAAGTAGGAGGTAATTATGAAGAGGCATTTACTACCCTAGGTTGTGAAAATATTTCTATCCTTGATATTAGAAGTAAAGAAGATTCTGAAAAACAGTCTTCAATTGATTTAGTCAAAAACGCTGATTGTGTTATGTTTTCAGGAGGCAATCAATCAAATATTACGAATAAGATTGGTGGAACAACCATTCATGAAATTTTAATGGATAGGTATATTAATGAAGAAGGTTTTGTTATTGCAGGAACAAGTGCAGGAGCTATGGCAATGGCCAATGAAATGATTTCTGGAGGAAGCCCTTCAGAAGCCTTTTTTAAAGGAGCTGTTTCTATGTACAAGGGTTTAGGGTTGATTCCTGAATTAATTATAGATACACATTTTATTAAACGTGGTCGTTTTGGAAGGCAATCTGAAGCTGTAGCGAAATTTCCAAATTTGATCGGCATTGGATTGGCTGAGGATACAGGAATGATTATTAAAAACGGAAAGGATTGTACCGTAATTGGTTCAGGAATGGCAATTATTTTTGATGGAAATGCTTTAACGCATAACAACGAAAAAGTTCTGGAAGAAGGAGTTCCTATGACAATAGCAAATCTTAAAGTTCATGTTTTATCAAATAGCGATAAGTTTGACATTAAGAAAAGAATTGTTACCGTATTGCCAATTGAGGCACCTTTTATTTAATTCTAAAGAGGCTGAATTAATGTTGACTATTTCAACTTAACTTGAAAATTATTTGTAAATCGAAATTTCTTCCTTTCCGTTTGATGATTTCGTTGCTCTATACATACCTTCTGTATTAAAAGGCATGGCAACGTTTCCTTTGGAATCAACCGCAATTAAACCTCCATCACCACCAATTTCCAGAATTCTTTTGTGAATCACCTCGTTTGAAGCGTCCGATAAGGACATTCCTTTGTGTTCCATTAAACAAGCGACATCATAGGCAACAACACCTCGAATAAAAAATTCACCACTACCTGTGCAAGAAATAGCACAGGTTTTATTATTGGCATAATTTCCAGCTCCAATCACAGGGCTGTCTCCAATTCTTCCAAAGCGCTTATTTGTCATTCCGCCCGTAGAAGTTGCTGCGGCAATATTGCCATCTGCATCACAAGCAACGGCACCAACAGTTCCAAATTTACTGTCTTTTTTCTTGGAATGATCTAGCTGAAAACGATCTGTATCTTTTATTTCAAGCCATTGCTTATGGCGGAAATCATCATAAAAATAAGCTGCGGGTTCAATTGCGAAATTATTCATTTTAGCAAATTGCATTGCTCCTTCTCCAGCTAAAAAAACATGCTCACTCTTTTCCATAACATCACATGCTAATGAAATAGGGTTTTTAATTCCAGAAATTAAACTAACAGCACCTGCATTTAAGTTCTTTCCATTCATAATAGAAGCATCCATTTCATGGGTTTCATCCGCAGTAAAAACAGCTCCTTTACCCGCATTAAATAAATGCGAATCTTCTAAAACGATAACCGCTTTCTCCACAGCTTCAACAGAAGTTCCTCCGCTTTCTAAAACTGAATACCCTTTGTCAAGAGCTTCTTTTAAAGCTTTTTTATATTGGTTTTCTAATTCCGTGGTCATCATTCCTTTTACCAAAGTTCCTGCACCACCATGTATGGCAATTGAAAAAGTATTCATCTCTTTTTTTTTCAAAAATACACTATAATTAAATTATGAGGTTTTGTAAAAGAAAAATATTTACGGTCATTTCAATCTATTTCTAAGGTAAATGTAAATAGAATCATATTTATTTTTTTGCTTCAATGAATTGATGAAACCTTTGAAACTTGGAAAGGTGCCTTAGAGCAAATTGATGATGTTTGTGTGATTGGAGTACAGGTGTAAAATATTGGAAATATCCTGATTCGGTCCGATAAAAAACAAAATAGTTGCCATATTTTTATTTATTATAATAATTATTAAATTATTTTTCTATAGATTTGTATCTAGATTATAAAATGAATTTAAAGAAATTACATCATCATCATTTTTACAATTGCTCTCAGGCAAGTAGGAGATGATATATGTATAGTAAAGATATTTCAAAACCCGTCTGAGTAATCAAACGGGTTTTTTGTTTTATATAATCAACTCTAAGATTTACTCAGATTTATAATTTATAAAAAATGAGTAAACTAAAAATTGCAATACAAAAAAGTGGTAGACTAAATCAAGACTCTCTTAAACTATTAAAGGATTGCGGTATTTCTATCGACAATGGTAAGGATCAACTAAAGGTAACTACACCAAATTTTCCTTTAGAGATTTTATATTTAAGAAACGCTGATATCCCCCAATATCTTGAAGATGGGGTCGTTGATGTTGCTATTATTGGAGAAAATCTTCTAATTGAAAAACAGAAAAATATTGAGATAATAGAGAGATTAGGTTTCTCTAAATGCCGCGTTTCATTGGCGGTTCCAAAAGAGATCGATTATGATTCAATCAATTATTTTGAAGGAAGAAAAATAGCAACTTCTTATCCAAATACACTTCTAAATTATTTAAAGAAAAATGATGTCAACGCTGAAATACATGCTATTTCAGGTTCTGTTGAAATTGCTCCAAATATTGGTCTTGCAGATGGCATCTGTGATATAGTAAGTTCGGGAAGCACTTTGTTTAAGAATGGGTTAAAAGAAATTCAAGTTATGTTAAGGTCGGAAGCTGTTCTGGGAAAGTCTCCAAAGATTGAGGTGGAGCAAAAACAAATCTTGGATAAACTATTATTTAGAATGAAAGCTGTGTTGCGGGCAAAAAACACAAAGTACGTTTTGATGAACCTTCCGAATACTAAAATAGAAAAAGTGAGTCAGATATTGCCTGTATTAAAAAGTCCAACAATACTGCCTTTGGCAAAAGAAGGGTGGAGTTCTTTACACACTGTGATTGATGAAGCCAAATTCTGGGATGTAATAGATGAATTAAAAACTGCAGGGGCGGAAGGAATATTAATTGTCCCTATAGATAAAATGGTATTGTAATGGAAATAATTAAGTATGTAAAACGAGAAGACTGGGAGAAATTAACGCAACGCCCGGCTATTGACAAGGAAGATCTTGGTCAATCCGTTCAAAATATATTGAACAATATTAGAAAAAATGGAGATAAAGCTATTAAGACATATGCAAAGAAATTTGATAATGTAGATTTAAATAAGTTTTTAGTTACCGATGCAGAAATACAAAATGCTAACAAGCTTGTTTCAAAAAAACTAATGAAAGCCATCAATATTGCGAAACAGAATATTGAAAAGTTTCACAAATCTCAATTCATCGAAGAAAAAGTTATAGAAACCTCAGTGGGTGTAGAGTGTTGGAGAAAATCTGTTGCTATTGAGAAGGTAGGTCTATATATTCCTGGTGGATCGGCACCATTATTCTCAACGGTGCTTATGCTTGGTATTCCAGCTAAATTGGCTAATTGTGAAGAGGTTGTATTGTGCACGCCATCCAACGATCAGGGAGAAATAAATCCAGCAATATTGTATACAGCGAATCTAATTGGCATTACCAAAATATATAAAGTTGGAGGAGCTCAAGCCATTGCAGCAATGGCATATGGAACTGAAACAATACCCCAAGTGTATAAGATTTTTGGTCCAGGTAACCAATATGTAACCAAAGCCAAAGAGTTGGTTCAGCAAAATGGTGTTGCGATAGATATGCCAGCTGGACCAAGTGAAGTCCTAGTTATTGCAGATGAAACGGGCAATCCGGAGTATATTGCAGCTGATTTATTGTCACAAGCTGAGCACGGAGCAGACAGCCAGGTGATATTATTATCAGACAATGAAACTATTTTGAAGCAATCGCTTATTGAATTAAAAAAACAGATAAATCTTTTGCCAAGGGCTGAAATAGCAAAAAAGGCATTATTAAATAGTAAGGCTGTGCTTTTGCAAAATATAGAAGAATGTATTGGCCTAAGCAATTTCTATGCACCAGAGCACCTAATTATAGCTTCTGAATATGCAGCAAATTATATTGACAAGATAATTAATGCAGGCTCGGTATTCTTGGGTAATTATAGTTGCGAAAGTGCTGGAGATTATGCGAGTGGAACCAACCATACTTTGCCAACGAATGGATATGCAAGGAATTACAGTGGTGTTTCTTTGGATAGTTTTCAAAAGAAAATTACGTTTCAAAAAATAACTAAAGAAGGAATTCAAGCAATTGGACCTGCAATTGAAATAATGGCAGAATCAGAGCAATTGTTTGCGCACAAAAATGCAGTAACCCTCCGATTAAAAGATTTATAAGATGTTTAAATTAGAAAATATAATTCGAAAAAATATAATTGACTTAACTCCCTATTCATCTGCTAGAGAAGAATTTAAGGAGGAGGCAACTATTTTGCTGGATGCGAATGAAAATCCATTTGAAACAGCACTCAATCGCTATCCAGATCCTTTTCAAACAGCTTTGAAAAATGAACTTTCAATTATCAAAAAGGTAGCACCCAATCAGATTTTTGTTGGAAATGGTAGCGATGAAGCTATAGACCTTTTGTTTAGAGCTTTTTGCGAGCCTGGGAAGGATAAGTCGTATGTTTTTCCTCCAACATACGGAATGTATGAGGTGTCAGCGAACATAAACAATATTGAAACTGTTAAAATCAGTTTGAATTCAGATTTTCAGCTGCCTCATATAAATGAGTTAGTAAATATAGTTGATTCGAATGGTTTACTTTTTATATGTTCACCTAACAATCCAACAGGAAATGTTTACCCTTTAAATGCTATAAAAGAAATAGCTGTTGTATTTTCAGGCTTAGTAGTTGTTGATGAGGCTTATATTGAATTTTCAAGTTCAGAAAGTGCCATTTCGTTACTCAACGAATTACCTAATCTTGTTGTCCTCAATACGTTAAGTAAAGCTTATGGATTAGCTGGGTTACGTTTAGGGATGGCTTTTGCAAGGAAAGAGGTTATTGCTGTAATGAATAAAATAAAACCGCCATACAATGTGAATTCAATCAGTCAGATTGAAGGACTAAAAGCTTTAAAGAACACTAAGAAGTCTTTGAGCCAAATTGATTTATTAAAATCAGAAAGAACTTTATTGACTAAGGCTTTGTCTGCAATTCCTTCTGTAATTACGGTTTATCCATCAGAGGCTAACTTTTTACTTATTGAATTTGATCAATCAGATAAAATATTTGTTTCGTTGAAATCTAAAGGTATTATAGTTAGAAACCGAACTAAAGAGGTTAAAAACTGCTTAAGAATTACAGTAGGGACGCCAGAACAAAATAGAATATTAATAAACGCTATTAAAGATATTTAAAATGAAAAAAGTATTATTTATAGATAGAGATGGAACATTAGTAATAGAGCCGCCTATTGATTATCAACTAGATAGCCTAGGTAAGTTAGAATTTTATCCAGGTGTGTTTCAAGGTCTTTCCAAAATTGTTGCTGAACTAGATTATGAATTGGTAATGGTTACCAATCAAGATGGATTAGGAACTAGCTCGTTTCCTGAGGATACTTTTTGGCCAGCTCACAACAAGATGCTTCAAGCTTTCAAAAATGAAGGTATTGAATTCAGTGAAATTTTAATTGATAGAAGCTTTCCTGAAGAGAATGCTCCAACCAGGAAACCGAATACAGGATTGTTAAACAAATATATTTTTGGTGATTATGACATGGAGAACTCTTATGTAGTTGGTGATAGAGCAACGGATATCGAATTAGCTAAAAATTTAAAAAGTAAAAGTGTTTTTATTGGAGATAATAATGAAATGGCTTCGTTGTCTACTACTAATTGGAACGAAATCTACCAATTCTTAAAAGCAATCCCGCGGAAGGTTGCAATCAATAGAAAAACAAAAGAAACGGATATAAACGTAGAATTAAACTTGGATGGAAGTGGAAAAGGATCTTTCAGCACTGGAATTGGTTTTTTTGACCACATGTTGGAACAAATTTCTAAACATG
>Ga0233450_10003974_pt1 | contig 13639 bp, 6 predicted proteins | sample 011ome_30_FD_189956 | JGI IMG/M metagenome (GOLD analysis project Ga0233450, IMG submission 189956) | Coastal salt marsh microbial communities from the Groves Creek Marsh, Skidaway Island, Georgia - 011501CT (spades assembly) | ecosystem: Environmental > Aquatic > Marine > Intertidal zone > Salt... | reverse complement strand
GTGATATTTTAGATAGCTTTTCCATTACCTAATAATCGTTACGTCTCCATGTTCAGAATATTCTTCTCCATCTTCAGTTACCACATGGTAAATCCAAACATATACTCCTAAAGGTTGTTCAATATCTTGGTGAGTTCCATCCCACCCAATAAGTGGGTCATTTGATTCAAAAATCATTTTGCCCCAGTTGTTGTATATCTCAAATCTAAATTCAACAAATGTTCCTCCTATTACGTAAAAAATATCATTGAGACCATCTCCATTTGGAGAGAATGCAAGTGGAAGTTTAGGGGGTTGTTTAACCGTTACTATATGTGTAACAGTATCTGTACATCCAAAATCATTTGTAATAATAAGTGACACAGTATACTGATTATAGGTATTCCAAGCATAATCCGGATTTTGATCAGTTGAGGTGCCTATCGTGTCACCAAAGTCCCATTCCCATTGTGAAGCGTCTATGGACTCATCGGTAAAATAAATAGGGTCAAGCACTTGAGCAATATTTGAACTCATACTAAATTCTGCTGTTGGATTTGGACTAATGGAAATATTTTGAGCAGTAGTATCTGCACAACCATAGTTTGAAGTAGTGATTAAGGTGACATCGAAAGTTCCCGCAACCCCAAATCCATTTGAAGGATTTTGTTCTACACTTGATTCCGTGTTTCCAAAATCCCAATTCCAAGCGATAACTTGCCCGGTATTAATTGTCGATTCATCTGTGAATAATACATTGTCTTCTTCGCAGAAACCTTCGTAAGAAAATGCACTATTCGGTAACGGGTGAACCATAATATCTTGTGTAACTGTATCAATACAACCGAAGCTGGATGTTACTATTAGGGTTACGGGTTGCAGACTGTCAGAGTCAAAAGTGTAAGTCGTTGCTGAAAGTGTATCAGTAGACAGACCATCAATTATCCATTCCCAGGTAACAATTGTACCAAATTCTACGGTGGAAGCATCGACCATATTTGATAGTTCATTTAAACAAACAGAGTCTGAAATGAAAGATGCTATTGGGTTTGGTTGAACTTGTAAGGAGTCGGTTATAGTATCTGTACAACCCATATCAGTTGTTACAATTAAGGTAGTTGAATAGACGCTTGCGCTATCGAAAATAACAGATACATTTTGCGTGTTTCCGGTAAATCCATTTTCTATCATCCATTCCCATTCAACTATGGTACCTGTTGCCACCGTTGAAGCATCAAACATTTCTACCGAATCTTCATAACAATCTGCATTACTTGTCAGCGCTGCTGTTGGCAGGGGAGAAACAATTATATTTTGTGTTAATGAATCAATACATCCATAACCTGATGTTACAACCAATGTAGCTGTCTGTGTTCCAAAAGAAGTAAATGTTACATTAGTATCTTGTTGGCTCGATAATATAGTGTCATTAAAATCCCAACTCCAATCAGTAACGCCACCAATAGCAGAGCTAGAATCTGTAAAGAATACAGTTTCATTTAAGCAAATATCAGCGAAACCAAAATTAACAGCTGGTGCATCAATCAAATCAATTATTATACTATCAGATATAGCAGTACAAACCCCATTGTTTTCAGTTATGAAGGTTAGTGTAATATTATTTGATGTAGTGTCTGTATTTCCCATTAAATATTGAGGATTCAATGAGTTAGAGTCTGGTGAAAATGAACCATCACCATTTGTAATCCAATAGCCCTGACCAGTATTAGTAGTACTAAAGATATTGAAAGCTCCTCCATTTCTACAGGCGGTATCGTTAGACATTACTGATAGTTCCAGTGGATTCTGAATATCAACTTGCAGGGAGTCTACTTGTGCTAAGCATCCTCCATTTCCTGTAGTTGTAAAGTATAGCTCTACGGTGTTGGCAATTGTATCGTTTGCTCCAAAGTAGTAGCTCGCATTTAAATCAGAAGAGTCTGAAAAAGTACCATCTCCTAGAGTAGTCCATATCCCCCCAGCAGCGGTTTGAATAGCAGCATTTAATATTAAGCTATCATCTCCACAAACTAATGTGTCATTTCCAACAAAAACCGTTATACTAGTCGGGGTAATCGTTAAGAGCATTGTGTCGGTAACAGAATTACATAATCCATTACCTGTAGTGGTAAGATATATTTCAACCGATCCGTTGGTTTGGTCACTCAGGCTAGTTTGATAAATAGCATTTAAATCAGTATTGTTTGGTGTAAATGTACCTGAGCCATTGGTTGACCAAATGCCTCCAGTTGCTGTAACTACTGAACCAATTAATGGGACAACAGGGTTCGTTGAACAAACAGATGTGTCATTCCCTGCAAATGAAATAGGAGCAGGAGTAATAGTAATCATCATTTGGTCGGTATATGATTGGCACAACCCATTTCCAGTTGTTGTTAAGGTTAGAGTAGCACTTCCAATTGCTGTGTCACCAGCACTTGGAATATAAGTTGCGTTCAGGGCTGTTTCACTAGGAGAAAATATTCCTGTTCCATTTGTTGTCCAAATACCTCCAGCAGCAATGGCAATTCCTCCGTTTAATGAAATTCCGGAGATGTCTGCACATACAATTTGATCGGAACTAGCATATGCAACTGGAATATCAGTTAAAGTAATAGTCATTTGATCTGAATATGCATTACATAGTCCATTTCCAGTAGTAGTTAATGTAAGCGTGATACTACCTGCAGCGGTATCGGCAGCTGAAGGGATATAAGCTGCCGTTAAAGTTGTGTTGTTTGGGTTAAATGTACCTGTTCCCGATGTAGACCAGGTACCTCCAGTTGCGGTAACAATTGCACCTGAAAGATCAATAGATGCAATGTCTTTACAGGTAGTAATATCAATACCTGCATCAACTGTAGGAGCAGGAGTAAATGAAATAGTCACCTGATCTGCATATGTATTACAAGTTCCGTTACCTGCTGTAGTAAGCGTTAAAATTACGCTACCAGCAATAGTGTCGGCTGTTGTAGGAATATAACTAGCATTAAGTGTGTTTGCATTTGGAGAGAATGTACCTGTTCCTGAAGTAGACCAAACCCCTCCCGTAGCTGTAGTAATTTCACCGCTTAAAGGAATAGCTGTTATATCAGCACAAAGTGTTTGATCTGGACCTGCATTGGCAATCGGAGCGGGTGTAATTGTAATGGTTATTTGATCTGAATATGCGTTACATAGTCCATTTCCAGTAGTAGTTAAAGTAAGTGTAACGCTACCCGCCACAGTATCTGCTTCAGACGGAATGTAAGCTGCTGTTAACGTTGTGTTATTCGGATTGAAAGTACCTGTTCCCGATGTAGACCAAATTCCTCCAGTAGCATTATTAACACTTCCTCCCAGAAAAGCACTAGCAGCATCAGCACAAATGATTTGGTCAGCCCCCGCATCAACAGTCGGAATATCAGTTAAAGTAATAGTCATTTGATCTGAATATGCATTACATAGTCCATTTCCTGTAGTAGTTAATGTAAGCGTGATACTACCTGCAGCGGTATCGGCAGCTGAAGGGATATAAGCTGCCGTTAAAGTTGTGTTGTTTGGGTTAAATGTACCTGTTCCCGATGTAGACCAGGTACCTCCAGTTGCGGTAACAATTGCACCTGAAAGATCAATAGATGCAATGTCTTTACAGGTAGTAATATCAATACCTGCATCAACTGTAGGAGCAGGAGTAAATGAAATAGTCATCTGATCTGCATATGTATTACAAGTTCCGTTACCTGTAGAGGTTAGTGTTAATGTGATACTTCCTGCAAGAGTATCTGCTGCTGATGGAATATAATTGGCGTTTAGGGCGGTATTGTTTGGAGAGAATGTACCTGTTCCTGAAGTAGACCAAAATCCTCCACTTGCGTTTATCACAGAACCATTTAGTCCCACTATGGCAATATCTCCACAAACTATTTGATCACTACCAGCCAATACCACAGGAGCAGGAGAGATCGTAATAATCATTTGATCGTTGTATGCATTGCATAAACCGTTACCATTAGTTGTAAGTGTAAGCGTTACAGATCCTGCTGTAGTGTCAGCGTTTGAAGGATGGTATACTCCACCTAAACTTGTGTTTCCCGGTGTGAATGTTCCTGTTCCTGATGTTGTCCATATTCCTCCAGTTGCAATTGTTATAGCTCCACTTAAAGGAACATTTCCAATATCAGCACAAATTGATTGATCTAATCCAGCGTTCACTGTTGGGATTTCAGTAAATGTAATTAAGACATCGTCTGTGTAAGAGTTACAAGTCCCGTTGCCAGTAGTTGTTAATGTTAGAGTAACTGATCCGGCGGCTGTGTCAGCTGAAGATGGAATGTAATTTCCGCCAAGGCTATTGGCAGAAGGAGAAAAGGAGCCAGTTCCACTTGTAGACCAAGTTCCTCCTGTACCTACCGTAACTACACCAGACAAACTAACCGAAGAAATATCTTTGCATGTTGTAATGTCATTACCTGCATTAACGGTCGGAGAAGGTGTAATGGAAATATTCAAATCATCTTCATAGTTGCTGCATCCATCTGCCAATACAGTTAAAGTCAATGTAATGCTTCCATTAGCTGTGTCGGCATTACTTGGAATATAATCTGCTATCTCTGTTGTATTATTTGGAGTGAATAATCCTGAACCTGTGGTAGTCCACAAGTAAGTTACAGCATCGGTTGTAGTTGGAGATAAATTAACAGTTCCAATGTCGGCACAAACTGTTTGGTCTGGACCTACATTAACTGTTGGTGCATTATAAAAGGTAATTATCATTTGGTCGCTATATGCATTACAATTACCATTGCCTGTAGAAGTTAATGTTAGGGTTATGTCACCTGAAATTGCATCTAATGCACTTGGTATGTAGTTTGCAGTTAATGTGTTTGCGTTAGGAGAAAATGTGCCCGTGCCATTGGTGGTCCAAGTACCTCCAGTAGCCACTGTTACCAAACCACCAAGACTAACAGAAGCTACATCAGAACAAACTCTTTGATCAAGGTTTGCATTTACAACTGGTATCGGAGTGAATGTAATGTTAACTATATCCGATACAGGCGCACAAGCACCTGTGAGTGTAGTTGTAAGCGTCAATGTGATGGTTCCTGCAGCTGTATCCGAAGTGCTTGGAACATAGTTAGTTATAGGGTTGTTTAAATTCCCAAAAGTTCCTGTGCCTGAAGATGACCATACCACGCCACCAGCATTTGTAAAAGTACCAGAAAGAGGTATTGAATTTATGTCACCACATACAATTTGGTTTGAACCGGCATCAATTGTTGGAGCTGGTTCAATGATTATTGTCATATTATCTGTTTCCGGAGGACAACCATCGTTATCTGTAGTAGTTAAGGTTAATGTTACGCTTCCAGCATTTATTTCAGCTGGAGTAGGGGTGTAGTTAGTAGTTAATGCAGTGTCACTAGGACTATAAGATCCAGATCCACCAGACCAAATTCCACCTCCAGCTACATTAACAGTTCCAGCGATTGTTGCAGTTGGCAGGTTGGTACAACTTACAGCATCTAATCCTGCGTCAGCAGAAATAGGACTTAAATTTGCAGTAACAACAACAGTATCCAAAACTGTTGGGCAATTAGTTGTATCGAAAACTTCTACCCAATATGTTCCCGCACCCACACTGATAGATTGTGTGGTTTCACCGGTATTCCAGAGATAGGTGTAAGGAGGGGCTCCTCCGCTTGGGTTTGCAGTGATAGTGGTATTTGAACCTCCAAAACAGACAACAGGGTTTTCAGGGAGAATTTCTACAAATTTATCAGACACAAAATAAACTCTAACAGTATCTCTCACAATGGATGTGTCACACAGACTAGCCGGCGGGTATCCACTTACCTCAAAATCAATAAAAGCTGGGTAACCAGGCTGAGTAACAGAAATATTTACAGTATCGCATCCCGAAGTACAACTCATATAATCAACATAGTCGGCATTAAAAGGAACTGGCGCCCAATTTACTGTAGATTCATCATATCCATTAACGTAAATGATTCCTGAACATCCATCAGAAACCGTTATGGCGTCAGAAACTCCTGGAGCTTCTACCGAAACTATTTCGTAAATATTACTATTGTTTCCGGGCTTGCAAAAAGTAATTCTGTGTGGACCAGCTCCATCTAAACATAGCGTATCGCCAACTTGTGTAGGGTTTGTACAGTCAATTTCATAAAATAATGCGCCAGGAGGGACCGCTCCTGCTGCAATATTGAATTGAATACCTAAAGCCCCTGGATCCAGAGTAACAATAAATTCGATACATCTATCTGAACCTGATGCAGAACAACAAAAACCATCTCTAATCTCTACAGGACTTTGCCAAATGCTATCTGGGGCACCGGTTAAATCAACCGTATAGGTCGGAGTAGATAAATCACAAGGTTGCGCCAATATCGATTCCATAAAGCCAATAGACAGAATTATAAGCAGAGATATCTTACTAAATATAGTGGCTAGAGCTGTATGTAAGTTCTGTTTCAAGGTCTACACTCTTTTTGAAGTCTGCAAACATAAACTATTTGAGAGAATTTGCTAGGGGAATCCTGAGTTTTATTATGAAAGTATTCTATTCATGGATAATTGATAACTATCTGCTATTGAGAAGTATTTAAAATCATTTTCTCAAAAAAAGTTACGGTATTATACCCTCTTTCGATAAAATAATTTGAATCTTGAATAGAACCAGATGCCATAATGAAATCTCCTCCCCAGGCACCAAGAGACTTTATGCTATGAGGGTACATTGGAAATAGTCTTTCTTTAACCGTTTCTTGCTGCAGAATGTTGGAAATTAAATATTCGTGTTTGTCCATAGCACTTGCCCAATCTTTTAATGTTTTAGCATTTATAAATTCATTTGTAATTTCGTTATTGGCTTCAACACAATTGGCTAAATCAATACCTTTTTTTAATTCATTATAGGAAGTTACCGCTTTAGCACTATTTTGTTTTTTATTCAGATGAACAAAAAACACTTTATTCATAAAAGATTTTTCCAAAGCAATGGGAACAATATCTTGTACTTTATTTTTTGTTGAATATCGGATTGGGATGTTTTGTTTGGCACATGCAATATCATAACCACTGCCATTTGATATTTTAAAATGTAATTCAAAAGGATTTACATTTGCCCATTGAGCAACATTGTTTATTAGTGTAGAGCTTGATCCTAACCCCCAATCCCGCGGGAATTCTAGTTGTGTACTAACATCAATAGCTATAGTCTCATTTAAAAATGAAGTGTTCAGTTCTTTAGCTGCTCTAAGTAGTTTTTTTAACCAATTTGCTTTTTCTGTGTCTGATGTTGAAATTATATTAAGCTCTGGAACTGAAAATAAAATTTCTAACCAACATTGTTTATCAAAAGTCCAACTTTTCCATGATAATATAGGCTTTCCCTCTATTTTTTTTACTGTAAGAGATTGCCCTTTAGTAGTGGGAACAGCTAAGGCTTGCGCACCATCAACAACTAAATACTCTGCTGAGATCAGCAGTTTTCCATTGCTATTAAAGGTTGTAGAATTCATTATTAGAGTAAAAATAAAAAAAGAGTGGTGATTAAACCGCTCTTTTTAATGTTTATCCTCTCCTTCTTCTCCTTCGGCTTCTATCTCCATCACCGCTGCCACCGCTATTTCCTTTTCTGTGAGAACTTCCACCGCCACTTCGACTTCCACCTCCGTTGCCTTTGTATCCTCCGCCTCCGCGACTTCCACCTCTGTCTCCTCCGCGACTTCTTCCTCTATTTCCTCCACCCTTTTTATCACCAGCGAACTCTACTTTTAAACCTTCTCCGTTAAATTCCGCACTTCTCATGCCTTGTAAAACTTGATCCGCATATTTTTTGTCAACTTCAAAGAAAGAAAACTCTCTAAACAAATCTATTCTTCCAACTTCTCCCGAGCTTATGTCAGAATGTTGGCAAACCAATCGAAGTACTGCGCCTTTGTTTAAACCACCTTCTTCTCCTTGGTTTACGTGAAAACGTTGTTTGTTTTCGTCGTTTCTATCTCTATTTCTTCCTCTATCTCTAACAGAATTTCTATTACCTCTTTCTCTGTCTCTAGCAGAAACAGAAGCGTTTAAATCATACGATTTTTGGTAGTACTCTAACATTGGGTTAAACTCAGAACTCACAAACAACTTAATGATGTCTTCTTTCTCTAGGTCTTCAAATTGCTCTAGGATTGCAGGTAAATATTTGCCCAATTCTTCTTTTACTTCTGTCGTTTTAACCGTTTCAATTAAGTGAAATAACTGTGCTTTTGAAACTTCATCGCCTGAAGGGATTTCTCCTTTCTCAAATTCTTTTCCAATAATTCTTTCAATAGATTTAATCTTTCCAATTTCTCTAGGAGAAACTAATGCTACTGAAATTCCATGCTTTCCAGCTCGAGCAGTTCTTCCGCTACGGTGCGTATAATTTTCAACTTCCTCAGGAAGGTTGTAGTTTACTACATGGGTAATATCATTAACATCAATACCACGAGCTGCTACATCGGTAGCTACTAGCATTTGAATAGTACGTTTCCTAAATTTACCCATTACAGCATCTCTTTGTCCTTGAGATAAATCTCCATGTAATGGCTCGGCGCTATAGCCGTCGTGCATTAATTTATCCGCAACCTCCTGTGTCGCTCTTTTTGTCCTGCAGAAGATTACTCCATATATGTTTGGGTGTAAATCTAAAATTCTTTTTAAAGCTGGATACCTGTCACGTTCCTTAATTGTATAGTAAACATGCTCAAGGTTTGCAGCAGTTGTATTTTTTGTTCCTACAGTAACCTCAAAAGGGTTACTCATATAGTTTTTTGCAATTTTGGCCACTTCTTTTGGCATTGTTGCAGAAAATAACCAAACATTTCTTTGCTCTGGTGTTTGTTCTAGAATGGAATCAATATCTTCTTTGAAACCCATATTAAGCATTTCATCTGCCTCATCTAGCACCACAACGTTTACTTCGCTAAGTTTGATGATCTTACGTTTCATCATGTCGATTAATCGACCGGGTGTTGCAACTACAATTTGCGCCCCACTTCTAATCTCTTTTGCTTGTTTATCAATACTAGCGCCACCGTATATAGTTGCAACTCTAGCACCTTGAACATGCTTTGTAAAAGTTTTCATGTCAGAAGCAATCTGCATTCCCAACTCTCTTGTTGGTGCAACGATTAGCGCTTGAACATGTTTTTTTGTAAAATCTGTTAATTCAATAAGCGGTAAGCCAAATGCCGCTGTTTTTCCTGTTCCTGTTTGCGCTAAGCCTACTAAATCTCTTTGGCTATTCAACAACTCAGGAATCGCCTCTTCTTGTATTGGCGTCGGGTTTTCAAATCCTAAATCGTTTAACGCTTGTACGACCTCCGGACGGAGACCCAAGTCTTTAAAAGTCATATTTTGTATAAAATTTTTTGCAAAAGTAGACTATTTAATTAGAAAAACCACTAGAAAAAACTGTCCTACCTAGATAATATGGATAGAAGATAAAAAAAATCCCACCGAAGTGGGAGCTAAACCGATAAGCCGGGTTCTGTCGAGTCTTATCATTTATCTAGGCCCAATATCACTAAGGGGCTCAATCAACCTACCCTCCAAGTCGAGCGAGCAGCTCTCCATTCCGACACGTCGGAAATCCCTGGTTTATTTGGTTTTTCAGCATATGAGGTTTACCAAGCTACCGATGTCACCATCAGCACTGGTGGGCTCTTACCCCACCTTTTCACCATCACCGTTTTGAACAAGTTCAAACTTAGGCTGTTTGTTTTCTGCGGCACTATCTGTCTACTATAAATAGTAGCCTTCCCGTTAAGAAGCATATTGCTCTGCGCTGCCCAGACTTTCCTCTCCGATTTGCATCGCAGCGATAAGATAGTTTAGCCTTGCAAAGGTATTTACATTAATGGGATAGACAATAAAAAAGATGCTAAATTGAATTATATACTTTACAACTAACCGCCTTGTGATCACTTAATTCTTGTTGATGAGTTACAAAATTACAAGAGCTAAAATAATCATCGTACCAGATGTAATCTATTCGTAAAAAGGGATAATTACCGATATAAGTTCCACCAACTCCGTTTCCACTAAATGTAAACGCATCGTTTAATTTAGATGAAAATTGGTTGTAAGAATAAGAAATAGGCGTATCATTCATGTCAGAACAAACGATTACCGGGTAGGGAGAGCTTTTTACTCCGTTTAAAACTGCATTGCTCTGCGAAACTCTTTTTTCGAAACCAATTGCTAAACGGCCTAGAATTTTTTGTTCTGCCGGCTGTTGGCCCTTATTAATAGGGTTTCCTTTGCCTCCTATGTAGTTATAATCTTCCGATTGAAAACGTATAGATCCAAGATGAGCATTGAATATTCGAAGAGTGTCTGTTTCTCGCCTGATGTCTACGTAAATACAATTATTCGTTCCATCATTTTCAAAAGTAATAATTCCAGAATTAATAATCGGATATTTAGAATAAATAGCTGATCCAAAATTAGAATAGTTATTGTTTTTGCTAGATTCTTTTACTTTAGAGGTAAAGTGTTCGAAATAGTGCTTGGTATTTAATAATTGTAACAAAGTGTCTCTGGTATCAAGCTGATTTCCGGAGGTGTAATAGTATTCTTGAAAACATATCACATCCGCATCTTCCTCTTTTAAGAAAGTAAGGATTTGATCCCTAGTTCTCTCATTTTTAGTCCAATTATATAAATCAAACAACCGAACATTGTAACTCATTATTTTTAGTGATAAAGTGTTTTCAGGTACACCTGAACTCCAAAATGTAAGTTGGACAAATCTACTTGTGTGATACGAACCTGCCAGCAATACCAATAAAGAAATAAGGAAATATTTATTTCTTTTATATAACCAAAATATAAAGAATAATATATTCGTAAATAATGCAAAAGGGAATCCAAGCCCCATAAAAGAAAAGAATGTAGTTTGAACAGGGTTTACATAAAATGTTAAACATGAAAACACCATGCTTAATGAACAAAAGATATTTAGAATGAAAAGAAATTTTTCAAGACGGTTTAAATTCTGATATGGTTTTGTTTTACTGATATTTGAGTAGATTAGAATTCAGATAAAAACCTCTTTTCTTCAACAGATAAGCATTCATATCCTCCGACTTTTATTTTATCTAAAATGGCATCCAAGTGCGCTTGCTTATCTATTTTTTGACTATTGTATTCTTTGTCATCTCTTGGAGGTGTTTTTTTGAATGAAGCTTTTTTCGGTTTTCTATATTTGGAATGAGCGATCTTTATTTTAGGAGCTTTTTTAAAAGTTCCAACTATTCGACTCATTAGTTTATCAAACCAAGTGGCCATATCTTTTCCTTTCTTGAATTGTGAAATGTACAAAAATCCCCATAATGCTCCACCAAGATGCGCGAAATGAGCAGTTCCGTCTCCTGAACCTAGACTCAAGAAATCAATTAATCCATAAAGTATTGCAATAATATATAGTTTCACTTTGATAGCGCCAAAAACATATACTTCTACATTGGGAGCGTAGGTAGCTATTGCTGCTAATATTGCCATTACAGAGGCTGATGCGCCTACCATAGGTACATGGCCTTTTTCACTTAACAGCGGGAAGATATTATGTGCTCCAAAATAAATTAAGGCTCCAACAATTCCTCCTAATATGTAAATGCTCAACATTTTTTTTGTTCCTAGATATTGCTCGAGCATTTTTCCCATAAAGAAAAATATAAGCATGTTCATAAAAAGATGTATGAAATCTGCATGCATAAACATATAGGTAATAATGGACCAAGGTCTAGAGAATATTAAGGTAAGGTCCGACGAGAAAGAGAACCAATATGTTGGTTCAAAGACTAATCCTCGGCTGGTAAGAATGAATAAATCATCCCATTTCATTAAGGTAGCAATGGTTGCTGCTAAACCAAATAAACCAAATACGGCTACATTGATGAATATCAATTTGATATACATTCCGCCAGATTTGAATTGATATTTTAGGTTGTCAAGAATAGTCGCCATTAGTAGAATTCATTTTTTTGCCTTTGCCAAATAATTACCATTATTATACCAACAAGTGCGCCTCCTAAATGTGCAAAGTGAGCTACATTGTCATTTGGATTAATTGAAATACCTGAAAATAATTCGATGGCAGCATAGCCCATTACAAAGTATTTGGCTTTTATTGGAACTGGAATAAACATTAAATAAAGTTCTGTATTTGGGAATAAATAACCAAAAGCAGCTAATAAACCAAATACAGCTCCAGAAGCACCAAGCATTGGAGTGTTTGTTTTTCCTTCTAAAAATTGATTCATTAAAGCTTCAGCATACAATCCACCTTCTTTTATTGATGCGGGATCACTTAATAATTCTTGAATGTCGTTAACCATTCTAATACCATCTCGTGTTAGAGAATTTGAACCCACATAGTTTTCCCTAAACTGTGCAAATAAAGAACTGCTTGGATTTTGGGCGAAATCATTGATGAAATTAGTCATGTGTGCGATATCCCAATACTTATATAATTGATAAATAACAGCAGCTCCAATCGCCGTAGATAAATAAAAAATTAAAAATCTTTTCGCTCCCCATCTATTTTCTAATTGTGTTCCGAACATCACCAAAGCAAACATGTTGAAGAAAATATGCATTAAACTGATTGTGCTATGCATGAAAAAGTGTGTAGCCAATTGCCAAGGTTTAAATTCCTCTGAGTCAAAAGGATATAGTTCAAGGTTTTTCATTATCCCAGGCAAAGCAAATTGAGCTACAAAGAACAATACATTAAGAATTAATAAATTCTTAACTACTGGTGACATATTTCTGAAAAGGTTCTGTAACATTATTTTTTGTCAAATCGTTGGTCTAATTCTTCTTCGTTTATTTTTATGATAATTGGTTTTCCATTCGGAGAGTGATAAGGAGTTTCACAAGCAAATAGTTGGTCGACTATTGCATTCATTTCCTCAACGGACAATTTACGCCCATTTTTAATAGATGAACTTTTAGCAAGTGACATTGCTAGTTCATTTCTATTGTTAACAGAAATTTCATTCGTGTTGTTTTTTATTTGTTCTATAAATTCTTCAATTATTTTTTCACAATTAGCTTCTTCCACTCCAATTGGCAGCCCATTGATAGCAAGCGTATTTTTGCCAAATACTTCAATGTCGAATCCGATGTGCTTTATTTCATTGAGTACCTCTCTTATTAATTCAAAATCGGTGTTCTTTAATTCAATTGTTTTTGGAAACATCAGTTTTTGTGTTTCAGCAGTATTTCTATTTAGTTCAAAAATAAATTGTTCAAACAATATTTGTTGATGCGCTCTTTGCTGATTGATAATTAACAAACCGGAACTAGTTTGCGTTAATATAAATTTCCGATGTAATTGATAGGTTTTTATCTCCCTTTCAGCATCTACTAGTCCTGACCAATTTCGTTCCAATACTGTATTGTCTGAATTGATGTTAGCATTTTTAAGATTTTGCGACTTGTTTTTGTCAAGAAAATCCAAATTAGCAGTTAATTGTTGTTGTGAAATGTTCTTTTTCGTAAAAGGTTTGATGGGACTTCCTTTTTCAGTTTTAAATGGATTGAAATCTGGATTTACTTTTATTACTGGTTCCGCTATTGTTTGTCCTTGTTTAAGTGGAGGTATATTAAAGGATGT
>Ga0233450_10003973_pt1 | contig 13639 bp, 10 predicted proteins | sample 011ome_30_FD_189956 | JGI IMG/M metagenome (GOLD analysis project Ga0233450, IMG submission 189956) | Coastal salt marsh microbial communities from the Groves Creek Marsh, Skidaway Island, Georgia - 011501CT (spades assembly) | ecosystem: Environmental > Aquatic > Marine > Intertidal zone >... | reverse complement strand
AATCTTTCGCCTTGCCCGGTCCCTGGGCATTCGCGAAACCCAACAGACAACAAATGAGGGTTCCACTTAGACGTAGATTTTTCATGTGAGAGTTAACTCACGCTCAATTCCATGGTTGTAAAAAAGAGATCAAAAAGTCGCTGCCCATTTTTTTCTTTCATTCACCAATTGCTCCACCAACTCCGGCTTTTCCGCAGACAGATCCTTCGACTCGCCCATATCCTTTGCCAGGTCAAACAACTGCCAGGGCTGACTTGGCCTCTCCCGAACAATTTTCCAATCCCCCTTTCGAAAAGCCGAGTGGGATCGGTAGTCGAAATAAAATGACTGATGCGGCGAGCCGGCCACTCCCTGCAGAACCGGCAGAGGGTTTCTACCATCGTAGACGAGACCCTCAGGCAGTTTCGCCCCCGCAAGTTCGGAGCATGCAATGAGAATATCCGGTGACCAGAGCGGTTCATCGACAACACTTCCCGGCTCGATTCTCCCGGGCCAGCGAGCTATCGCGGGAACACGCAGTCCTCCTTCCCAACAGGTCACCCCTCCAGAACGAAGCGGTTCATTGATGCCTACATCGAGACCTTTTCGGTTGAGCTTGAATCCCCCATTGTCCGACATAAAGAAGAGAAAGGTATTATCTGCCTCCCCCGCCTTTTCCAGCGCCTCAAGCACCCGACCAATCGCCTTATCGAGCGCATAAACCACCACGTCGTAGCGTTTCTTCGGGTCTATCTCATCAGGAGAAAGACCCGTTTCCTCAAATGCCCAATCCGGAGCCTGCCACTCGTCCGACTGTCCCGGGAGTTTGTTTTTCTTGTTCGGAAAATGAGGAGAATTGAAGGGTAAATAAACAAACCACGGAGCTGCTTCCGGGCTTTTTCGCTGAATAAAATCAATCGCCGCGTCCGCGAAAAGATCCGTAGCATACTCTCCATCACGAATGATCGGTTCGATTCCTTGAAAGAGGTCGCGCCTTCCATTGTAGCGATGGTGATAGTAATCAACGTTGCCTGAAGCATGCCCAAGAAACTCGTCGAAGCCTCGCTCCGTGGGGCGTGACCCTTTGGCAAAGCCGATGTTCCATTTCCCGAAGCAACCTGTTGAATACGGCTCCGCCGTTCCTCGCAGAACCCCCGGAATCAGAATTTCTTTCTGGTTCAACCCGACACCGTAGTTTCCCTCGATACCACCGAGCTGATTCTTGAGGCCATGTCTCTCGGGAATGCGCCCCGTCATCAGGCAGGCCCGCGAAACCGTACAGGTCGGCGAAGCGGTGTAGAACTGCGTCAGCCGAGCGCCCTCCGAAGCGAGCCGGTCAAGATTCGGCGTCTGAATGGGACTTTCCGGCCGATAGCTTTGCAAATCGCCATAACCAAGATTGTCGCAGGTGATGAGCAAAATATTGGGGCGTTCCTCGGCGGAACCAAATAGGGACAGGCCAAGAAAAGCGATGACAAGAAGGAAAAACCTCATCCCAGGTGGTTATGGCACGGAATCCGAAATCACGGAATCACCTGATCGTGGAAGGAGCTGCACTTAACCCTGTCAGATCGAAGACCCAAGAGAGTCAGGTCCTGCATTCAACCCTGCTCGGTTTCACTATCGTGGCATCGCCAGTTCAGCACAGCCCAAACCTTCTCCACGAATCGCTGGCATTTTTCCTCGTTCGAGTGCATCGGAGAGAATGCCGTATTTCGAAATCTGGCACTATGTGTTGCTCGCAGGGCTCGGGGTGATTGCGGGAACGCTGAATGTTCTCGCGGGCGGTGGGTCGTTACTCACCCTTCCCGCGATGATTTTTCTGGGAATGGATGGGCCCGTCGCAAACGGAACGAACCGCGTTGCGATTGTTGCGCAGAATCTGACCGCGATCACCGGTTTCAAATCGAAGGGCTATTCCGATTTCCGTCTCAGCTTCTCTCTCGCGATGGCAACAGTGCCAGGAGCGATCGCAGGTGCGTGGCTTGGGACGATGGTGCGAGGAGAAATGTTCAACCGCGTTCTCGGCATCATCCTCATCGCCGTGCTCATTCACATGTCAATCGAGAGGCATCGAAAAAAGAAGATGATCGCACCCAGCGAGCCGGCCACGCTGAAGCCGATTTCACGCAAGCAGTTCTGGCTCGGCCATCTCTGTCTTGTAGGGGTCGGTTTCTACGGCGGGTTTATTCAAGCTGGAGTCGGCTTTCTCCTCATGGCCGCGCTGCACCAGGTCATGGGTCTCGATCTTGTGCGAGTGAATATGCACAAGGTTTTCATCGTGGGCGTATTCACTCTTGTGGCCCTGATCGTTTTCGCAGCTCGCGGCCAGGTGCTCTGGATCCCCGGGCTCGGGTTGGCCATCGGAAATTCGATTGGAGGATGGATCGGCTCGCAGATCAGCGTCAACAAGGGAGAAAGCTGGATACGGGGTGCGCTTTACATTGCGTTGGTAATCATGGCGGTGAAGCTGTTGTTTTGATTGATTCTAAAAAATGATTTCCCGAACGAAATTCGTGCACATTGGCGCTCCATTCTTTTTCATTCGTGGTTCCATCTTCATTTTGCTCGGCCTTCTTTTTGAATTCTCCATTGCCGAAGACTCGGAAAAGAAAATCACCATCGCCCTGATTGGGGACTCCACGGTGACAGACACCGCAGGATGGGGTGCCGCTTTCGCGAAGCGATTCTCTCCGCATGTGACAGTGCACAATTTTTCCGCAGGGGGACGCAGCGCAAAAAGCTGGCTCGCGGAAGATCGCCTGCCTGCAGCTCTCGCGGTCAAACCTGACTACGTATTGATCCAGTTCGGACACAACGGTCAGCCGGGGAAAGGACCAAAGCGAGAAACCGATCCGGCGACGACCTATCGGGAGCTCCTCAAGCAATACGTGCAAGAATTTCGAGTAATCGGCGCGCGGCCCATTCTCGTCAGTTCAGTGACTCGGCGGGATTTTACTGGAGAAGGAAAGATCCGGATCGATCAACCGGGACCCGATGCAACCGGGGCGAGGGCGACCCGCCCTCTCAAACCGTGGGCCGATGCGACAAAAGCTGTCGCGGAAGAAGTAAAGGCCCCCTTCATCGATCTCTATCATGCCAGCGTCACGTATCATAACAGGATCGGCAAAGCAGCGAGCCAAGAGTTCAGTCCGAAGGAAGGCGACATCACCCATTTCAATGAAGCGGGGGCCGAGGCGATTGCAGGATTGGTGATTGCGGGGGTGAAAGAAGGCGTGCCGGAGTTAGCAAAGGCGCTACGAAAGTAGAATTCCAAAGCAGCAGTGACTAATAGTCTCCATCACGCACCCATATATTACGCAGCGATACGGGCCCGTGATTGCGCTGGATCGGGAAAGGCGCTTCGGAGACTTCGCCCTCTTTCCCTCCGCGTGTTGGACCAGTGCAGGTCACATCTCTCTGGATAACGACTCCATTGAGCTTCCGCATCGCCCGAAGCACCCGCTAAACGAGAGCAGGAGCAAAGCAGAACGGAGATATTTCATTCGATCCGCCTACCCGAACCGACCTTCCATCGGCGAGCGTTTTCGTTTCAATGATCAGGTGTTGGCACAAAAGCGACCAATCCCAAGACTCGCTTTTTCCCGCTCACGGACGTAACCTTTCGCATGTTAACGAGTTCGAGAAAAAAGGATGTAATTCCTCTGCCTGTCGAAAATGGCGTGGTTTCCGCCACAGCGCTGACTTTCGATCGCGAGACATCGGAACGAAAATTTGAAACTGCGACCTACGGAATTGGATGATTCTGGGGACCTGACTCCCAGTTTGGGAGTCTCGATGGAATCCTCCGCGTCCGGGCGGGCTACTGTGGTGGCGACAAGGAAGCGCCAACCTATTACGATCTGGTCGATCACACCGAGGCGATCTCGCTCGATTATGATCCCGAAATCATTCGGTACGAGGACCTGCTCGACATCTTTTGGAGAAACCACAATCCCGCGCGCAACCAGCCAAAGCGCCAGTATTGGAACGCGGTCTTCTATCGCGACGAAAATCAGCGCATCACGGCTGAGGAGTCCAGGGAGAAGATCGCATCGGCTGTCGGCAAAGTGGAAACTGAAATTATCCCGGTGAAAGAATTCACCTACGCCGAAGGCTACCACCAGAAATACTACCTCACCCAGTTTCGCGAGTTGCGTTCCTTTCTGGAAGCAAACTACCCTGACACGAAGTCGCTCGCCGATTCGACAGTCGCAGCGCGACTAAACGCGGCCCTGTTTTCCGGATTCGGCAAACCGAGACGCCTTATTGAGGCCGAGATTGATAGGTATGATCTGCCCGACGATCTTCGCAAAACCGTACTCGAGAGAGTCTGATTGGCCTAAATCGGAAATCGCCGGTGCAGCCAATGCCAGCAACAATGACCTCATGTTCCGGTCACGTATCCGCTTTGCCCTCGTTTTTCTGTTCATCTTCATGCACGGTATCGAGATGATTGATGCCGAAGAGGGCCGCGTTCGCAAACCGCTGCCCTCGCCAGAGGAAATTGCGAAGTTACCGAAAGATGGCGGGGAGGGGTTTAACCGACTCGTCTTTGAAAAAAGCCCCTACCTACTCCAGCACGCTCGCAATCCCATAGATTGGTGGCCCTGGGGCGAAGAGGCCTTTGCCAAAGCCAGGGCCGAGGGGAAACCGGTCTTTCTTTCGATTGGCTACACAACCTGCCACTGGTGCCACGTGATGGAGCACGAATCATTCGAAGACGAGGAAGTCGCAGCTCTAATCAACGAGCGCTTCATTCCCGTCAAAGTCGATCGCGAGGAGCGGCCAGACATTGACGAGGTCTACATGCAGATCACACAGGGAATTACAGGAGGCGGAGGCTGGCCCATGACGGTCGCGCTGACTCCTGACAAACACGCCTTTTTCGCAGGCACCTATTTCCCAAAGGAGTCCGTCGCCGGTCGACCGGGTATCAAACGTGTTGTCACCGAGCTCCACAAAGCCTGGACGGAGCGACGGGAAGAAGTGGAGGAAACTGCTGTGAATATCACGGAGCAAGTTGGAGGGCTGATGGACTCATCCCCGGGTGGAGAACTCGACCCCTCTGTGATGCATGCCGCATTTCAAGAATTCTCGGAACGCTTTGATGAAAAGAGGGGCGGCTTTGCGGTGCGACCCAAATTCCCCGTTCCACCCAATCTGATGTTCCTGCTGCGCTACTACCATCGCACCGAAAATCCAAAGGCCCTAGAGATGGTGGAGAAAACCCTGACAGAAATGCATCGCGGAGGAATCTACGATCATGTCGGCTTCGGCATTCACCGCTACTCGACCGACCCGGAATGGCTCGTTCCTCATTTCGAGAAAATGCTCTACGATCAGGCTCTGGTGACGATGGCTTGCGTTGAAGCATGGCACGTGACGGGAAAAGAGCGCTACGCGCAGACCGCACGAGAAATCCTGACCTACGTTGAGCGTAATATGACCAGTCCGGAGGGTGGGTTCTATTCGGCCGAAGATGCCGACAGCGAGGGCGAGGAAGGAAAATTCTACGTCTGGTCAAACGACGAGGTGAGAGAGTTACTCGGGGAGGACAGCGCGAAGTTCGTTTTCGAAACGTTTCACTTTGAAGAGGAAGGCAACTTTCTTGAAGAGACGAAGCAGGTAAAAGTCGGCACGAATATTCCTCACCTCCGGGAAGAACTCTCTGAAGCCGATCAGGACCGTTGGGGGCCTCTCCGCGAAAAGCTTTTCGCGAAGAGGGAGAAACGGATTCATCCACAAAAAGATGACAAGATCCTGACGGATTGGAATGGCCTCATGATTGCTGCCTATGCCCGTGCCGCGAGGATTCTCGGAGAGGAAAAATACGCAAAGATTGCTTCGAAAGCAGCCGACTTCGTCCTCGATAAACTGACAACAAAAAACGGGCGGCTACTCAAACGCTATCGTCTGGGAGAGGCCGGGCTGACCGCGCATGCAGAAGACTACGCGTTCATGATCTGGGGCCTTATCGGCCTCTACGAAGCGACCTTCGAAGTTCGCTATCTGCAGAAAGCGGTCGAGCTGCAGAACTTGATGGATGAATTTTTCTACGACGAAGAAGGCGGCGGCTACTACACCGTCGCCGACGATGCCGAACAGCTCATCGTGCGAGCAAAGAAACTCTACGGCGGGGCGATTCCCAGTGCGAACTCGGTAACAATCGGCAACCTATCCCGCCTCCATCGCATGACCGGGAATCCGGACTACGGCCAGGGAGCCGAGCAATTGCTCCGCGCTTTCTCAGGCGCGATCGCGAACAGCCCAATGGTGTTTCCGCTGGCCCTGACGGGTCTCGATTTTCACTTCGGTCCATCAAAAGAAATCGTCGTTAGCGAAGGTGAGAATGTCGAAGAAATGCTATCCGCTATTCGGACATCGTTTATGCCAAATACCGTCGTGCTATTGCGCACCAAGGAAAATGCAGAAGACCTCGCCCAAGTTGCCCCCTTCACCGAAACCCAAATTGCGCAGGACGGAAAAGCGACCGCCTACGTCTGCGAAGACTTCGCGTGCCGCGCACCTACTACCGAGGTGAAAGTGATGCTGGAGTATTTGGGGACTGAACCAGATCAATAACGATCACGCCGTCCGCGGTCCGAACGACGGTTGTCTCCACCGCGACCGTCAGGTCGCCCACTACCTTTACCCCCCCGGTCGGAACGTCCTCCTCCAGATCGTCGGTCATCAGAACGCCGGCCACCGGAATAGCCTCCGCCAGATCTACGGTCATCAGAACGTCGGTCACCAGAGTGCCCTCTGCCTCCGGAACGACGGTCATCTCCTCGGCCTTTTCCTCCTCCGAATCCGCCGCCGCCTCCACCACCTTGGCCGGGACCACGATCACGATCGATTTTAAAGCGGTTTCCCCGAAGAGTCGCATTGCTAGCCATTTCGATCGCCTGATCGACACTGTCTTCACGAACTTCGATGAGGGTAAAATTCGGCATCAGTCGAATGCGACCAACACTGCCACGCTCAAGATTGCACTCGTTGTGAAGCATCCCGACGATGTCACCGGGATTGATGCGATCACGTTTTCCGAGACTGAGAAAAAGTTGCACCATTCCCTCCTCTGGTCCGCGCGAGTCATCGCGCCGATCACGAGGTCTGCGCTCGCGTCTTTCTTTTCGATCCCGCTGCGAATCGTCACGTCGATCCCGCTGTCGCGAGGCTTCGGGATCGTCCTCGATGATGCGCTCCCCTTCGCGTGCCGTCAGCTCTTTGACCATTTCGAGAGTGCACTGGCGATATCTTCCCACTCGTGTTCCAACTCACGCAGAGGCTGGAGAAATTCTACTCGCTCCTCATTCGTTTTATCCTCGCTCAAACGCTCGGCTATGCTGGAAAGGAGCTGATCCTGCAAGTGGCTGTCGACCTCGTCCTGCGTTGGTACTTCCACTTTCTGAATTTGCTGACGCGTGTATTTTTCGATCGTGCGGATGCGGTAAGCGTCACGCCCATAGATGAAAGAAACGGCTTTTCCCTCTCGTCCGGCACGTCCCGTTCGACCGACACGGTGAACGTAATCTTCCGGATCCTGAGGAAGCTCGTAGTTAATTACGAGATCAACATCGTCGACATCGATCCCGCGGGCAGCGACATCCGTTGCGACAAGAACTTCGACTGTGCCCTCGCGAAACATCCGCAAAACACGCTCGCGCATCGTCTGGGCAATATCGCCATGAAGACGATCTACGGAGTATCCTCTCGCAAGCAAAGCCTCGGTGCATTCATCGACGGACCGTTTCGTATTGCAGAAAATGATCGTGAGTTTCGGCTGCTCCAGGTCGATGATTCGCGAGGTCAGTTCGATGCGGGAACGCTGGCGCACCTCAAAGCAGATCTGTTCGATCGACTCGACCGTCATCTGCTTGCGTTCGATCTGAATCGATTCCGGTTCGTTGCCAAATTTCTGAATGAGTCGCTCGACGGAGCGATTCATCGTTGCCGAGAAAAAGAGCGTCTGGTGCTCTTCCGGAAGCAACTTCAGGATAGACTCCATGTCCTCGGCGAAACCCATGTCGAGCATGCGGTCAGCCTCGTCGAGCACGGCAGTCTGAACGCGGGAAAGATCAAGTGCGTTGCGCTTAACCAGATCAATCAGGCGGCCTGGAGTTCCGACGACAACTTGCGCACCATGCTTCAGCGCTCGGATCTGGCGGTCAATCGGGGCACCTCCATAAATCGTCGCCGTTTTCAACCCATGCAATTTCGCTGCAAGTCGCTGAATTTCTCCGCAGACCTGCACGGCCAATTCGCGCGTCGGGCAAACCACGAGCATTTGCACATCACGATTTTCCGGATCAACGCGCGTCAAGCCAGCAATGCCGAAGGCAGCCGTCTTTCCGGATCCTGTCTCGGAGAGGCCAACAAGATCGCGCCCCTCCATTGCAGGAGGAATGGCTGCGGCCTGAATAGCAGATGGAGCCTCGTATCCAAGATCCGAGACTGCTTGAAGTAATGGCTCGGGCAAACCGAGCTCTGAGAAAGTTTGTTCCGTCACGTCGACAGGAGGTAAGGATCAGATGGCGGAGGACAGAGACGTCCGATGAGAGAACCCGCCAGCACGGCCTGAAACTACGCCCGATCTTAGAAAGCGAAAGGTAAAGTTCGCGAGACGATCCCGGATCTTCTCTCCACGCCGACGACGCTCACGAATTGACCTGCAGTCCTTGGTCGAATCGATTTCCTCCTGCTTGCGATCCTGCAGAAGTGTCTCGAGCGGGATTGCGACGTGCCCTCTTAAGCTGCTTACCGATCTCACGAGACAACTCACGAAGATCAAAAGGCTTTGTCAAAAACACATCACTGCCGACAGCAAGCGCATCGCGTTGCATATCTTCGTCCGCATTTCCCGAAGCGGTAATGATGGGGACAGTTGCGACAGGACTTTCCAGATAGCGGACTTGCTCGACCATCGTGATTCCATCCATAACTGGCATTTCAACATCGGTAACAATCAAGTCAGGACGCACAGCTCCTTCACGAAGCATATCCAAAGCTTCAACGCCATTGGTCGCCTCAATGACGGCGTATCCAGCAGATTTCAGAAATTTCCCGAGAATCATGCGGTTCTGCGGCAGATCATCGATCACAAAGATCGTAAACTGGTTGGCCGGCGGAAGAACCGGGGGGGTGGAGTGGTGCGGATGAGTGGACATTCGATTCCTCATACAATTTTATCGAATATTTAAGAATAACAAATCATTTAGTAATACGTATTACTTTGAACACATATGTTCAATTTAAATTTTCGCAATTTTGGGAATTACCGCACTTAGGCCCACTGTTCGATTCCGCCTAACTTACTGATGGACAAACATTTAAAAAGATTCAGGTCAGCCAAAAAAATCAGCCAAACCTCGTGAAGGAAATTCCCTACACTCCCTCTGTACTACCCCACCGTAGCACGCCAGTCCTCCAGCACTCCGTCGGCCTCTAACGGGCCGATGAGGGCCGATGCGAATTGCTTTCCAGAAAAAACACGCATTGCCTCGAGGTGAACATCTTCCAGAGTGACAGCATCAATGCGCCGATGAACCTCTTCCGGATCGAGCCAGTCATCAAAGAAGAGCAGACATTCCCCCGCCCACATCATGCGGGATGCTGTGTTTTCCATGCTGATTTGGTTCTGTCCAATCAGAAAAGATTTCGCGGTTTCCAACTCCCTTTCTGTGACGCCGTCCCTCGCCAAGTCACTAACTACCTTTGTAATGCCATCGAGAGCTTCGTTAAGATTCTCCGTCGTGAGAGCGACATAGATCTGGAGAAGACCTCCGTCGCTGAAGGAGACAAGATCACTTTGCACTTCGTAACAAAGGGCACGCTCTTCCCGCAACTCCTGGAAAAGGCGGGAACTCATATTCTCTCCGAGAATCACGTCGAGTATCTTGTGCGCATACCGCCGCGGGTCGTTTCTTTTCACGCCGGCAAATGCCAGGGAGACATGAGTTTGCTCAGGTTCAAAAACTTCTTCATAACGATGCTCACTGAGGGGTTCCGGAGCTGACTGATAGGGAATTCCGTCTCCCCTTTCGAGACCCTCGAATTCTCGCGAGATGATCTCAAAAACGCGATCAGGTTCGATATTGCCCGCTACAGAGACAACGGTGTTCGCTCCACAGTAAGCCCGCTTGTAAAAATCGAGGACGTCCCCGCGTTTAAGCTGATCGAGGCTTTCATTCGTTCCCGTAATCGAGCGCCCCAATGCGTGATCCGGCCCCCAGGTGGCTTCGCTGATGATATCCTCGATGAATTGCGGTGGCTGATCGCGGACCATTGCAATTTCCTCATGAATAACGAGTCGCTCCTGCTCCAGATCGGTTGGATCAATGCTGGGATTCCGATAGAAGTCAGCCATCACGGCAAAGATTTCTTCGAATTTACCGGCGGGGGCCTTTGCCTGGTATCCGGTGTGATCCTCGACGGTAAACCCATCGATCGACGACCCCAGCCCCTCGATCTCTCGTGATATCTGCGCTGCCGTGCGCGTCGGCGTGCCTTTGAACAGCATGTGTTCGATGAAGTGAGCCATGCCGTGTTCTTTGTCGGTCTCGTGTCGGCTGCCGACATCTGTCCATAGCCCGAGCGAGACGCTCTCCATGTGGGGCATGGGAACGACGGCTACGCGGACTCCATTGTCGAGTCGCTGGAGAACAGGTTCGTGTTTCATCAAAGTTCGGAAGGAGTTGAGGAATGTGGGCCAACGCCTTTCGCTTTTCCACTCCGAAAAATCAGCGTATGCTCGAACTGAAATGAGCGCATCCACCACGTCTCCCGACCTTCCTGCTTTCCAATTCCTCGGCCAGCCTGTCGAGATCTCGGAAGTGGAGAAAGCCCTGCAGGCTCTCTTTCTTGCCAGTGGCGATCCAAACGATGATTCGGGTATCGGCGTAGCACGGGCTTCTCTGATCAATCTCGCTCTCTACAACGAAAACCAGGATGATCTCGAGACCGATGCGGAGACTCTCAGCGAATTGACGAGCGAGTCGGCATGTCGCTCCCTTCTCATCAATGCTGATACGAAAAGTGACTCTTCAGGTGTGCGCGCGTGGGTGCAGGTACACTGCCAGATCGACAAGAAGGGGAGAAAAACGGTCTGCACCGAACAAATCAGCTTTTTCTTGTCGGGAGATTCTCCGGGCCTCCTCCGGAACATTGTGTTCTCACACCTCGATTCGGACCTGCCTCTCGCATTCTGGTGGAAAGGGGAGTTTTCTGATGCTTTCGAAAGAGGGCTCTACTCACGAATCAACCGATTGCTTTTCGACAGCGAATCATGGGTCGCCCCGAGAAATCAGTTTTTGCGTTTGTTAGAGGCAGAAGGTGACACGTCGTCTCCTTTCGTGATGCACGACTTCGCCTTTACTAGAATGAACTCAATCCGCTCGGCTATTGCGAGCGCCTTCGATCGCCCCGCTCTTGCACAGGGTCTCGAATCGATCAGCGGAATCACGCTTCGGCATGCCGAAGGCTTTCGCATGAGCGCGCTCTATCTCGCCGCCTGGATCGCCGACCGACTGCAGGCTCGCCCCGATATAAATCTATCGACGCCGGAGAAACTCGTTTTTTCCTCCAGCCGATCTGATTTTCCTGCCTCCTTCTCGATTACGATGGATGAGCTCTCTTCCGACCGCCTTGGAAATGTAGAAGTCGATTTCGACCTCAAGGGAACAGAAGTAAAAGTTAGCCGCTGTCAGACCCGCGATTTCATTCGAACCCGAATTGAACATTCCGAAGGAACGTCCGAGGAAGATTGGCTCCCCTCGAAGACGCTCAGCGATGTATCACTCGTTTCCGACATCCTCAACCGTGCCGGGCAGAATCGCACCCATGGAAGAATTCTGCCAACGCTGCAGGAATTGCTGGTGCTGTTTTGAGAGGGGCAAGGAGACCGGTTCGCCGGCCTTTCTGAATTTCCGGATTCGCTTTTTACATTGCCAAAGTTTGGCAAAAATTATGTGCTTTCCTCCCAGCGCCGAGAAACTACCTAGCCTACTCTTCATTACCCTCATCGCATTATTTACGATTCCTTCCACTTTTGCTCAGCGGAGCAATCCCGACCATCGCGAGATTTACCGGTCAAAATACAAATTGGAAGCAGATCTCGTGAAATACCTCGACGCCAAAGCCGAGTTGTAGGCAAACTGGAGCAAGCGAAACGAGGAACAGAAGCAACTCCACGCGGAACACAATAAAGCCGAAGGAATGCCACAATTGCTCTCGGAAATATCGATCCGGAGATTGAATAAATTAAACTCGAGATCGATCACCTCACTCGCTACGACGAGCATATCCTTGCCAACGAAGGGGATCATGATGACCATGGCCAAGAAGCAAAGCGGCTCCGCGTAAAAGCAATCCGCAACCTGACATTCAAACGCGAAGCGCCTCTTTGACTTCGACTCCAAGAGCATCGGCCAAGCTACTTTTGCTATCAGGATTCGCCTCCGGATGATCGGATGGAAAACCCATTTCGTATCCGATTGTCGATCGTCTGACTTCAAGAGGCCCGCTTCGCGTTTGAAAGACAACGCTTTCTCCCACATGCTCCAATACTGCGAACAGCATGTGGGCACTGGCAAGAGTCACATGACCGCATAGGTCAACTTCGGTCACGGGAGTGAACCAGTGCAAGCGATAGCCGGATTCTTCTTCGATAAAAAAGCGGTTTCGGAGAGCTGGTTCTCCATCGCGATGTTTTGCATGGTCTCACCGGACAGCCAGTCATGGAGCGGAACGACCACTGCAGGGTTACAGGAAAAGATGTGAACTGCAAATGCGTCGATCTGGAAAAGGGGCAGTTTTATGGAGGGAGTGATATTTGACGCCAATGGAGGCCGCGCCTACCGTTTCAGCCGGGGCCATCCTCCCGTTGACTATTTGAAAGCATTTCCCACCAGTCAACTGATTCGGACATCCATCGCGCTCTTCGCCGTCGGTATTGCGAATGGTTTGCTCACGCTTCCTGCCCAAGAGGAAGCAAAAGACGAAGAAGCAACCGTCGCGGCCCCGTGGACACAGACGAACACACGGCTGGCCAATCACTACATCAAGCTTTTGCAGAAAGATCCTGCCTACGGCGATGTGCTCGACCTACTCTGGGAGCTATACCGAAAAAAAGACCAGACTCCCCTGCTGATTCAGTATTTTGAGAAAGCATCTTCACAGGGCGGAGAAATCCCCGCCTTGCTCTACGCTCATCTTCTCCGAAAAAATGATCAGATCGACGAAGCGCGCGAGGCCTACGACATCGTTCTCGAAACAAACGAGGCCAACCCGCATGCCTTGCGGGCTCTCGCTGAGATTGCCGATTTGCAAAAACGCTTCAGCAAAGCTCTCTCGCTCTACACCCGCCTTGCCAATCAGGTCCCAGCAGCAGCCGAGGAAGGTATCGCACTGCGACTGAGAAAGGCGGCCTTGCACAGGATGCAGGGTCAGAACGAGAAAGCCGTGGAAGTGTGGAATGAAATCCTCGATGCGCATCCCGGCCGCGAAGACCTTCGAACCCGCATCGTTGGGCAATTGTTGGAGGCCGGAGAAACAGACTCGGCACTCCGGGTTCTCCAGGACCTGGTGGAATCCGGCGATCCCCGCCTGCGCCTTGAAGCTCTCACTTCGCTAACGCGTCTTTACGAGTTCATCAGCGATT